>JAABUK010001231.1_pt1 | contig 49575 bp, 62 predicted proteins | sample 5559141 | NCBI WGS metagenome assembly JAABUK01 (sample SAMN10711869, study PRJNA513367) | rock metagenome | isolation source: Antarctica rocks | place: Antarctica: Victoria Land, Pudding Butte nord | collected 2016-01-03 | reverse complement strand
ATCAGAGCCAGGTAGGCGGGGTGAGGCCTGTGTTGACTGGCATCATCACATCCAAGGGCAGACTGCGCACAAGCGCTGCAAAGTCCTTCTTGGCTGAGAATGATCTGCAATGGCACAGCCACAATCAGAGCCAGGTAGGCGGGGTGAGGCCTGTGTTGACTGGCATCATCACATCCAAGGGCAGACTGCGCACAAGCGCTGCAAAGTCCTTCTTGGCTGAGAATGATCTGCAATGGCACAGCCACAATCAAAGCCAGGTAGGCGCACATACCTAGCTCATCATGAGCTGGAAACCGAATGTATTCTCATGATTGTTTGCATCATTATTATTATCATTATCATTATCATTCTTATTGTCACTGTTATTGTTGTTATCATTGTTGTTGTTAACATTACTATTACTATTACTATTACTATTACTGTTACTGTTACTGTTACTGTTGCTATTGCTATTGCTATTGCTATTATTATAGGCTGCAGATGTTGCTCAGCTAGAGACTTTCCAGAATGGTGTCTGTCCATGATGTCAGCTTTTTGGCAAAGCATGATCGGCTCAAGTGTTGTGTTGGTTCATTGAGGCTTGTTGTTGGCCTACCACGCAGGAGCAGACAACCCAGGCTGGTGTGTACATCTCCACTTATAATGCTTGCAGGACACAGAGTTGATCAGAAGGTAGAAAGTCAAAGGAAGCCTTGTTGACTGGTGTGAAGTGGTGATCAGCAATATCAGAGACGGTGCTGTAGGTGTGTTTTCTAGCCTGGTTCAAAACTTGTTCCACAGTAGTGGCAACGTATGCAGATGTCCAGTTTGCATGACTATCCTAGGGTGTGTATGACTATCCTAGGGTTTACATGACTATCTTAGGGTTTGCATGACTATCCTAGGGTTTGCATGACTATCCTAGGCTGCTCTTCACAGATCTGCTCTGACCAAGTCCCTACAGCTGAGTTATGCAAACAAGCCGATGATACACTGGAAGTCTAAAAGACTGAGGTAGTCAAAGACTGGACGTGAGGGAGAAAGACTCAATTAACTCAAATGTCAAGGCCAAAATCAAAGGAGCATCCATTGTAGAGCTACATATGATTGGAATAGCACAATGGCTATACTAGCACAATGGCCATGATAGCACAACGGCCATAATAGTGCAATGACCATAACAGTACAATGGTCACAAAAGCACAATGCCCACACGCCTCAGTGTGACATGCAAAGGATACAGCAACATACTTGGCTTTGGCAGGAGGCTGGTGATTGCAGAGGCGGATGAGCTGATCACACAGACTGGGGAACTGGTCGTACAGCTTGCGGTTGTAAGGCTTGGTGCAGTGCTTCTTCAGAGTGTTCATGATGGCACTGGCTGCCTGCTTGCGCCCCATCACCAGACTCTTCTGCACTGCTGCTAGTGCCCACAGTGCCTGCAGCACCATCATGAATGTCGTTTAAAAATTTGATACAAACAGAAGAAAAAACCCATGAATCAAAAAATAAGAATCCTATTTTCTCTGTACAGCTGTGTGAGCATATGGCCATTGCAGTTGCTGTCAGCATTCCAGTAAGCACTGCAGCGCTGGGGGTTTTGACTGACATGGTAGCAGTGCAGATACAATGACATAGGCTGCTGCATCACCTGCATGCTTGCTCTGATGACTTCACTTGGCTTCTCATTAAATGTATGCCGAGAGGCGCAGTCTTTTCTTTCTTATTCTTTTCTTTGATGATTTGAGCATGCACAGTACACAGAGCAGCATGATTAATCATGGCTACAGACACATAGCACACGCTAAAGAGGGCGCATAACTGAAACACCCTCACATGTAAACACATCAAAGAGGTCATGCCTTATACATCTCCCAACCTCTCTGTGCGGAGCTCTGACACAGAGCTGCACAGACTGCATGCATATACCGGCAAGGGCACCTACCAACAGCCCTGATGAAATATCAAAGTCTCCGGAAGCAGTACCTGTTGGGGGTAAGCCTCGGCCACATGAGTAATGATGTGGTTGGTGACCGTGTTGACCTCTGGATTAGTGTGGCAGATCCTGGAGATGAGCTGTGGCAGGGCAGTGAGCCAGGCATAGCTGGGAAGTGCCTTGGCCATGGCAGCCATGATGTTTGCCACTGCAGTGCTGATCTGACGATTCTGCAAAGACCACATGAACAGACATTGTGCTTGGTATGCTGACATCCAAAAGATGACCTCACACAAGAGGCTGCTCAGGACTGGCTGTTCTTGACCCTAGGTGATGGATGGATGGGTGAATGGGTTGGTGGCTGGATGGATGTATGGGGTGAATGAATGGGTGAATGGATGGGTGAATGGATGGGTAAAAATGGATGCATGGATGCAAGGATGCATGGATGGGTGTATGAAGATAGCTGTAAGCCAAGGGCAGTTGACTTTTCCAGAGAAGTGCAAATACGTTGCTGATGCATTTGCACATGTATACACTGTTTCTCCAATGCTGGCAACACTCTTGTCTTGGCCGCACAGACATCTTGCAAGTAACTACCCAAGTATGACACCAAACTCACAGAGCACAGACACAGCTGATTAAAGCAAGTCACACAATCTACATGCAAAACATACAGCAGTGCTAGTGCATTCAGCAGGAGGGGACATGCCTTCTGAGTGACCGTGATGCTCTTGATATGAGAGCCAAAGTCAAACCAGAGAGTGAGCAGGCGAGGCAGGGACTGGAAGATGTGTCGGTGGCCATACTGGACTGCTAAGCCATAGTTGCGTATGACTTCAGGCAGGATCTCTAAGTGTGGTTGGTCCTCCCCTAGTGGAATCCTGCAGCATGTGCCAAAAGTGTGTTTTTGGTGTCTGACAGAGCGTCAGAATGGCCTTCTGAAGCCAGGTGAGGCATACCTGATACCTACCCTGCTAATGCGAGAGCAAAGGCTGGCACAGGTTCAACTCAACTCAACTCAACTCAATCAGTCAATCAAGCAAGCAAGCAAGCAAGCAATCAAGCAATCAATCAATCAATCAATCACAGAGCGTCACCAAGATGTGCCCTTCTTCTGTCATTGCAGGAAAAATAGAAGTTCTGTTCTGGTCATTGCCAAGTGTAAATGGACAGTGCGGTGAGCTGATGGAATACAGGCCACAACGCAATTACAGAGTACAGATGTGTGTCTTGATTCAGCCAGCACAGCAATTTGCGGCATCCAAACCAACACCAACTTTTCTGTCTGCTGCTTCAGTCTGTGGCCATGCAGAATGCAGAATATCGTGCAACAGCCCAAGATGCTTTTACACTGACCATCCAAATCCAGAAACTTTCTGATTGCAGTATTGTATGACTAAGCATTTGGGGGAACCAGGCTTGCCTAGAGCGCCCTCCCAGCCGGTCCATGGGCTTTGCAGAAGTCCTGGAGGAAGCTGTGAGGGCTGTTTGACGCTGCCTTGCATCCCGCATCAGCTGATCCAGGTACACGGCATAGCTGAAATAGCCCTTCTCCCACGATTTGTCCAGGGCAACTGCCCTTTCAAACAGACCTGCAAACAGCAGCACAGGACTCATGGGCTGTCACATGGGCATGTCAGCACAGAGAGCCTGGTAAAACACTTGGCTTCTCATCAAAGTAACGCCAAAAGGCGTAGTCTTTGCTTTCCTTTCCTTTTCTGTCAGCACAGACAATATGGCACAACAAAACACAGGCTGTGCAGCAGGTATGCATAAGAGGCTGGCCTTGAGAGGGAAGAGTCCTGACGCTGGGCTTTTGTCAGATGTCTTGCATTTGCAAAACCAGATTGTTGGTGGATACAACTCAACAAACCCATGTGCATTGATGCTGTACACATAGTAGGGCGTCAAACTCCAGATGTTCAAGCTGAACAAGCACTTAGTATGAGCTCAACTTGCTCTTTTCAATCCCAAAACGTCTGTTTATATTCAGAAACGTCATCCCTACACTAGAAATTTAAACTCAGGAACGCCTGGGGACAGTGAAAACGCAGTTCTATGTGTGGAGATGTTTCAACAAGCCTGAACAAGCAGTCAGTATGAGAGCTCAGCCTGGAAGGCTGTGGCAGACCTGTGATGTCAGACTTGGCTCCTTGGCCTGTGTTGGCCATCCATGTTGCCAACTGCAACACCAGCTTAGCTTCTGTGCGCTTGTGACTGGGGCCTGGGGCGTTGCTGCTGCTAGGAGCCATGTGACTCACAGCTTCTGTCTCCCGCAGGATCTGTGTCCAACACACATACGCTGTCTGAGTGTTACAAGGCAGCTCATGCTGGGAAGCCAAAACTGTGGCTTGCGTCATCACTGTGAAGCCTTGCAGCTCATTGCAACATTGTGGAACACATTCTTTGCGGTTTGGTATGTTCTGTTCATATATTGACTGAACAATGCTCCTGCAACTTCAAGGTATGTGTTCTGATGTCCGGAGGTTCAATTCTGGGACAGCTCCCTGTGCAATGCTGCTTTATTGCTGCAAGTTTGAGTGACAAATGTTACAGAGCATCTGTCAGTTTGCTCAAGTACTTTGCGCAGCAGTATCAGTTAAGACACCTGCAAGCAAAGCTTGACAAGTGTCCAGCAGTCATCACATCACAGAATCGACAGTAACAGGTGGTGGACACTGTCCACCAATACAGGTTTTGTTTGGTTTTGATCCTTGTACCCTTTTGTTTGCGAGAACTACCCCAAAACAAAAGGCCAGACCAGTTGTGAGGCAACACTGTACCTCCTGCAGGCTGATGATGGCTCTATGGGGCTTATCCATATCCCACAGCAGCTTGGCACGCTCTAGGCCTGCCCCAGGCACCTGCCTAGCAACAGCCTCAAGAGATGCTGTTGTGGCAGCCTCAAAATGCCCACTCACTCTGCACAGCTTGGCTTGCTGCAGCCAGCACTGCCCAGCTTCTGCATCGGCCCCACTCACCACTGCCAGCTGGCGCCTCAGGGCCAGAATGGGTTCCTATACCCAGGAGGCAAGCTGTGAAATGTAAACAGGGGTGGTAGAAAAGACTACGCCTTTCGGCGTCAACTTATTGAGAAGCCAAGTATTATACCGGGCTGCCCAAAAACAGGGGGTGTATACGTGACAGACTGCAATCATGCACTGTCAGACCTCAGCTTGTCTGCATTGTGCAGAGTGAGAGTTAGCATGAGTACTATGTAGGCCAGATCGGGAGACAAGAAAAGAAAGGACTGCGCCTTTTGGCGTTGATTTAGTGAGAAGCCCAGTATTGTATCGGGCTGCCCAGGGCCCCAGTTGGGATATCTGTCAGTGCTGTGTGAAGTGTGTGTGTGAGTGCAGTCTGAGGCACATGTCAATGCAGCTGAGGCCGCGTGTCAGTGGTGTGAAAAGCGTACAGTCAGCAGTTATGTCCCTGCTTATCCAGGATGGCTGGCAGTGTTGTCAACTCATGTGACCATTGTTGGACAACAGATCTAAAAGCTTCTTGCACAATGAGCAGGACTCAAAGGCAGGAATGGGCTGCACAGAGCCTTGTGCTGCTCTGTAGCATTACAGACTCTTGGACAGTATGACGGGCCAGCCTAACATTAGCTCCATGAGCCAAACAGCTATAGTCCAAGCATGACAGTCACTCAATATTGCATACTATGCTATGCAGTGGATTGTAATTGTAGGGCAAGGAGCTCAGGATGTTAAGATGAGTCACGATGCCAACTAGGGCAATCACGAGTCACAATGCACACAATCGCATGATGCACTCATATCAGCAAGCATATATCACTTGAACGCCATAGCCTCCTCAGCCTGCTCAGTCTCTTTGCCAGGGGACAGGTGCTTACTTGAAAAGAAAAGAAAAGAAAAGTTTGCGCTTTTCAGCGATCATAACGGGAGCCTGGAGTGGTGCTTACTTGAGTGGGCAGGGAGGACTGGGTGACTTGCAGCCTTTCTGCCCATCGCAGGCGGCGCTGCCTATCAAGAGGTCCCACTAGGCTGCCCTCTGAAAGAACTGCTGCTGCATCACTGAGCTCCTGCAATGCATGCATACAGACACTTGGCTTCATGCTCTTGCCACCAAGGAAGCACTGCTGTGTGCACTGCTGCATTGGACTACACAACTAGGTGCTGGACACCGCACTGCTGGATTCAGCACTGTTGTGTCACACAGGGGGCAGAGATTTGACATGGTCATCATGGCCAAAGGTTGTAGGGGCCAGCTAAGACCAGAGGGTGCCAGGACAAGCGAGTGCTGATCTTCTTCTTCTATCTTTGCAGTCTATTTGTGAATGCCGTCTTTGCTTGCCGCAGTGAGTCTCATTGTGCTTGGCCAGTTTGACAGCTGCTTGGGTACAGACCTAAACTGCTGTCCTTGAAGCGGCTCAAGCAAACAGTGTGATGCCATGATGGGAAGCATACCAGTCGCCATCACTTTATCAGAGCTTCACATTCCCTAGTACATCCATCAACACAAGCAGGCTGGAAGAAATCTTCTGTCTCTCTGTTGCACATTTACTACTTATACAAACAAAGTGGCAGGGGGGGAGAGGGGGGGGGGGGAGGGGAGGGAGAACCAGTAACATTTGTTCCAGTTTTGTTGATCATGTGAAGCACAGAAAAGCTTGCCTGCAGCATATGCAGCTTGACTAGGTAGGGGTAGGCCCGGGTATAGGACTCCATGCTGGCAGCTGACAGGGGGGCCATCACCTCACTACGCGCCTCTGCAACCTCCACCTTGACCACATCTGCCTGCCTGCATGCTCAACAGTGGAACGTCAAGCAATGGAGTCAAAGGCCAAAACGGGGATGTATGCATACACATCAGTGGAATGTCAAGCAATGCAGTCAAAGGCTGTATGCATACACACCAGTGGAATGTCAAGGATTGGAGTCAAAGGTAGAAAGAGACTGTATGCCTACAGACCAGTGGAACGTCAAGCAATGGAGTCAAAGGTCAAAAGGGGCTGTATGCATACGCACCAGTGGACTGTCAAGCAATAGAGGCAGAAAGGCAGATTGGGGCTAAGTGGCAGTTGAGGACTCAAGTTTGGTACATATCAATTAAGTGGGTGAACCAGTCAAGAAGCATCAAGCAAATACAGCTAGCAGCTTCTGGGTGTAGTGTGAAACAAGCTGTACAGGACACAATGGCGTGAGGTGTGATAGGATAGTATGAGGTAGGAGAGGGTCAAGGCAGGTCAAGGAGTGGGAGGAGGCAGGATACGGCAGGGCAGGGCAGGGCAGGGCAACATTGTGTAGGGCAGGGCAGGGCAGGGCAGGGCATAGCAGGATTGTGTAGGGCAGGGCAGGGCAGGGCGTTACCTTGTATGTACCGCTGCCAGCATCTTACCCAGTCGGACTTCCCACCTTTCATCACTGTCTAGTAGGTCCATGTGATCGACCACATGGCTACCAGTGCCTTCCAGCACATCCCACTGCCCTAGCCGCCAGGCAGCAGCCATGCGAGAAGCTGCCAGCTGTTCTTTAGCAACCTCTGCAGCAAAAGTGCATGCATATCATCAATGGTCGATAACCAGGTGTTGGTGTTGCCATGCAGCTGTGCTCTTCATCGCAAGGTTGTTCTTTGGCTGTCTGACTTCTACTGCCAGGCAATGCCTACTATTGTTGTGAACATCACTATGACTGATGGCCGATAAATAGATCAGATTAAAGGTTGCCAGCAGAGCAGAGGTTGACTGTTGCAGCTAGACAAATAGCTTGATTCTTGGGTGAGTAGTGTCAACTGGTGAGGCAAGGTGTACAGAGTAGACCGGCCAAGAACAGTTGTCACCAGTAGCTGTCTCACCTGGCTGTGTGAAGCCCAACCATCAACCTGAGTCATCATCCCTTGCAGGTGACCCATATGCAGCAAGCACCTCAAGTACCCTCTCTGACCCCCTGTCAACCCCTGATCACCCTTCGTGGGTCCTGTGTCATTGTCCTGTTGCTTTGTAAGCAGAGGGGCACTGTGCTGAAGGGCTTGTTCATGCAGAGCCAGAGCTTCCGACCAGCTGCCGGCCTTTTCAGCTGCCAGAAGCTGATCCTGAAGCCGAGGGGGCCCTTGACGCAGCCTCAAGAGCCCTGCCAGGCCATCAGGCTCCTCTAGCTTGCCATATACTTCCTGCAGGTTGGTAGGAGGTGCGCGTCAGTGTGTGACCCCAGCTTCATGCGCACTTCACCACGCTCTGAGACACACAAGCAGGACAGCTGAGTGCAATCTCCATTTGACAAGCATTGCACACTGGGGACACATCGCCAAACAGCATCTGGTAATACATGTCTCATGACCTGCTACATCTGCTACAGCGTGCACTGCACAATCGCTACATCCTACAGCGCACTATGTTCACTGGGCTATGTATAGTCATACATGGCATGCTGCACACCATCCTCAAATATCCTCGCTGACCTATGCTAACACCACTTTATCATCAGAGGACTAAGTGCACTTGTGGGCAACAAATTGCTGCATGCTGCATACCTTGTTCAGGTACCACTGCTTACCTGTAAGAACGACACCTCGTTGTCAGAGTAGTAGATGTTCTTGTGGGCAACTGAACTGCTGCACTGCTTACCTGTAAGAAAGACACCTCATCATCAGAGTAGTAGATGTTCTTGTGGGCAACTGGGTTCAGCCCTCCGCCCTCTTTGGACCTGAGGTGGGTCTCGTAATGCAGCAGGGCCCTTGCATGAGCCCCACACTGCGCTGCTGCCTGTGCCAGTAGATTCTGAGGGATGCTGGCAAGCAGCTGGTGCACGTGCTGGGCTGAGCTGGTGGGCGCGATACCACCTGATGCAACACTGGGAGCGCCTGCAATGCATAATATATCGAGCTGCTGCTTGTGCCATTAGATCTTAAGGAATGCTGGCACGCAGCTGGTGCACGTGCTGGGCTGAGCTGGTGGGTGCAATGCTGCCTGATGAAACACCAGCAGCACCTGCAAGACACAACACATTGAGCTGCTGCCTGTGCCAGTAGATCTTGAGGGATGCTGGCAAGCAGCTGGTGCACATACTGGGCTGAGCTGGTGGGTCCTGATGAAGCACCAGGAGCGCCTGCAAGGCACAACACATTGAGCCGCTGCCTGTGCCAGTAGATCTTGAGGGATGCTGGCAAGCAGCTGGTGCACATGCTGGGCTGAGCTGGTGGGCGCAATGCTGCCTGATGAAACACCAGGAGCGCCTGCAAGGCACAACACATTGAGCTGCTGCCTGTGCCAGTAGATCTTGGGGGATGCTGGCAAGCAGCTGGTGCAAATTCTGGGCTGAGCAAACTTTTGACACAGCAATAAAGCTTGCGTCTTGTCCTCCCTCCAAGTGAACAGCCATAAGCAGATGCAGCACATAGATTTGCCAATGCTCATCACGTTCTTCTTCAGGTGCAGAGCTGGTTTCTGTCACAAACATGAGACGTGTCTCCACCTGAAGCTGACCAGGCAGCAGTTCCTTTCGTTTCTTCGGCCCACTTCTTGAGCACATCCAGCAGCAGGAAGATGGCCTGCACACACAGCTCACCCTCCTTGTGGGCACCCGCCCCCTTCAGCACCGCCACAATCTCATCCTTCACACCTGCCACCAGGTGCAAGCATGTCAGTGGCAGTGACAGCATGGTTTTTGTTGTGCTTCTGAGGTTGGACAGGTGTTGAATGCAAGCTTGTTGTCAAGATGAAAGGAAGGCGTTGATGGTCATGCCCAGTGAGCGCATGCAATGGCAGTCGAGAGTCAATTCAAGCAATTGTAAGTGAAACAGGGATGAGGTTTGCTATTGCTGACTGGCAGCATGCAATGCAAGGGCAATGTGGTGTGTGCGTGCGTGCATGCCTGCAACTGAGCCAACATGAGACAACTGGGCTTCGAAACTGTGACTACATGTCTATGTATTGAAAGGTGCAAGTCTGTGCTGGCATGATTGGAGGATGCTGGCGGCTAAGTGCCAACGTCAGAGTGGTAGGATGCAGAACAGGTGTGACTAAGGCTCTGCACAAATGAGGAAGTATGACCGAGGCAGTGCACAGATAATGGAGAATGACAAAGGCTGTGCACAGATGGGGAAGCATGACTAAGGCTGTGCACTGATGAGGATGTGTGACCAAGGCTGTGCACTGATGAGGAAGTATGACCAAGGCTGTGCACTGATGAGGATGTGTGACCAAGGCTGTGCACTGATGAGGAAGTATGACCAAGGCTGTGCATAGATGGGGAAGTATGACAAAGGCTGTGTACATATGAGGAGGAATGACCAAGGCTGTGCACAGATGAGGTTGTATGACCAAGGCTGTGCACAGATGGGAAAGGATGACTAAGGCTGTGCACAGATGAGGAAGAATGACAAAGGCTGTGCACAGATGAGGTTGTATGACCAAGGCTGTGCACAGATGGGCAAGGATGACTAAGGCTGTGCACAGATGGGCAAGCATGACGAAGGCTGTGAACGGATGGGCAAGCATGACTAAGGCTGTGCACAGATGGGGCAGCACCTTTGCGGCTTTCAAGGGAGCCGGCAGAGATAACATTGTGCAGCAGATAGGGCATCAGGAACCTGGCGCTCTGAATGTCACAGCGAGTGACCGGCATGCATGCCTTGAACATAGGCAGCAATTTGCCTGCAGCCATGTTCAAACAGTCAGAATTGCTATGTACATGCCAAGAATTTGATGGTGCAGTTTGGCAGAGGACCAAGTGCAGACAATATTTGCATGGATGATTTGGGCTTGCATATAGTGCCAGTAAGGAGGTGGTTGCGGTCTGTTGTGAGGGTATCTGTTATATTTGCCTTATTGAGGAGAGCTTTGACAATACCATGGCATGATGTGCACCTTATACAAGATCAATGGGCAGTTCCAGGGTAGTTGTTGACATACCCCAGCATGCCCAACTGACCATGTGCCAGAATCGAGTTATCATGAGATGACCTGTCATGATGCTTGCTGATTGACCTGTTCATGGCCACGGACAAATGAAGGATGCATCACGGCTGCAACATAGCTGCAAGCAGGCAATTGTGACGTTTTGGCGCCAAAGGGCCGTATTGCTGATGCTGGAGTGAAGAACAAGCACCGAGAACTGATGCATGCAATGCTTTGCATCTGTAATAACAATAACAACAAAAACGCTTTCCAGCTCATGACGGGCTGGGTACGTGCAGGTCTTTTGAGGGCAGCCTGTCTTGTGCAATTCTACTAGGCCTCCTAATGCGGTTTGCAACTGTGGCGACTGATATTGCGACCTTGATGCTCAGTCTGCTCAGTACACACCCAGATCTTTCACATGCCATGTCACAGGCAGGCTGCTAGCAGAGATGAGCAGCTCTTCTCAATCCCAAAACATCTGTTTCAAACCAGAAACGTCGTCCCTACACTGGATTCCTAAACTCAGAAATGCCTGGGGACAGTGGAAAAGCGTTTCTACAATGGGGAGATGTTTCAGGACCACATGACATGAGCTCATACAAAGCACTTGGGCAGCATGAGGACCTGAGGCGTGCAGCCCAGTGAGATGGCGCATCCAGGAAGTCAGCCAGCGCCTGAAGGTCATGTCAGGCCTGATGATGACGCCCGGGGCAAGCAATGTGCCCCCCTGCAGCTGGAACTTGGAATCCAGGTATGGGCGCACCACGTTTTGGACGTCCTCTGGGAGTTCAATGAACAGGGTGTTTGTCTCAGTGGGAGTGCTCTCTCTGCTCCCCCTGGACCTGTGGCTGGTGGGCTCGTCTGCTGTGCCATAATGCTTCAGAACCTCCTGAGTTCAATCATCAAGCCATTGTCAAGAAGCTGTTGTCAAAAGCCAGTGTCAAAAGCCATTGTCAAAAGCCATTGCCAACAGCCCGTTGGGTGCAGCCTCAAGGTGCTCTGTACATGATAACATCAGCCTTGTCATCATTACTTTTGATATTACTGTCACTGTTACCGTTACTGTTCAGAAATATCAGGCACATGCACGCCAATGCAACCAGCAGCGCCACCAAAGGCATCAGTGCAGCTGCCTGTCCTGTGAAAGCTTTGCCACACCTGTATAGCCAGTGCAGCAGCATCCAGCACAAAGATATGGGAAGCCACCCGTAGCAGCCTGAAAAGGTGGCGCATGATGAGGATGATCAGCAGATCCTTGGTGGATCTGCAGAGGGACTCTGGAGGGTCTAGGGCTACCACCACCCTGGCAGGATCAACGGCCCCCAAAAGCCCCAGGCACTCAGCACACAGCTGTTGGGCCTTCCAGCTTGTTGGTGTGTGGATCTGAAGCACACAAATTCCATTTTTTCCCCATTTACACATTACAGTCTGGGGTGTGAAGCCATTTGTGATGAGTCGCAATCAGACATCCTGGCTTGAAAGCACAGGTGTATAAGGTGTGCGACAAAACCGCACACCAGCTTTGTCAAGGCAGTTCACCTTCCAATGCACCAACCATGTGTGACAATGAGGCTGTGTCATTGTCTGATTCCTACACGCCTGATTCTGATGGGGTGTGATGTGCAATTTCCAATGACAGGCAATGTACAGGAAGACTGGCAATCACAGCTTGCTAGTCTGAACTTTGATGCTTGCTTGACACGACGGCATTGCTTCTGCTGACAGGACTGAGCACATGTTCTGTTGACAGACACAGGCTCATGGACAGACACCCTCACAAACTCAAAATTGGCACAGAGTAGCAGGCAAAGATGAAGGCATTCCAACTTCTCAGTGTGCTAATGCAGCTAGGCAGCAGTATTGTTGGCTGATCAACGGTATCAGTGCCATACACAGCATTGGTGCTTGACAGCAGCTTGCAGTAGGAGGAGGTAAGAGTGCATGACACACACTTCAGAGTCAAATGGCACTTCAGCAATGCAGTAAGCAAGCTAGAAAGGCAGCACTTTTGCTTGGCAGCAGCTTGCAATCAGGAAGAGATGAGGGGTTGCACAGCACCTCAGCAGTGTAGCAGGCAAAAGCTAGAATGCAGCACTGTTTGCTGGCCTGTGGCAGCAGCACCGTCTGCAGTGCTGATGTGCAACCGAAAGCAAAAGGATGAGAGAGCATGACACCCACCTCAGGATCACAGCACTTCAACAGTGCACCAAGCAAGCTAGAAAGCAGCACTGTCTGCTGGCCAATGGCAGCAGCACCGTCTGCAGTGGTGATGTGCAACAGAAGGCAAAAGGATGAGAGAGCATGGCACCAAACCTCGGGGTCACAGCACTTGAGCAGTGCGCCAAGCAAATTGGAAAGCAGCTCGGTTTGCTGACCAGTAGCAGCAGCACCGTCTGCAGTGGTGTTAGGCAGCAGCAGGCCGCCAAGCCAAGCTCTGTGGTGGTGCAGGATGTTGCGGATGTCCTGTAGGGCTGTCGTACGCACTGACAGGGAGTGGTCTCCTAAGGCCTTGAGGGGTATCCTGATGGACTCTTCTGTTGTCAGGCTGCCACGCTGTTCAGCGATGACAGCGTTGATGCGGCCTGTGTCGCAAGGGACTGTCAGGGCAGTCTCTGGCAGGTAGACTGCACAGTAGCTTGTACCAGGGCAGGCCAGTGATGATTCTGCACTACCCTGAGTAGTCATCTGATTACAGTCAACATGAAGCCACCTCCATCAATGAAGAGCATTGATCAATGCCCCCAGCAATGCAGGCATCCTACAATGAAGGCGTCTGTGCTTACCCCTGGGCAGCCAAATATGATGCTTGGCTTCTCATTACATCGACGCCGAAAGGTGTAGTCTTTTCTTGTCTTTTCTATTCTTTTCTGTCTGTGCTTACCTAGGCCCTCAACAGCTTGAGGGAGAGGAGGGAGAGTTTTGAGTCGATCGCCCAGCAGGTGCTTTGCATGTACCACAAGCTGTTCCAACACCGTCACAGCAGCTGCTGCTACTGCGCCTCCTTCTTGCAAAGGATCAAGCAGGGTCACTACAACCTGCAAAAAGACCACCATGAAAGTTTTGTGCTCAGTGCTGATGAAATTGTCGTGCACTTCATGTGGCCGGGCAAATGCGTTGAAAGCAGCTTGTTGAGTGCATCACTTTCAGCTAACTTGGCAACCAAACACAAGGTGTAAAACAGGCAAATTTGGTCAGGTGCTTCATACATCAAGATATTGCATACACAACGTAGTCCCTTCAGTTGTCAGGCAATCCGGCAGTACAGGCAGCAACTCGTTACATGCTGAATGAGCAACCTGATTGGCCATTCCGCCAAGATGGGTAGGGGCATGCTGCGCTAGAGCCCTGAGGAGCAGCAGCCAGCCCTCCAGGGCTTGCAGCTTGGCCCCTGTGGGGCTGTCTCGCAGGGCCCCACTCAGCAGCACCATCATCTGAAAGCAGCAGTCACCAGCTTTAGACCATTTGGCCTCAAAAATCCACAATTCAGCCTCAGAAATCCATCATTTGGCCTTAGAAATCCACAATTTGGCCTCAGATATCCACAATCTGCACTCTTTCATTGCCGCACGTCACATGCAAATTGCACTTGGTCAGTGCACCTTAGGGTGCAGTGCCAGAATTTGGCTAAAGGCACTGCAAGAGCACTATAGTTGTCAAGAAGCTCTGCAGATAGTTGCCACATATCTCTTTGGACAGATGCCACAACTGGTCCTACCACACTGTGCTATCTGTGTTGCGCGCTATAGACCTCTGTGCTGCATGCAATGAAGCAGGAAAAGGCACGCAGCCGGCAAATCAGTCATCATATGCCACCCTCATCCGTCATAGGTCTCTCTGGCCAGAAGCCATTGTCCAGTTGTCCAACAGCATAGAGGTCAGAGGGTACGGCTGCGGGGTATGGGTGGACATTGGTCGAACAGTTCTCTTTGCAATAAATAGTAAAGCATTTTTGTTGAATTTCTGCAAAATCCGGAATGAAAGAGTACCTGAGGCAGGAATTTAGCGACGTACTGTCCTGTCAAGCGCACCAGCAGGGTAAGGGTGGACATACCTGGGGCAGGAACCTAGCCACGTACTGGCCTGTCAAGCGCACCAACAGCAGCACACAGCGCAGGTAGGTCTGTTGCATGCTGATGTCTGTCTTGTTGACCGTGGGTGCCTGCTGCACCTCTGGGGCTTTCAGCGCATCCCCATATGCCTTCAGGATTCTGGTCACGTGGTCCCCCTCTGCAGGCAACAAGCATGATCATCTTGAATCATCTCAGATCATCTCACCTCAATGTGGATGAACTGCTGCTATTGGAGAGCAGAAGATTGTATGTGCTGTTCTGAAGGGAAGGAGCCAGGGTGCGTCCTGGACATTGTGGCTGAGTCGTGATTGTGAAGGTTGACTTGCATGGGCAGACAAAGCAGCAAGCATGCAAGACACTGTCATGAGAGTGTTGTGCATGCAAAGTTTGCAGGACATGCTATCTGTCTCCCAAAGCATTGTGCATCCCAACAAGTTCATTGTAGCATCATGCATTACACCATAGTTAGCGCTTTGTACTGCTTTATATTTGTTGAGCCATACAACGTATTTGCAGCAGATATTGGCATCTCGCAGGGCTCCATGTGTCAAAACAAAATAATGAGCAGGGCTTTGCAAAGAAATGCGATGCCAAGCACATGCGGTGATGCAGCACAAATTAAGGACAAGGATGAAAGGAAACATGAAGCTACGTGACTGCCCTGCCCACAACACAGGACCATCAAGCGCTTTCTGACACTGCTTCCAACTGGATTTGCCTGTGTACTTGCCATGCCATGCCAGCATGTCATGTGCAGCAAGAGTGACGTCTAACTGGAAATAACTACCAACACACCTGCTAGGAAGTCACCCACGTCGCCTGTGACTTCATCACCCTGGGTGTTGGCAAAGTTCTCAATGTTGTTGAGGGTGTGAATGTTGCTGAGTGTCAGCAGCATCTGCTGAGCACCCTCATAGACAGTTTCTGGTAGCTGCACGCCCTGCCAGTCAGCAGATGTGCCGGCTAGGTAGATAGTCTCCTTGATGATGTGCTGCATGTTGGTGCCCACATAGCGGATGAAGTGAGTGCCTATCAGGCTCTCCATGAATGTCATGACAGCCTCAAATCTTGCGTACCCTGCAAGCAACTCCATGAATGTCATGACAGCCTCAAGTCTTGCGTACCCTGCAGGCAACTTCACGAATGTCATGACAGCCTCAAATCTTGCGTACCCTGCAAGCAACTCCATGAATGTCATGACAGCCTCAAGTCTTGCGTACCCTGCAGGCAACTTCACGAATGTCATGATAGCCTCAAATCTTGCGTACCCTGCAGGCAACTCCATGAATGTCATGACAGGCTCAAATCTTGCGTACCCTGCAGGCAACTCCATGAATGTCATGACAGCTCAGATCTTGTGTACCCTGCAGGCAACTCCATGAGTGTCATGATAGCCTCAAATCTTGCGTACCCTGCAAGCAAGAGGAGTTTGATCGTGATAAAGACTGCCCCCTGGGCAGCGTGGTGTAACACTTGGCTTCTCATTGAACTGACGCCAAAAGGTGTAATCTTTTCTTTTCCTTCCTTTTCTAATAACTGCCGGAGACTGAACAGACTAGCCTAGAAGAACTTGACAGAGTACATGCAAACATAACAAGTTGCCGTGGACAACCAGGTGGATGAAGTAGCTGCCAGTCACTGAAACATCTCCCCAATGTAGATGTTTTTCACTATCCCCAGGCGTTTCTGAATCTACAAGAATGGCAAGATACTAAATCTCCAGCATGCAGTCACTCCACCTGTGGCCACATCAAGATGCGTCAACTGCTAAGTCTCAATTCAGACTCACCTCCATACAAGTACTTGGCCACAACATGGAAGCCATAGTCGAGCATCATCTGCTGCAGACCATACCCCACAGAATGCGCCAGAGTCTCCAGCGCAGCTGTGTTCTGATCTTCCGTCAGCTTAGGGAGGGCTGCTGGGATGAGTTTGAGGGCCAGATCTGGCACTGGCATATCAAGCAGATCTGCAAGCTCCCCTGAACCAGCAAACAAACAAAATGTCTGTGATGTGTGCCTGATGTATGAGGCGCCTAGATGTTGAGCTTGTGAGACGCATTGCAAGGTGCTTGCATGCGCTGTCAAAGTGTGATTGTCAAGATGCACAACTTGCAAGCTACTGTGAAAGCAGGTGTGGTAATCAGCAAGGCAAAGCATGTGTGAGTGCTTGGCAATCCCCAGAGGTGTCATAGGCATGCACAATTCAATGAAGACTCATGTCTCACAGCACAGACCAGCAAAATTCTGCTGCATGCCAGTCAGATGCTCAGATCAGACTTCTGCTGCGTGAACACCATGTACAAATACTGCTCTGTGCCTTGCTATTGCATCAAGACAGCTAGCAAGTTCAGCACCAGCTGGAGGGACATACCCAGCAGGTTTGGCTTGGCCAGTAGGTTCCTGCCCACAAACTCCTTCAGTCTGGGGATGGATAGAAGCATGTCTTGCAGATCGCACTGCCTCACTGTGGCATAGCCTGCACAGCAGCATCACCATATACTGTGTATGCCAATGCCCCCTTAGTCATGCATGTATATCATGCAGTTACCATGCAGCTAACACGCTGTTATCATGCAGTTGCCATGTGTTTATTGTGCAAGGCAAGCATTTGCTGTGCATGTACGGGCTATACATGCTTTGCAAAACCAGGCTGTTGTCAGTGCCTGCATTGCCTGCCAGCAGCCAACAGCTTCAGCCAAATTCCCTTCCAACTATGTACGTGAAAAAGCGCGCTTACCATATAGCAGCCGGGCAGCAACAGATCTAAGGTGTGCACAGCACACTTACCCGAGAGCAGCTGGGCAGCAAAAGACCTGATGTGTACTCAGCACACTTACCCAAAAACAGTGAGGCAGCAAAAGACCTGATGTGTACTCAGCACACTTACCCAAAAACAGTGAGGCAGCAAAAGATGTGATATATACACAGCACACTTGCCCAAGAGCAGCTGGGCAGCAAAAGACCTGATGTGTGCATTCTAATCTTTCTCTCAGCCACAACTGCTGAAAATCAGCTGGGTAGCAAAAGATCTGATGTGTACACAGCGCACTCACCCAAGAGCAGCTGGGCAGCAAAAGACCTGATGCCCGGATCCAGGTCATCCAGGCGTCCCACTAAGACAGCCAGGGCTAGTAGCTGTGCACTAGGGCTGTGTGTGCGCTGTCCCAACACAGCTATAGTCTCCAGCAGTGTCTCCTTTACATCCAGCCTCTGCTGCTGACCCTGTTCCAGCAGCTGCTTGGTCTCCTGCAGCCCATCATGACATGACACTGATGACAGTAATATATTGTGTCATTTATATGATATCACTCGATTTATATCATATCTAGCATAAATCAAACATAAAAACACGTGTGTATGCAAGGGAGCTGCATTCACAGCTGAAATGAGTTCTGTTGCAACACCGCAGAATCTTCATGCAAACAAGCACATCAGAAGCAGTTGCATGTCAGCCACTGCTTCTGCTGTGTAATCAGATCTCTTTTAACACTGCACAATCTTCATGCAACAAGGGTCACGGTAAAACCTGAGCTTAGCATTGTGCTCTATTCTGTGGTGTGACCACAGCTCTGACCTGTCACTATAGGACAGAAGCCTACAGCATGAGTGCAGAAAAGCCGAGCTTCTTTGCCCTTGAGCAGCAGAGCCAAGCATACACCTTTGGACGATTTCCCCAGAAAGCAATCTTGGAAAAGATCAAATCAATCACGAAGTTTGATAGAGAAGAAAGCGATTTGCCTACCTGCAGCAACTTAGCTTCATAGCTTGAGACATCAGAAGATTGTGAGGAGCCAGATGCTTGGCTGCCGTACATCGCCTTCAGCAGTACAGGCTGAGCAAAGGCTTGGGCCTCCTGGGCAAATGCCACCCTGATGTCTCTGTCAGGGCTTGAGCTCAGGGCAAAGCCCTGATGCAGCAGGTCTTGGAGGCCTTCTGCTTGCTCTGGGGTGGCAGTCTCGGCCCTTGTCAGCAGTGCTTGCAACATCAACTCCTATGAAGGCACACAGACATGATGTCGTTTCCATATGATAAAGAACCAGAGCGAAAAGTTGACAAAAATCTTATTTTTGTTTGGCAGTTTGGTACACACTTTTGTGTGTCTGTTGAGACATTGATATGAGGTGTCATGAGGCCACAACACTGTGGCAAGCACCCCAGTGATATGGACCCAGGGCTGTGTTTAGTTCTGTGCCTACAGCCAACTGGTGTTCAGTTTCGTCAGTCAGTAGCATGAGCAACACGTGCATGTGGTGATTGACAAACAGCAAGCATCGTTGATGTATGTGCATGCTCAGATGGAAATGCAACTATCATGCATTGCATTGCTCAGCTGGCCGAGGGTCTACACGCATGATAGCAGCATGCCAGCATGCTCTGCCAGCGCTTGCACACATTGCTGTAGATACCTTGTGTAGCCCTTGATGACTGCCCTGCATTGCTTCTGGCTGTTTGCCAAACAGCAGGGCATCTGTGAAGGCCTTGAGGGCCTTGAGAGGCACAGCTGCCCCTCCGTGCCCAGTTACAGGGAGCTCATGGTAATTACGCCTGGCAACAGGCCAACAGTCTAGGCTTGAGATGCCATCAAGGTCAGCTGATGCTCTCTCACTGGCAGTGCTGTTGATCCTGCTGCCGCTGCTCTTGTTCTGCTGTACCAGCAGCAAGCCCTGTGCTGCCTTGCACAGGGCAAAGGGCCTGTGCTCAACTATAGCTTGCATGCTGACGCACCCACTGACGGCAAAGGCCACAGCAGTCTTGACAGGGCCAGTCTGGGCTGCCTCATGATGCAAAAGGCCCAAAAGGCAATCTAGCCCCTTTTGAAGCAGCCTGATGCCTACTGTGGGCTGCCCTCTAGCACTGCCTTTGGCTGCCTCTGCAGTGTTGGCCACAATGATGGGGAGGACTGCAGCTGCTGCTGCTTGAACTGAGCTGTCAGGATCCTGCAGAGCTTTGTGCAAGGGTCCAGACTTGCCCTGTTTGCTGCCGAAATCAGCTGATATGAGGTCTGGGTGATTGAGACTTATGCTGGCTGCTTGGATAAGCAGAGTAGCAATCTTGGCAGGAGACCGAGCTGGTGCTGCTCTCTGCTGTGATGCTGGCTGCGTGGCTGCGTCTGAAGCCGTCTGCCAGGGCATACAAAGCAGGCTGTCCAGCTGTTGGCTTGACAGACGTGTAGTAGCAAACAAGCTTGCAGCCACCACCTGGGCTTGAGAGGGGTCAGCCTGGTGTGACTTTGTGGAATGCAGGAAGCATAAGCCACTGATCGCACACACTGCCTCTGCAGTTACAAAAGCTATTGTGTTTGGGTATGTGCAATCAATGAGCAATGTGCCAATGTTGTGCATAAGCGTCAGTAGCCATAGATGAATCCACTGCGCGCAGTACTAAATCTGCAAGCTGCATGCATGCAAGCACAGATCTACAGGGACAATGAGGGCAGCCATAGTGCAAGCACCAGCACCCATGCCACATGCAGACACGTCAGCATTGGAGCTTGGGGTCATAGCTCCAGAATGGTTGTTGAGAGTAAGCAGTCGCTGCATGGCAGCCTTGGCAATGCACAGGCAAATGTACCCTGTCAGCAAGCATACCTATACTCATGTCTGTGATCTGGGACACTGCAGCTGATGATGCAGGCTCGCGCAGCGCGTACTGAGCCCACTGCCCCACCACCGCTGCAAAGGCACATACCAGTCCAGTGCCGTTGCTTTCCTTAGCTGCAACCAGCATGTTCAGTAACGCCTGAAGCTGCTCAGGCGCAGTCTTGAACAGCTGAGCATCACTGGCATCTGCATCCACCTGTTGTCTGGGAGACAGTGCCTTGACCAGGCGTACTATGGCATTACGACACTGCAGCCATTGATCTGAGAGGGGAGGAGAGGTGGTGGCCTGTGCCTTGGCTGATCTGCTTGCATGCTGCTGACTGGACTGTGTCTTGCGCCGCTTTTTGGGATGTGGATCATGAGCTTGACTGGCAACTTGAGCTGGGAGGTCACCCTGCAGCCCACTGTTCCAGTCAACTTCTATGGCAGTGCGGCTGTGACAATCAGGAGAACCAACCAGGAAGACGATACAGCCCAAGTTGCGCAACATGAGCAAAGGCAAAGACCAGCGTGCAGCGTCAGCATTGTGGTTATGCAAGGCCGTATACAGAGCAAGCATGACTGAAGCCTGCATTGGTGACAGTGTACTCATCGTGCCAGCCTTGCGTTGTGACCTGTGCGTTGCCAAGCAACATCAAATCGTGCAGTTTTGTGAGTCCCCATGCATGGCTTCTTGGTAGAGAACATCACCTGAAAAGAAGGAAATATGTGATCCATGTGATCTGTAGGCAGCTGGGACAGCACTTGGAAGGCCAGGTTGACAACCTCCCCAGTCTGGCCATTGTCAGACAGCAGGGGCATTAGCCCTGTTACATGATGACTCAGTCTGGGATACTGCTGTGCCATATGCAGCACAAGCCTACACAGCGGCCTCTGCAAAGGCATACGGCCAGCAGGGACACAGCAAGCCAGCCTGGACAGCACTGTAAGCATGCTCTCTGCTGATCCTGCTTCGCTGTTGGAGCCGTCCATGACTCCAGCCAGTAGATTGAGACATGTCAGCATGTGTCTCTGCCAGGTGTGGGCGGCTGGGTGATCGTGAGGGACTGAGTCTGTAGTGAGCCAGGCGTCCAATGCTGTCAGCAATGCAGTTGATACAGCATGCACTGGGATGAGATCAAACTCCAGCTCTGGCAGGAGGGCAGCTAAGGCATTGAGTGCCGAGGCTTGCAAGGAGAACCCAGCATGAACCACAACATCCAAGATCATGGTCAGGGCTTCCGGTGACGTCCACGGTAGGATAGCCAGTGGTGTGCTTCTCAGGCAATGGGACTGAAGTTCCAAAGTCATTGAGCACAGGAGCTGGCAAGAATGGACTGAGTCCAGTTGGATAGTGCACAAAGGCTGGTCCTTGTCTGCTGTGGTTGAAGGTCCAGCCATGGTAGGTGCATCTGCTGTGCCTGATTCAGCGTCTGCTCTGGAAGCTGCCTCAGCACCTTGAAAGCAGGAAATTGTGACTGTTGGATGTGCTGCTGTCAGGCTGGACGCCTCCAGTATCCTCAGAGCTCCATACGCACCTGCAGTGGAGTGAATATATATGGAGATCTGCTGCTAGCTGACAGGCAAGTGCAAGCTGTGCACAGCAGTGAGTCAAAAGTACCTTCTGCAAGCTCTGTCACCCCTCTGCAGACAGTCGCATAAACCGGCATAGACCCTTCTGGTAAAAGTGAAATCAAGGACACGACGGGCCCCAGCAGAGCTGTATGAACGTTTCTGAAGACAACAGCAAACAGTTAGAAGTCAGCAAGTATAATATGACGCTGATTGTGCTGCTTTGCTCTTGCCTGAATTTTTCCTGGGCAAACATGGGTATGATCCTCTGCAGCATAGCCAGTGCTGCTGAACACTTGTTGTCGCAAACCACGGACGGATACTTTTGCACAGCCATGGTAACAAGATTGAGAATAGAAGCAAGCTCTCGCTCCCGTCCTGTACCGCACACCAGCTCAGTTCCATAGACGCAGATCACCAGAGGGGTGTGCTGATCCTGACCTGTTCTGAAGTCCAAGCACTCGTTCAAGAGGGCGAGCAGCACCGTGCGCATTCTGGGTGCTATTGCGGTTGATCCCGAATAAGGTGTTGTCGTTGTCGATTCTTCATTTTGCGCCTGAAGAAAGTCGCTGAGCTCATGTACCAGGTTCGACAGCGAGGATCCAACCAGCTTACTTGCGCTCTGCATTGCGAATATCTGCAAATGCCTGTGTCGGATGTTTGCAATATAGCGACTTGCCCAGTTCACATTGGGCGACACGACACGACGTGGGGCTCTCGGGCTGTCGCAAGCAAAGCATGCTGCCGGAGCCTGCTGTGCAAATTAGGTCTTGGCTTCTTTCGTTCTTGATCAGCAGACATCGCATGTGCAATCGCAACGGCTCAAAATCAGGTGCAAAAGTTGCATCAGTGACTGCTATTGTGTCGTAACTATGGCAAGCAACGCTGCAGAAATCTCTCAGGCCGCGGCAGAAACTGTAGATGTGGTCGCAGACCGATTGCAGCAGCTGGATGCTAGCACAAGCGGCACCGAGTGCGTTCTATTTTGCTTTGCTTGTCGTAACTCCCAGTTCTGCATCAAGAATGGAGTCTGGCACAGGTTGACGCTCGATGAGAAGTATCAGCTCTGCCGCAGCATCGGCGCTGAATGCATACAAGATGAGGAGTTGCGGAACTTGCTCGAGAAGAAACCAAATCCAGTGGCATATGATGGATTTGAACCATCAGGCCGAATGCACATTGCACAGGTCTACTGCAGATCAACTTCACATGTGGCTTCAGTCTGAGCACCTACACAAGGTCTCACCAGTCTGCTTTTTGTAGGGTGTCTTGAAGGCCTTGAATGTCAACAAACTAACCAGGAGCGGCGTAACCTTCAAGTTCTGGTATGCATGCATTACATATGCACTCTCCTAAGCCACCTGCATACGCACAGCAGCAGAGACGCAAGCCGCAATGTTAACATGCAGGGTAGCAGATTGGTTTGCGCAGCTCAACAACAAGATGGGTGGTGATCTCAACAAGATACAAACTGTTGGCAAGGTGATGCACTCACTTGTATGATGCTGTGCTACATAGGCCACAGTAAATGAACTCTGTGGAATTGAAGCGCTGCAAATGTGCTACTCACGCGTATGCAAGGTGTCCATGGGCTGCAACAGGGCTCTGCTGATTTCTGGCCTGAAAGCTTGCTTCCTTCGTACACTTTCTGTCTCATCCCGGCAAGCAAGGCCTTGCGCAGCTGCTGATGAGAGCTTCCTGACCATGTGCTGGTCAAACGGGCTCATGTTTAGTGTGCATGGGCTGCCGCAAGGCTTTGATGATGATGTTGACAATGGTTTTTTCCACGGTGCAGTACATGATTGAGATCTGGAAAGCAGCAGGCATGGACATGACCAGAGTGGAGTTCCTGAATGCATCAGATGAGATCAACAAGCGACCCAACGAGTACTGGACCCTTGTCATGGACATTGCGCGCCAAAACACACTTGCCAGAATAACCAAGTGCTGTCAGATCATGGGCCGTTCAGAGTCTGACAACCTATCAGCCTCTCAGATCTTTTACCCCTGCATGCAATGCGCAGACATCTTCTTCTTGAAGGTGGGCAGACTGCTGATCGAATCAAGCTGCATTCAGGCATCAGGCCACCCATGCAACATACAAAGCTTATACATATTTCGTAACTGCGTCGCTGTTGTGCCTGCTCTCAAGGTGCAGTGGGATGTAGAGCCCAGAGCATCTGCTTTGAATCACTTCCACATGCAGCAGATACATGCAAACATATACATTCAGAAGTATGTTTGCATATATCTGCTGCATGTGGAAGTTCAATTTTGCTGTGTAAGCTGGGAAGCATCATGATTGGCATCCTGTTCATTTCAGTCCCATTCAAGTGTGAAACATTGATGCTAGACTACCATTTGCAGGCAGATATTTGTCAGCTAGGGCTGGACCAAAGGAAAGTGAACGTTCTAGCGCGCGAGTACTGCGATCAGTGCAAACCCAAGCGGAAGCTAAAGCCTGTCATTCTTTCCCATGAGATGATGCCAGGCTTGCTGCAGGTGAAGCTGTTCTTCTTCTTCTTCACATATAATCTTCTCTTTCCTGTATAGTTCACTCTTGGTCTCGGGACACATTGATGGCAGCAGCAACGGCTTCATTTGCCCCTTGTATTATGATGCTGTCATGCTCATAAGCTCTGAAACTCAACTTCTAACATGTTACATCATTCACACTCAACCAATGCCCTTGTGTTTCACCCATTTGGTCATGCAAAGCCAATGGCTGCCCCTTGTCATGGTGCTGTGCAATCTAGGATGTGGCCTGCAATCTGATGCCATGTTGTTGCATGCAGGGTCAAGAGAAGATGTCAAAGAGTGATCCCAACAGCGCCATCTTCATGGAAGACAGTGCAGCAGAGGTGAAGACCAAGATCAAGAAAGCTTTCTGCCCCCCTGAGCAGGTGAGACCAAGCCTGCACAGGTCAATCTTCACACTGATGATACCTAACTTGCTCTCCTGTGACCAATGTTGGCAGGGATTTGAACTAGACTGCTGAAGTCGAGGCACGCTGCGTGGCAGTGCGCTGCACTTCTAATGTATATGCTTGATCTGCAGGCTGCAGTAGCGTGTGCATTCCAAACCCACACACCAGTATGCGCTGCAAGCATGATGCACACACTTACCAACATACCTGAAGCATGACGCACACACCAATATACACTGGAAGCATGATGCAGTTGCCATGCAGCACAGCCTCTCAGTTTGCATCACACCATCTAGGACTAACAACACGGACACCGCAGCCCGCTCTTCAGCTTTTTTGATGTCAGCTTCAGGTCTCCAATGTCAGTGGATGAATCAACAGCTTTGGTATTGTACAGGTGGAAGGAAACCCTTGCCTAGCATACATTCGCCTCATCATCTTACCCTGGTTCAACAGCTTTGAAGTTCAGAGGAAAGAGGACAAGGGTGGCAACAAGTAAGCACTGACAGCACCAGCTGGTTTCTTACACAATTCCACCAGCTTTTGTAACCAAGCCTGCAGCTCTGCACAGACATTGGCCTCTTTGATGCTTTACACCTCCTATGCTGAGTTGGCCCAACCAGTGGCTACCTGTTGCAGACTTGCATTCCTTTGCAGCACATCAATTCTCCTGGTAGACTTAGGACTGTTTGGAACATCATATACTATGTGATATTCGCAAATTGTATTTTGCGTGGCTGCACCTGTGAACCTCTGAACAAGCCTGTCTGGAGGGAGCTGACTTGTAATGCATGCACCTGATGCCTGCTGGCTCAGAACGCTACTATCGTCATCATTTATGTTACATTTCACTGTTGTTCCTGTGCACAAATGGGACGTACACACAGCTTCTGGTGTTGTTGCACAGGACCTACACAACTATGGCAGACATAGATCAGGACTTCAGCAGTGGCGCTCTTCATCCAGGTAATGCTTCTTGACTCAGCACAGCCCCAGTCACATGATGCACATGATGAGCTTTCAAGCATGTTGCTCTTGGCCATCCTTCAAAAGCGCTGCATCTGTGTTGTCAGTCAATTGTGGCCAGCTGCATCATCACAGCTGTGTTGAACAACAGCAGCTTCTGCAACCATGCTTACTGTCTCCTCACCTGGGCAGCCCGGTATGATACTTGGCTTCTCACTAGATTGAGGCCGAAAGGCGCAGTGTATTTTTTTCTTTTCGTTTTTCTACTGTCTCCTCCTAGACTGCAGTTGGGTGTATGCACCCTTGTTCACCTTATGTTGGGTCACTGCCACAGTACCTGCGGCTGACCTTCTGTGCCATAGTGTGAAGGGCACATCCTGGGCAGCCCGGTATGATACTTGGCTTCTCATCAAATTGACGCCGACAGGCGTAGTCTTTTCTTTTCTAATCGCTTCTTTCCTTTGTGAAGAGCGTGACAGTCTTGCTGCCTGTGCAGGTGACTTGAAGGATGCCTTGACAGTCTCCTTAAACCGCATTCTGCAACCCGTGCGGGATCACTTTGAGAACAATGCTGAGGCTGCTGCCCTGCTCAAGAAAGTGAAGGTATGGGTATTGGCGCTGCCTCATGTGAACTGTCAGCACACAATATATCTATCATCCAGGCACTTTACCAAGCTCTGCAAACCAGTGTACCATTGAAGGTGTATATCTGAAATCCAATTTATCAAGCGAACTGTTAGCACACACCGAAGTGTCGATGGTGCAAGCTTGCATGCTGCATGTTTGGCACATTGCTGTTTCTGCTGATCTGTCCGGTAGTAGGTTTGGAAACTCCAGTGAAAGCTCCTGTGTCACCCTTTTTGTGCTGGATGCAGTCCTACAAGGTGACCAAGTAGGAGAAGAAAGGCATTAGTACACACCAATGCCAGGTTGCACTTAGGCCTCCAGCAAGCTGGCCTTTGGCGGTATGGCAGAGTGCAAATGACATACTGCATGTCCCTGATGGTCTGTGAAATGAATGAAGGAATATGTATTGTAGAAAGGCATTGATGCAGCTAGGCTACGTGGGTTTGTGCACAGAAATGACAAACAACAGCAAAACTCAAGCCCTGGCAATGCATAACACACCTTGACAATCTTGCCGAGCAAATGCTCGGACATTACGTATAGTGTTGGGAGTGTGGACCTCAGGCCTGTGTTATCTTGACAGTATTTGTGCGAGCCCTGTGTGCGTGATGAGCAGTTTGCACACGCTCTGGCTTGGCTCATTGCGCATACATCATCTGAGTTGAATGTCTGACAAAGTGTTTTGATCCGATGCCAGCGTTGCAAGCATGAGTTGACTTTTCAGGTCTTCAGCATGCACAAAATTGGATCATCTGAAACGTTGCCAGTACCGTATATATTTCTGGTAATACAAAGGGTGTTGTGAGGCAGTCTTTGCAGTGGTTGCAAATCGTGGTTCGTTCCAGCTGCTGCAGACTGTGCAGATCAGTATCTGATGCACTGAGCTTCTGCAGCTGATTCTGGTGGTTTCGTGTCTACACTGTCATTGTGCCAGCATCATTCACCCTGACCAGCTCACCCCAGGCCTGTGCAGAGTGTGGCTTGTCACTTGTTAGTCATACGTATGGTGTGGCTGGGTCAGAGGCTGGATGGCCATTCTGCAAGCTCGCGCTGAATTTTGCACCGGTTCGCGTACGGGTGAGCTGTCACAGGTCTCTGCTCAGCTAGCAGAGAAGCTGCCAGCCAGTATGGCTTGTTGGGTCTTTTTACGGTGATCACTCGAACCCAACACGCAGTCTTTAGCAGTATTTAGCTGTTATCTGGTCAACACCCGTGTACGAAACATTCTGGAGGCTTGTGCCGAGGCCAGTCAACTCCCTCTGGTCCAACCAGTTGTTGGGAAACGCTTGTTTCGGCGTCGCTGGCGCTTCCCTTCTGTACAGCGTGTAACTAGGCTGCGAAGCGTACGTGCACTTGCTTCAACACAAGTACAAGTTAGAGATGTGGTGCAGTTGCAATGCACAAAGCTCGCTCTCGGGGCTAGGGTGAGGAATGGCCACGCTCAAACTGCGCGATATTACCTGGATGCCTGGACTGTGTCTGCAACTGGAGTCCTGCTTGCTGCAGGGTGTGTGTAGGCATGTGTCTGGCTTGGTGGTCTTTACTGACGCTCTGCCAGGCGAGGAATTGACTGCAAGAGTGAACAAAGTCAAGAAAGGTGAACTGTATGTACAAAACACCCCCCTGTGACTTGAAAGCCTGACAACAAGCCAAGCAAGAATCATGCAAGTCTGTAACTGTTGGTATGTTCCACTCAAAAATGGACATGCAGCTAGGAGCACTTGCATGCATGGCCCACATGCATATCATTACGTAGTCTTTTTGCAAAGAGAAGCCTTCGCTACGTAAGATAAAGTCTGGTCAGCTTTTCTTTCTGCACAGGCTATGCTGAGGCTACAAAGGTTACAACCCTTCAGAACCCCCTCAACCTAGCAGACCCTCCCTGTCCTCACTTCTCAGTCTGTGGGGGGTGCAATTATCAGAATCTCCAGTATCATGCCCAGCTTCATGCCAAGCAGCAGCAAGTTTCAGAGACATTGCAGCGCATTGGAGGCCTCAGCAATTGTGATGATGTGCTGTTACCCATCATCCCATGTCAGCAACAATATCACTACCGTAACAACATGCAGTTCACATTCAGTGAAGCGCCCTTCCAGCATACAGAAAGCATTGAAAACAGCTCAGGCAGCAGCACGCACACACAGCCAGATCCAGCAAAGAGGGTAGTGATTGGTCTTCATAAGGTCAATAATCCATCTGAGGTTGTCCCAATAGAGGCATGTTCTCTTCAGCATGACAACGCCAACACTCTTCTTCAAGCAGCTGCTCAAGCGCTTGCTCTGTCCCCAACTCAATCTCAGCAGCTGTCAGCATTCAATCCTGCTACTCAGAGAGGTCTCCTGCGACAGCTGATTTTGAGGAGGAATTCAAAAAACCAGTATATGGTCATCTTCTCCACCACTAGCTTCCAACCATCTCTGCTCGAGCCATTAGTCACCGCAGTGCAGAGCTGCAACGTAGAGGTTCTCAGTGTCATCAATACAGTCATCCCGCCAGAAGGTGGCGCGAAGTATCAGCACAGAAAGGCTTCCAAGCTCAAAGGCTCAGGCAGTAAGCGTCAGCAACCTCACGTTCTTTTCGGGTCATCAACTATCACAGAAAGGCTGTGCGAGCTGGATCTCCAGATATCCCCTGAATCTTTCTTCCAGGTCAACTCAGCTCAAGCAGAGGTGCTCTACGACCTGGTACACAAAGCAGCAGGTATGCTAATGACTGTGTATGAGGGGCTGTGAATATATTGCTCTGGCGTGTGGCAAATAGATATCTGTATTTCTGTAATTCTGTCCAGCAACACGAGTTTCCTGGTGCATCTTGCACCACACAATTGCAGGCAGCGATGTACTGCTCAAACTGCTCAATTGCAGGCGCATGTGTTCTGACTTGCTCTCTCACAATGTTTTGCAAAGGACAGTATGCAAATGTATGGAATGTTTTGCATGCGCTCCACACATGCTCACCTTCCTTGCACCGCAAGTCCTTGCCTCTCTTTGCTTTCACTCACTCTCTCACTGGTCTTCCATCACCTTTACAAAGCAGGTGCTGCGCCAGCAGCTCAAAACCAGCTGAAAACCAGCTCAAAACCAGCTCAAAACACTGCGCAGGCTTGAGGCCAACAGACATTGTCATGGACCTCTTCTGTGGGACTGGCTCAATTGGCTTGACCCTAGCACAGGACTGCCATCATGTGTATGGATTTGAGTCAACAGCCAGCTCGGTTGCAGATGCCCGGCGCAATGCCGAAGTCAATGGCATCAGCAACGCTACTTTTGTGCATGGTGACTTGACCAAGGTTGCTGCCATGATGGGCAAGCAATACCCAAATCCTGATGTGATTGTGACAGGTGGGCTCTTTCTGCAAAAACCTATCGACAAACTTGAAAATGCGTGTCATGAGAGAGGCTGCATTCAATTGTTGTCGTTTAGCGGTTTTGTTGCTGTCTGCATGTTCCTTGACACTGTGAGTCATATTGGCACACTGTAATGTCACATATGGCTTGCATGTTCCCATGGACAGCGCTATGCTGTTTGTCCAAGGCCTCTGTTGCAAGTACTACAATGTTGTTTAACAACAGCTGACAGTGACTCAGCGCAGACACTGATGCAGAAACATCTGTGCCTCCATCTTTCTCATTAGTCACCTCATCCCATTGATCTTGCCTGTATCACTAAAGCAGATTGGCAGTTTGCATTTGACACTCATAAGGCACTGCCAGGTACAGACAGCAACTGAAAGGTGTGTGTGTGATTGTTGCTGCAGATCCGGCTCGTGCTGGAATGTCTCCTGAGCTGATCAAGTACATGCAGCAGTCAGGCGCACGTACCATAGTCTATGTCAGCTGCAATCCAGCTACACAAGCCCGGGACGTTTCCCAGCTTTGCACTGGTGCTAGTGCTAGGTATAGGTTGAAACATGTTCAGCCATGTGACATGTTCCCCAACTCTGCACACATTGAATGTGTTGCCGTTCTTGAATGTTCTGATGTGTCCTGCAAAACAGATGCACACTCACAGACACTTGCAAAATGACACTGTGGGTGGACATGAATATATCCATGGGTGTCAAGCAATCTGATATTTGCTTGTGGTGCCAAGTTGGGAGTGCGTATCTTGCCATTCTGGTTGGGCAGATGTAATTCAGGCTTTCAGGACTACGATGCAACACATCACTGTGTCATCACCATGTACTTGCATCACAAGGACTCCGGGATGGCAGTTGTGTAACTTAAAAGTTGTGTCCACTTGACTGGTATAATGCTGTCCAGTTGAAACAAATTTGTCGAGATGACTCATGATAAGACGATTGGCACTTACACCAGGGACAAGTTGATTGTTATGAATACATGCTGGCTGACACTGGCGCTTGAGGGTGCTTGGCCTAGTTGCTTAGTCATTGCGTGCAGATTCCCAGCACACCCAAAGTTGCTTAGTCATTGCGTGCAGATTCCCAGCACACCCAAAGTTGCTTAGTCATTGCGTGCAGATTCCCAGCACACCATTTGTGACATCAAAAGTCGGTGAAGCAGGCTAGAAACTGTCAGAAAGCAGCAAGGCTTGCGAGCGACCGGTCATGGAAGCGAATATCTTAAGTCTTCAGGACCTGAAGTTCAGGTACGCTTAATAGGCTCTGCGGTGCTCTTTGACTTCGTTATGCATAGGGTGCGTAGGGTGCAATCCGTGGGCTCTAGTGTAGCAGTAATGCTGCTGGTCGCCAGTCAACGCACCTCGGCTTAACACTCGAATAAGTATGTGGGAAGCCACGCACAACAGCTGCTGTCACCCGCTAGCTCGTCAGGAAACTGCCAGACTGATGTATGTTGACAACGTTAACGTTGGTGTCTGCAGGAGTAAGTCCGACCATTTGCACTGACAGCTGGCATCGACTACCCTGGCTGTTGCTTCTAGCTGTGGACTCCCATCGCATCAATCGATGTTCATCGTTGTCCCCGAGTAGACAATCGCAAGGTTGCTTACCTGTGCCGCTGATAGTGTTCGAACTTAGAATTCTGTATGCACATCTGTGGCTACTTAGACTGTTTCGTGCGGCTACTTTAGCCAGACAGTGAAAAGGTACAGTGACTGTCATGGTCTCCTGCAGATATAACCAAGATGCTTTGCCACGTCATTCAAGGTGCACTGCAGTCTTCAGCTTGTAACTCCAAGCACCAGGCATCCCTGTCAACTACAACTTCAACTCCACTCTCGATGCTCTGCAACTCCACCCTCGATTCCCTGCAACTCCACCTTCGACGCTCTGCAACTCCACCTTCGATGCTCTGCAACTCCACCTTCGATTCCCTGCAACTCCACCTTCGACGCTCTGCAACTCCACCCTCGATGCTCTGCAACTCCACCTTCGACGCTCTGCAACTCCACCTTCGACGCTCTGCAACTCCACCTTCGACGCTCTGCAACTCCACCTTCGACGCTCTGCAACCCCGAGGGGGGCCCACCCCTTCTTTTTGGGATGCTACATGGCCACACGTCCTCGTCGTGCATCCTGTCAACATTTGCACTCTGCAACTGCAGCAGATTGCAAATGGCTGAGATGGCCATGGTGTTGATTAACGCCACAATCGCAATGTTTTGGGTTCAGTTTGTGATGTGTTGCAGCTGACTGGCTTGATTGCTGCTATAGTTCATAACACTAGTCCAGTGTGGCCCTTGTTTAGCAGTATTCATGATATGCCAGTTCAAGATGTCAGAGTGCACATTTTATTGAATAAATGCAGGACACTTTGTAAGCTAGTCTTGAACTTGTAAAGACTTGTGCATGCATGCAATAACGTTGTTAACACGCCTTAGCCAAATGACATCTTGCTCAGAGCTTCCTAGGCTGAGCCTGCAGCACCACAGCATGTTCGATCTTTGCAATATTCAATGGCATCAGAGTGACGGGGTTATGTGGGCACATGGTTCCTAGCTTCGGAGCAAAAGTGATCTTGCATCACAAAAGTCATGTTAGGCAAGCTGGAAGCACGTATGCTTGACAGGGTGACTCAAAAAGCATGGTAAATGTACTTCATAGGTTTCAAGGTTCCGTATATGCAAATGAAGCCCCTCAGTTAGACTCCGTGCAATTGAAACGGATTGAGGACTGAGAAGCAGTTCATTGCCAGGCCCACACACAGTACTGTGCAGCACTGGTGTCATTTGACAGCACTGTACAGTTGTGACAGTATACGCGTTGTATGTGCTCAGACGGAAGCACTTTTAACTTCTCCCATTCTGATGGTACAAACGTGCATGTAAGTTCATGCATTTCTTGCTGACTTATCATGTGCCACTGTGCACTTTAACCTTGTACGTACCATGATTGTCAACAAGTTATGTGTTGCATTGCTTGCACAATATTATAATCAAGTGCAAACTTATGCTTAACAATAGATTCCTTGATAGATTGGATCTCAGATACACGTTCCCAAGGATGCACTGATTTGCAGAGCTTGGTAAAGTGCCTGGATCATAGGGGTATTGTGTTAGGCCCTTTCCACACCAGGAAAACGGAGGCTCTGTAAATAGGCTCGGATTAGCGGAATTCAAATCTGCCTCCGTTTTGAGCCTCCGTTCTTCAACCCTCACCCGAGGTTCATTTCAGCATAACGGAGGCTCTGAACTGAGGCTACTCGCACTCTGGCACTGTGAGTAAGGCAACTCATCGGCTCAACGGAGGTGCAGGTGTGGACTGAGCCTCCGTTCGTGACTTCCGTTTGTCGTGTTGAATGGATGCACTAATCCGTTGATAGGAGCTGCCTCCATTCAGGTGTGGAAAGGGCCTTAGTGTTAGATACAGTATACGTATGCAGCCAAGCAAGGGTTGTGTTAGGCTGCGCGATGCACTGAAATGCATTGGAATGCATCTCGGAGGTCATTGTTACAGTAGAGTAGAGCTGCTGACGTCGAAATGTGCTGAAAAATCAACTGTAGCGTCTGCTGCTGACTGTGAGGTCGAGGCTGACAGTCTGACGGCCGGCCACGAGCGCAAGCACAACGCATGTAGAGCTGAATCGGAGGTTGTATTAGTGGTTATACCTAGAAGAATACGAAGCCCTCAGAATATGTGGGGAAGCTTGAGCGAAGACTCCACTCAGGCACAAGCAAATACTCGTCCACTCAGGCACAAGGCAAACAGGCTCGTGACCGGCGCGCTGAGGCTGTCTGTAGCAGGTGTTCGTCGTCAGGAGGTTGTAGGCAGCTCAGTCGCTGGTCGCTAGTCTGTGTAAGAGGTCGGGAAAAGAAGTAGCCTGCAGATATGCTAGCACAGAACCGTTGTAAAGTACTAGGGGCATCCCCCCGAAAAGCCCAGGTCTAAAGCGGCATGGTTTCAGAGCAGACCCTCACTTATGCATCAGAAGCTGGCAAGGCACACTGTGCAGCAAGTGCCAAAGCAGCATGTGCAGCAGTCTCATCATTTGCATGTGTAAGGCAGACTGTCTATGGCAGAGCAATGTGCTGTGCATGCGATAGTTTTGATTAGAACAGAGGATTTTATCAGAGCAATGAAGAAGCTCACTCAGGAAGGTAATGGCTTGTTAAGTTAGTCAGCATGGGTGGTAACAAGGTTATTGACAGAGTTATCAGTTTGATAAAGACAGTTATATACTGTCGCAATTTAAAAAGAGAACAGTGGGACCGCCACAAACACGTGCCATAATCCTGAGGCTGGTTGACGAGACCAGCGCACAACATGGGTGCTAAAGCCATGTGTGCATCCATAGACCTCAGGTTGGTACATGCAGGGGAAGGCCTGTCATTTCGTAGTAAGGTGTAGCGTTTGAGACCCCATACTGTCATGCATACCATCATTATGATCAAACAAGGGTGAGGAAGGCAAAAGGTACAGCAACATATAAGGTAAACAAAACAAAGCCCCGTTCTGCGACCACGTATGCCATCAGTCAATCAGCACTGACCACACCCAAGTTATGAATAGCAGTAAATACTGAGGGGAAACCACATACACACACCCAGCTGCCACAGTGAGTGGCAGCTGGCACGACCATGCAGCCAGGGCAGCAGGCTTAGTGAGCAGTGAGGAGCAAAACTGCATAGTCGCGTTGAGTGATTAGTGCGTGAATACAATGACCCTCAGCAAGTGCCGCCTCAAGGTCTGAGCTGTCAGTGAGTCATGGAAAGCAGCATTTGTCAACGTTGTCCAGGCGGGTGGTAGATAATGTTTGCTAAATGGTTGCTGTCAGAAAGGTAAACATGTCGAAATCAAGGGGATGTATTGAGTGTCAGGAAGGTTGGGTTATATAAACCAATCAGAAGGAAAGGCAAACAAAGGACAGCCATAAGTTGAGAAGGGGTCCCAGAAAAGGAAGTGAGGGGGGGGGAAAAAAGAAGAAAAAAACCCACCCCTGGGGGTTGGGTGTTATGATGGGGTCTTCGGTGGAGGGTGGGGGTGCAGGGTGCAATAATCTGTTTAAAGATAAATGTGTACGTGTAGTTTTCAGGTGAGTGGTGAGTGCCGAGTGGTGAGTGCCGAGTGGTCAGTGCTGAGCGTTAGAGTACGCGACAGTCTGCCATATGGCATGCGTGTATGTGAGATCTGGTCTCCAGTGGAAATGCAGAGATCAAGGAGCAGCTGTGATGGCATCTAGGGCGTTGGCCGTTTGTCGGTAGATGTCATATGGATGTGTGCCATACAGCTCTGTGAACCTTCTGCAGAGCTTCTGGCGCCTGGACATCATGTGTGTTACATCATGTCCTTTGGTGTGCATGTAGCTGATGATGCCAGCCATCCGGAAGGTGAAATCGTTGCGATCCATGATGATTCTGCGCAGCCTGTGGTACTGACTGGTGATGATGCCATACTTGGCCGCTGAGCTGATGTTGGAGCTGGCATGGGGGTATTTGATGATGAATAGCCTGGACAGTGGAAGATGTTCCCTCTTGTCATACAGGACTGTGGTGAGTCGGCTGACGCTGCCCGCTTCGCGCTGTATGCTGACATCCATGTAGTTGATCGAGTCACCTGAATCAACAGAAGTGACCAACAGAGTCCTGGGGTACATGCCAGTGATCCTAGCATGCTGAAAGTGCTGATTCACATACAGCAGATGGTGCAGGTATGGGTTACTAATGCTGGCCAGGTCATCAATCCTATGCTTAACAATAGATTGTACTGGTACGTGAACAGGTGACCAATCAGCTTCATCTTTGTACACTCAACACCAGATTGACTGTACACTCAAAACCACTGACAAAGTCCGTACGCCCACACAGATAGGCTATGCTGCAACTATATATAAAAAAATGGCTGCTTGTCTGGAACTTGCATATGTACAGCCAGCACTGACTGGGCGCAACCGAGTGGTGCTCTACACATTGACACCTCCTTGAGCCTCTACAGCCTTTCTCTCAAAGTACCCTGTGATTTGGTCACTGACTGCCCACACAATAGCTTGGCCTGGGGGGATGCGCATCAGCCTGGGAAGCAGTCCTTTCCATAGAGCTCTCAGACCTTCTTCCCTGGGAATTGTTGTTAGAGCATGCCATAGACCTCGATACTTGGCTGGACCTTCTGACCTCTCTTGCGCCATCAATCTGGTCTGCACCATTCGGCAGTCTGCTGAGCGCAACGACACGGCTTGTGCATGACACGTCTACAGCTCCAGTCAAACTCACTGGATGACAGGTCAGCGTCGCAGCAGTGTGAGATTCCATGCAGATGCTGCCCAGCAACCTACTCTGCAATGTATAAGTGATGGGCGTGTCTGATGCATCAAGAAGGGTCGGCCATGTGTGCCGTTTGTGCACCACTGTGCATGAAGCTTCCTTTTCCTGACTCATTGCAACAGCAGCGAACTATGGAGCAAAGGCAGGAATTTCATACCTTGATGACATCAAAGGGGCCGGTGCAAACCGGTCCTAAACAGGCCGCTGAGAAGCCAGAGCCCATTGACTGGAGCAAGGTGAGCTGCATGCCGTCACCCTCATGTTTGCCCCACAACAATCTGCAGAGAACATACTGTCGTTGACCAATCAACAACAGCAGTGCGTTGGGGCAAGCTGGATCTCATGGGTATGTTCAAAGATGCGCTGATCTGCAGAGCCTGGTCAGATGCCAGCATCATAGACATTCAAATCAGGTGAATGCACAGGACATTGGTGGGCAGGTTTGAATGGGCGTATTAACACTGGCGATAGGATATGCTTGTCAGAGAGCTAGCAAGCTCAACTGATGATATGCCAAAGGGTGCACTGCTTGCTTAGTTGGCTATATTGCCCGCCAAATCCATGAAGGTTGTCAGCATTGAAGATGAAAGATGCAGCTGTTGTGAATGCTAACACCTTACCACTATGCAGGACACGTGACTGGAACAGCATGAAACAGCCATTGCAAACCCTTCAGCACCGCTGCACTATGCGGCATACTGAACACACTAGACTCCTGACTGTAGACCTCATTGCTGCCAGCCAGTGCATTTGACAAATACAGCTTTCAGTAGTGAAGCGATTCGACAGGGATGCAGGATGTTCTCAAGTGCTTGCAGGACTCACCCATCAAAGTTGTTCTTTGCCCAGAAGAGGCACATCTGATTGGTTCCATTGCGCATGATGGTTGGGGTGGCCCCTGCCCATAGCCCCAGGACCCCCTCCTCCCTGGCCACTGTCATTGCACAGTGAATAGGTCCCTGCATCAGTAGTGACTCATTCACTGGGGATTCATGGACACAGATAGCAGTGGTGTGCAACGCCTGGAATTGCAGGTAGAACAAAAGGTGGAAGCTGCGTCTAGCTTCTTCTGTTGTACATTGTATCGAGCAACTATGCATCCTGCTCAAGAAGTAGAACATGTTCCCAATGTAGAGACGCGGTTTCTCTGTCCCCGGGCGTATTGAGTTTAGATTTCTAATACAGTGCCGCATTGTCAAACTCCAACTCCGGCTTTGCTCCGATAGTCTGTCCGGGCATTCAGTTCAAAATTGTCTTGCCCAATGCAGCGATGCTTACGAAACAATCCCGAACACTAATAATCCTGCCAAAACGGACTTTGAGGGCTTGTCATTCTCCCAAATGTGTCATGAATGGACTCTGAACAACATACAGCACTACTTAACTGCCAGCAGCAGACAAGATCTTGCACCCACTGTCAGCTTCACAGGCATTTGGGTGGAGGAGTGTTTAAAGTTGTTTGCGTACCCTGTACCGCAGTAATTCCTTGCTGGTGCCCTTTTGCTGCTGCAGCTTGATCTTCACCACTTCAAAGGGTGTGACTACAACCAAGGCTTCTGTGATGCCGGCTGCAAAGCCAGCAGAGGCACGTCTGAAATTGGAAAGGTCCCCAATCTGCATGCATTAGGAACCCTTTTTATTGATTAAAAATGCCTGGGAATTTGCCGCCTTTGTTTTTCAAATACACATTTCACGGTGTGAGAGGCTTTGTGACATGGCCCTCAGCAACACCATCTCTCTTTCTGAGCTTGCCAATGCAGACCGTAAGGCCTAGTAACAAATGTGTGACATGTCTTGTGGCGTGTAACCACACAAGCTGAGGTCATTATCTGGCAAGCAGACAACGTCTGCAACGAACAGGTGGTCTCGGTGCAGACAAAAACCAAATTCGTCTGGAAAGCCATGCATCAGCTGCAATGCTGCACAATGCTGAGGCAAAGACTTCCACACACTGAGACATGTAGCTTCCAATCAAGTGTCATGCTGCCACTTCATGATGAGAGCAGATGCTGGCAAACCTCGTCTCTAAGCAAGCTCTGGTACATAGCATTGGTCCCCATGCGCAATGCATACTTCAAAGTCAAGTGCACTGCAAACGGAGTGAGCCCCTTCCACAGAGCCCTGACGCCCTCTTCCTTGATGATAGTCTCTCCACAATGCCAGATGCCTGCAAGCCAGGCATCACAGGTGCAGGTGTTGAGGATACACCGGTACACCGCTCGTACTCAGCAGCATCTACAAGCAACAGTACCACACCTTTGTACTTGCCAACATGGTCAAGCTGCAGTCTTGTCTTGATAACATCAATGGGTTGCAAACAGCACGCCTCAGCAGCCCCTCCGATGGAGCCTGCACGCCGCATATAGTGTCGAATGGCGCAACGACACACCTGACTACCTGATGCTCGGAGCCATGTGTAATTTGGTCATCACCTACCAGCAAGACTTTTGACGGCAGGATGCGCTGGTTTCAGTGGCTTATGGTCACTGTCACCGGCCATCCTGCCTTCACAATCTAATAACCGTGTGCAAGGAGGCTGCCGGGCTGTAGCGACCTGAAGCTCTTTCTAAAGGGTTTTCCGCTCGGCTGACAGAGTCTTCAAGGGCGAAAAGGAAGAGGCGGGTTAATTAGCAAGGATTCTGCAGAAGTTCGTTTGCGCGCAGCGGCGTGATCTGGCCGTTGCCGATCCTAGCGAAAGCTCTGAACGCAATCCTCGCAGGTAGTAGTCTCCTGCAACGGTGATATTCGAAGCGCAAGTGCCTGAAACCGGCTTTGCGGATCCTAATCTGGTTTGACCGGTGATCAGCTGCCTGAGCGTAACTGCTGCACGTACGGCAAGAAGCATAGCACTCATCTTCTTCTTCCCATAGCACGCAGAGTCGCATCAAAGCTTAACTCGTCAATCACCGTGGACCTCATCACACGCTCTAGACATGCCGTCCAGTGTGAACGTGCATGCTGTTGCCACCAGTAGAAATGCGTACTGTTGCAGGTAGTGCATGCCCAATCTCAACAGCTGATTAATCATCACCAGCGAATTACATCATGCCTCCTAGGAGGCCTCATGAGTGTCACATCATGCCAAAGCAAGTGCGCCAACTCAAAGTGGTCTGTTCAACACAGTCTGTTCATCGATTACATTGGATGCAGAGCTGCTGCTGTAGCTAGCTACAGCACATTAATAATATGTGTCACACATGAGACGTACTATGGTAGATCCAGTCACAAAACCAATGAAATACACTTTTTTTTGACATACATGGAGTCTGACACATCCCAAACCAGGAACATAAAGTCTAAACATACATCTACAAGCTGTCTGTTTGCAGAACATAGTGTAAAAGGGGGGACAGCACAGACAGAGCACTACATGTGAGGTACAGAAGCAGAATGAGCCAGTAAAGGGGCCAATGTATCTGCACCAAAATTGCCAACACAAAGCAAGCTTTGCATTTGGGCACAGTCTCGTACATTCACTCGTGCATTCCTGATATGATCAACCTGCCATGTTGCAATTTTCAGCCTGACAAGTACTATATCAGCTATTCTATTGATCTCTACTCTGCCTCCAATGGAACGGTGGGTTTGTACCCAGCCACCTTGATACCACCACGGTTGCCAATCTCAACACTGCCACCATAGATCTCCAGGTATGCATCTGGCAACGGTCGCTCCACAGGAGGTGCTATCCACAACCGCAACAGATGCCGGCGCTCATTGAAGTCCTGCAAACACCCGATACTCTTCAGCATGAATTACATGATATCAGCACGTTTGTTCACACACTTAGTTTGAGCCATAATTTGCTCAGGCAGTACCAAGGAAAGGAACTGATGCAGCAACTTGCAGTGATAAGGCTGTGTTGTTCGAACAGTGTGATGGAAACAGGCTCCTCAAGACAGCTGGAGAATTCAGCAGAGACAGAAGCTTACAGGAAAGTCCTCAAACTTGGCCCTTGTATGCAGCTGAGTGTGGTTGTTCAGGAGCTGCACATCACCAGGCTGCAGCATGTAGTCCATACGCAGGGCATCGCTGCTAGCAATCTCATTGAAGAGAGCCATGGCTTCATAATGCTGCTGTGTCAGGCGTGGCACATCAGCATGTCGCTGTGACAGGTGGTAGTAGTTGTCTGAGTAGTTGATGCTCAAACCACCCTGCACCAATCAGTAACTTACGTCAGCGTCGGCAACAAGCACCAAGCTTGTCAGAAAACCCAAAGACAGCTTTCATGCTGTAGGTAGGCAGTGCACCCTCAGGCATATGGCTACAGCCCTGGCAGGCTAGCATGACAAAGGTGTACAGGCACAGCATAGCTTCATCAGAGAGGCTGCAATGGCAGGCTAGCATGACAAAGGTGTGCAGGCATAGCACAGCTTCAGCCGAAAGGCTGCACTGACCTTGAAGTAGTTGAAGATGGGTATCTGGAAGTAGGGCTGCTTGCCCTCAGGCACTTCGCCCTTCCTGTCCATGTACCAAGGGGCAGCCATGACAGGAGCCAAATCAGGCCGCCTCCTCAGGATCTCATTGTGCACTGCCATGGACGAGCTCCAGCTGCTCAAGCCTCCTGACTGAGCATTCTTCAAGCACAGAAGGGCTGCAGGGCAAAGATGAAATGTTGACAAAAGGCGCTGAGTGCACAGAAGGGCTGTGGGGGAAAGATTCAGTGTTTAACGAGTTGAAATGTTGTGTTAGCAACCTTGTTCTAAGTGCACCCCACTAGCCAACACCTTGTATATACAAGTGCTGACCATTGACTTTTCGTGCCTGCTGTTGCATGTGAGATAATGCTGTTATGTTGTGCAGTGTGACCAGTCATGACAGCAACTGCATGCCAGCAAGCTTGCAGCAAAAGGTCTTCTGGTGGCAAAACTGCAAGGTTCAAAGCATATACAGCTTCCAGAAGCAAAAGCTTACCAACAATGTCTGAAGAGTCGTTGTGGTAAGGCTGAGCTTCATGAGTGGCATATAGGCGGGTGTTGGGGTTAGCTGGGTCATGGTTCAGATCCTGCAAAGCATGTCAAGATATTAGCCTGTGGCAGTAACACTTAGAACGCTGCCTTATGCAAACATCCATGCAAGTAGCAGGTTCAATGACTGTGTCAAGCCGTGACAGCTGCAATAGAGCAAAGCTACACACAGCATGCAAAAGTGGTTCATCTTAAAAACCAAGCATGCTTCCGGCATGAGACCACTGCAAAAGTACATGCATGACCCAAATGTACCTTGATGTGTCCAATCAAGTGGCCCTTCTTGTTCTGAGAAACAGCCTTGCCCCAATAAAGACCAAAGCCCCAGTAGGCAGCAATGGTCTCAGCTCTGCTGTATCGATCAACCGGGACTCCTCTGCATACGCATGAAACTTGAGTCAAAACAACAATGTTAATGCAAGCCTTTGCTCTTGCTCTGGGTGTGCACTTGCTAGTCATCTCATTGATGCTGTGACTGGTTGCACGGCAAACAAGAGCAAAAGTGACGCATTAGGCCATCTGCTTACCTGATGAGCTGAAAGCCCCTGCCTGTGCGCACTTCTTCTCTGAAGCCTACTAGCTTAGGCCCCAGCTTTGGGAGCACAAAGTCCTGCTTTGTCACATTCTGGATATCCTTTTTTGACCTCGTGACAGCAGCCAAAGCTGCATCAAGCTCGGCCACATCCTCAGAGGAGAGGTCATAGATGTGCTCAGTGTTGTGCTTGTACTGGTCAGCATACCAAACTGATGGTCCTGTGACTGGGGTGAAAGGGTGCACAGTGGCGTTACTGCAGCAGACAAGTGTCTAGAGTTAGTAGAGCATCCCAAATTGTATGGCGTATATGTTCAACAGCAGGCAATTTCTAAACCTCTTGTGCAGTAACAGCAGCAGCAGTGCAAGAAGCCAGGATCTGACCTAACAGTCGGAGATGACGCTGAGCGAGCATATGCTGGTCGATTCAGTGCCGGCACAGCAGACTGCTGTGAAGTGTTGGTTTGCGAATGTGCAGTTGCTGCAGGCGACATTACGAGTCCTGGAAAATCCCTGCACCCAGACACAGCCGTGAGAACAGCGCGTTCAGCCTGACAATCTGCTTGCGACGCCGACTCGCTTAGCAAGATACTGGGCGAAGACACAAGGCAAAATTCAGCAGTGTCCCTCTAACCTTCAGGCGGTGCTGAGCAGTGATTGGCAAGTACGATCCGTCGAACTGTGCGCGGACTGGAAGCAGCAAGTAAGGCTGCGTAGCGGGAAGAGCAATGTAACGAAGCCTTGAAAGACGACACGCGTGCAGTTGATAAACGGCGAGATGTATAGGGTCACCCAATGCGTTAGCAGATATTCTCGAACGTGGCGCCGCGGAAGCTATTTAATGTGTTCATCACAGGGGCTGCGTGCACGTGCCGTCGTACTCATAAAGTACTGTGACAAGCAAAAAGCAGATGCAAATCTCGTGCCAAAACGTGCTCCAGGGGTCCACGTGCATAGAATCGCAGGCTCAATACTGGACCAGCGGATTACCTTAGGGCTGCACTCTCGCCTTTGGGGCGATAAATGATGGCGCCCCTCAGACTGCTGAACATGGACTAGCATGCGAGTCAGACTGTGCGCAAGTGTACTGTGCAAGTAAGCATTGATTGTGCAAGCAGATACTCATCTGCTGCAACTGAGTGCGACACGTTCATGGCAAGTACCGCTCTGGTCACCGGCGCCACCGGTTACCTCGGCTCTGAGCTTGTCAAGCAGCTATTGCAAAAGGGTTTCATAGTACACGCCACTGTTCGATCCCCAGATAACACCAAAGCAGTGCAGCATCTGACAAACCTGGCAGACGCGCTTCCTGGCACCTTGAAGCTGTTCAAAGCTGATCTGCTGCACCCGAAAGCTTTCGATGAGTCAATCAAGGGGTGTCAATACGTGTTCCACACAGCGTGAGCGCGGCGGTCAGCCTACTGCTGAGGTGCTAGAATATGCTGTAAACTTCACAACCCGTGTTACTCACGGACTGAATGCAGGTCCCCCTTTGTCATAGAGGTTGAGGATCCGCAGAGAGACTTGATCGACCCAGCAGTCAAGGGCACAAGCAACGTGCTGAGCTCGGTAGCGAAGCACAAAATATCTGTTAAGAGGACAATTGTGACATCATCTGTGGCAGGTAGGGCCTGCATTGGGCAAGCTTGTACATGCAGCTTACAAAGTCTACAGTTTCTGCTCTCCCCTGGCAATTTCATGCTGACTTGCAATGAAATGTATTGCAGCTGTGTTGGGCAATGAGAGTGCAGTACCACCTAAGAATGGGTCCTTGTACACGGAGGACGATTGGAATGAGACTTCTAGTATCAAGAACAATGAAGCTTACTGGATGAGCAAGGCATGCACCTGGCCTGATCCATTGTATGCTTTGCTATCGCCTTCAGCAACAGATTCTGCAGAGAGCATCAGGGCTGTGTCAAGAATGGGCTGTGCGTAATGTTACAGGCATCAGCTGAGAGGGAGGCATGGAAGATAGCCAAGGAGCATGATTTGGACCTGGTCACCATTCTGCCCAATTTCATCCTAGGTCCTGCCTTGTCGCGTTATGACAGCAAAGGGCTGAGCGTTGGCTTCATGAAGGTAAGCATCATTGCAAGGCAAAAAGACCAAACTTGTCAGTATACATTGCAGTCAGCGACATGTGAGACATCAGCATTGCTTGCTGTTGCACATTTCAGCACTGCAGAGATGCAGCAATCAGTGCACTCTAGATACATGGCGCCTGGACAATGACAGAGGTTTGGCTGCATGCATGACAACTATGTAATAACCCACAGTGTCATGAGACAATGCACGCGCTGATCTGTACCATCATGTCAAATTTGTGCTGCTCAGATCAGCCACCTGTGTAGTAAGCATTCGTACGTAGAGCTCAGCTTTACTCAGTGCCTGCAGCAGCATGACAAACAAAGACTTGCTGTGCAGTAGGCATGTCTGGAAAGTGACACAATAGCTGGGACACCAGTCATTGTTGATGTCAGAGATGTGGCAAAGGCACACATTCTGGCAGCAACGCTCCCTGAAGCCAAGGGACGGTATATCATCAGCAACAGAAAACCTATCACCCCCAGGCTTGTGTCAGACATCCTACAGGTCAGCTTTTTCATTGCATGCCATGCAAATTGCCAACAATGACTGCGCCCAAGTCAGGTCATCCTGTTCAGATGCTGGCCGGACTGTTCTAAAGGTGTCTTTTGTAACTTCTGGCCACAAGTGCATGCTGTCAGCTGCATAGACTGTTGCACAGGCACTGAGGGTCATGTGGGCTCATTGGTTTGGTTGTTCATTCACTCAGTTGTCTTTCATTCAACTCCTTCAGCATAACTCTTTTCCTGGGGTATGTACAGTCGTGAGTTGCTGCCTACAAATATCTGGCAATCAACTGTTTCAAAGACACAGTGCATTGGAGTTTGCTGGAGCTGCAGTCCCAGCTGAAGGATTGTGTGACACACGTCACCAAGCACACATTGTAACTGCAATGTTTGCTTTTGCTGTCATAGTTTTGCTGCCGTGCTCTCATCAACTTGTCATGTACACATGGTTCTGAATTGGCTTTTCTCAATTGGAAGAGCATATTTGTGCAGGCACGTTTTCCTCATCTCCAGATTCCCACTGGCAAGCAAGAAGATGCGCCTGAAAAGATTGACAACTCAAAGGTGAAGCTGTAGTCATACTGTGGAGTTCCCTTTGCATGCTGCCTGTGCAACGCATGTTGCTGTTCTTTCACATGCACTTCTGTGACATCAACCCTTTGGATCTCGTGTGTGTTTGCTTTGTTACTAGAGCTGCAGCCCTCTGACTTTGAGAGCAGCAGTTGGGCAGGCCACGGCATGCAGTGCCCTGTAGACTCATTGACTATTGTGACTTGCTTCATGCTCTAACTTTTGCTGCCGACAATGGACTGATATTGACTCATTGAACAACACAATCACCAGTCATGAGTCTGTGCAGGCTACAAAGGAGCTAGGGCTGCAGCTCACCACAGTGAATGAGACATTGGTGGACATGGCTGTGACGCTCATGCAGCTTGGCATTGCAGTCCCCAGAACCAAACCTACAGAGTGAGGAAAATGGGTGTTGATCATCTGCAGCAGAAGGCTGTCGATCAATGATGCTGGGAGCAATCCTGGCAATTAATCAATATTGTGAGTTGATGAAGACCTGGAGAATGCGTCTGATGTATAATTTGCCTATGCGGCAACTTTGCATAAACGACATGCTCTCTTTGACGCTGCTGACCAACAACCATGGCAACTGAGTGCCCATGCTCGTCAATTGCCAGGAACATCGCCTCCAGGAAATGTATTGTCGAGCTGTTTGTGCAGCACAACAGAATACTTGGTTGGCTGAGACAAACTGGGCTGTTGGCAGACCTCAAAACGGTGTACAAGCTGTCTCTCAATTATTGGCAATGCTCAAGTGCTTTCCCATGTCTAGGCAAGACACTTATACACATTTCTGTCATCACACCTGGCCTGCCCCAGGGTTTGAATGCCCCACGTGACGAGACACATGGGTGAATTGCCAGTGATGTAGTGGCGTCAAGCAACTTGAAGGGCACACCCATTTCATGAAGAGGTGATAATGCAAGACGAGGCATGTGTTGGCTGTTTGGCGAAAATAACGCTCACTGTAACATTGCGCCATGTATTTCAGTGTAACATGGCGTAATTGCTGTAATGGATGAGCCACGATGCACGGTGCATTACCTCACTAGCAGGAGCTCTGGCTCTGAGTTGAGTGAGTCTCGCTCCACGCCACTGATTTTAAGGCTTCCTGCAAGTTCTCCAACGGGCAACAGCTGCGATTCTCCGAAACGTCTGATAGTATCGATCTTATTCACGGACGACACAACAATAGCAGCAAGATCAACTGCTACGTTTGACAAGTTGTGAGCGCCGGTGTCGAGACCAAGCAGCTGTTCTGCACCTGTCCAGCTTGTGCAAGATATCTGTCAGTCCAGTACAGGAAGCAGTAAGTGTCTGTAGTATCCTTCCTGCTGTTGAAGACGCAAACAAAGTTCTAATCGATCAGCTGTTGATGCGCGTATGCAAGCTGGCTCATGTTTTGTACAAGCTTGTTTCTGACTTTTCCTCAAGCTTCCGTTGACTTGCAGGCAAAACAGCGTTGACCAGCGAAATTTGCTCGTCTGCGCTGTGTAGCTCAAAGAGGCGATTCATTTGCCATACTGCGCAAAGGATTCCTTGTCTGACGCTTGGTGGTAGGTTCTTCTAGCTGCACCTCCCTCTACCTGCTTCTGATGTCAACGGATGTGTCATACGACAGTCGGGCTCTGGTGCCGTGAATGCATTCTGGACCTTCTGCCGTTTTCTGTCAACTGATACACAGACGGGCCTGACTATCAGACTCTTTCGACGAAGACATATACACTGCTCCCAGAGGTGCCTGACCTGGCATGCAGCCGTTTCGAAACGCCTCAGCTGTCTGCAGGACAACGCTCGCCGGCACATGCGCACATCTCGCGGCGTTATGAGTCGCTCAACGGAAGCTTTGCTCGCCGTCTTCAGTGTTTTGCTAGCAGCTTCATACAGTCAGGCAGCTGAAGTTAATCAGACAGGTAGGGCAGCAATCAGCAGTTGGTCAGCATTTCCTGACTTGCTGTAGCTGTGACACTCAAAGTCCGAACTTTACTTTTGCTTGTGTGCAGGTGTCACCAGCAGTCAACTAGATGTTGTCGCTTCACAGCCACAAACTGTCAGTTGTGCTGCACCAGCTGCACTAGGACAATATGACAAGTACTGTGAGGGTCTTCAGGCAGAGTATTTTCTGCTCCCAAAGCAGTCAGTTGCCCCTAGCCTGACGAACTTGATGCCAAACGTCACATCCTTTGTCACCTCTCTCAACGCCACAGTAAGTCAGCCAAACATGATTCAACGCCCAACTTTTTCTTCGTCGCTGTTGTATGCAGCACCTACCAAATGATCATCCCCTTGTAAGCCGCCGTCTTGTTATGCAGGCTGCAGCTATGTCTCTGAAGGGTGTGAACCAGCTGGTTGCTGCCAAGACTCACAGCTTTGCTGTCAGATACACTGGAGTCTTCTTTGTTGACCAGATGGGTGAATATCTGTTCTCCCTGAACTCGCCAGCCGGCACCGCGCTCACGGTCAATAACCACACTCTCACTTTCAGTGAGGGCTCAAACTCCAGGTAGACTTTCTCACATGTATTTTCCCTCTTTGTTGACGCACACACATGCAGGCTTGCCAATAGGCTTGTAGTTCCTGAAATGTTTGCGCTTCATGCTATATTCTGCCTGTAAAGTTGTGCTCAAAACATCGTCACTTTCAAGAACCACAAATGGCGTCAGTCACACAGAACACAGTTCGCAAGGATGGTCACCCAGACATCTGATTGATGTCTGCATTGTACAACAGTCACCAACTTCAGACAATGCATGCTACTGTTGACACAGCCTTGAATCTGACACAAGTGCATTTCTTGTACAGCACAACCACCACTGGATTCAACTTTACCACAGCTGGCTACATCCCAGTGGAGATGGTCTTCTTCAATGAGAACGCTGTTCCTTCCTTGACAGCCAGGTGGCAAGGGCCTAGCAGCACAATCTTCACAGTAAGCATCTTTCATCCGTCTTCATGCAATTCCTTCATACAGCTGCTGCATTCCACTGCCGTACCTCCAATCTCTGTTGTCAGGCAGCATCTGACCATCCCTTTGTGTCAAGTCATGCAGTCTGCCTTGAAAATGAATGAACAGCACTGAGCATGCATTGTCTCCAGCATCAGTCATCCCCAGTATTTCCCGTTTCCTTTGTGATGCCACAAAGCCCTTGCTGCATACTTTTCTCTAACAGCAGCATATGAAATGCAGGTGATTGAGGGTAACAGCATCATGTTCAACTGCACTTCCATCCAGAACACGACCAACAGTGTTCCCGCCACATCGTCAGGCCTGTGCTCTGGCCTCTCTGCTGTGTACTATGCTGACTGGGCGGTGAGTCACCTCTCATCATCTCCTGCCTTAGCCCTCTCCCCTTCCCTCTTCTTACCTAGCTTTGGGCTGTGCTGTCCTCCCTCACCTACCTCCTAAGAGCAATTGTGCTGTCACATCTGAGTGCATGGCAACTGTGCGTGTTGCAACTTACAGCAGTGCTGAGCAGCAGCAGCAATGCACATATGTTTGGCACCACACAGCAGCATACGACATGCATCCTGGTCTGTGCGAGGATAGACTCGAGACTAAAATATGTGATTTATGCAGAACTCAACATATGCCAGCGCCACTGGTGTTGCTACCTTTGCTGTGTATGAGCCTGCCCTGAACCACTGGTCCACCACCACCACCCCCTCCTGGTCTGGGCTGCTCCCAACCCTCAGCACTGACTTTGCGGCAAGGTAAACACTCCTCTCTCAGTCCTGCTTGTTGAGCATCAGCTTGTTTGTGCAGTAATTGCAGCGCCTTGTGTCTGCAGACACCTTCAAGGCAATAATACCAGCATCTATGCACTTGTTCCTGCCTTTTTGAAAAACACTAAGCTGTGTGTGTGTGTGTGTGTCTGTGCTGAGATTTGCTGCCTTGTATGCAGGTATCATGGACAGTTGTGGGTTCCAATTGCTGGTACCTACACTTTCAAGCTGTATGCTGACACCACTGCCAGGCTGTTTGTTGGCACACAGAACATCCTCAATGCCACAGGTGAATTTGCAAAATTGGTTTCAAGTACCTGCTTACGCTTGCTGAGAAAGCAAGCTAATCATCTGCAAGTTGCACTTACATCCTCAATGCACAACAATGATGCTATAGTACAAGTCCACTCTGGTTGTTAGGTGCATGTCAATATGGTAACAGTCTAACGTGCTACTTTGTCATGCAGCCAATGCTGCCAACGTGGCCATCTCCCAGTCTGTCTCCTACACCTTTGACACCCCCGGCTATGTCCCTGTGGGCCTCAACTTTGTCTCAAGGAAGTCATCAGAGGCTGGGGTGAGAACTTCATCGCACTCCTGCTGCTGTGTTGCCCTTTTGTTGTGCTGACCTCTAGGTCAGCAGGTGCTGATGTTAGCATAGATTTGAGCATCACATATTGCTTACATGCTGCTAGTGTGTGTTGCACAGGTCAACACATGTTGCTGATGTGTGAGGCTTTATGTCCAGCTACTTGCAAAATCCTGCAGCTGCTGCTGTCATGTACACTCACAATCACATGCACATGGTTCAGGTGTTGAGGCTAGTGTGGAAGGGCCCCAACAGCCCTGTGTTTGGAGTGACCACCCCCTTCAGCCACCCCTGCTCCACCTTTGTGGCCTGTGCCAACAGCACCACAGCTGGGGCCCTACCCCAGGAGGTGGTGGGCACCACCCCTGCAGGCTCCACCATTGAGTCAGTCACTG
>JAABUK010001230.1_pt1 | contig 49586 bp, 61 predicted proteins | sample 5559141 | NCBI WGS metagenome assembly JAABUK01 (sample SAMN10711869, study PRJNA513367) | rock metagenome | isolation source: Antarctica rocks | place: Antarctica: Victoria Land, Pudding Butte nord | collected 2016-01-03 | reverse complement strand
ACTCACATTCAGCACAGAGTCAATGAGCTCTGTGGCCTTGTTGTATCTGTGCATCAAAGTCCAGGCGCTGCTGTTGACTTCACAGTCAACAATGGTCCTGCTGAGGTCATCCTCAAACTCAGCCAAGGCATCATCCTGGGGTGCAGCTGAAGCAGGCCCTGGGATTGGGCACCTAAAGTTTCCGCCACCTGCAGATGACACCCTGTCGGATTGTGCACCATGACATATGGGCATGAATACATGATTGCTGCGGACATGGTAGCTTACAATGCTGAGGGAGCAACTGTCTGCAGCTCGCAATGAGCTTGACAAATGCCATAATGAAGTCTGCACGCTCTAGGATAGTGGCCATCAAGTTGCAGGCAAAAGCGAAAGTAGATTAGGAAGCAAATCAAGATGCTCCCCACAGTGTTACAAGGCGTGCTGTTGGGACAAGGTTGGCAGGTTTTCCTTGCAGACGAGCTCATTGACTGCCTTTCAGCAGTCATGGAGCCTATCTGCATGCTTTACACAGCTCTTTTGAAAAGAATGTCAAGCTTGCATGACCAAGAAAGCATGGCACGTACCGTCCTTCCACCACATGGTGCCATCCTTGGACTTGCACACAAAAGTGAGACCAGTCAGGTCATGGCCAGCCGGGATCTCAATCACAGCCTTCTGCAGCTGCAGCTTGTCCCCCTGGACCTCAATGCTGTCTGAAGCCTCGAAAGGTGTGTCATATGCTATGTCAGAGGCCTGCTCTGAGCCCTTGGGGATGATGTCTTTGGGGGGCGCCAACCACTCGCCCTTGCCCTGCTTCTTCACCCCCCAGTGCAGCACCATGCCTGCAGGCTGGTCTGTGATGAGGGTGATGTTGGTGGGGCCCTTCTGCCCTTCTGGCTGCCTTACAGCCACCAACAGCTCTGTCTTGTTGCCCAAGCCAAAGCTCTGCATGTACGCAGCAGACACAACTCAACTTCATGACTGCCATTGGCCAGACATACGTGACACTCTTGCTGCAGCTACTTGTCAATGCATGCACTGGGTCTGACTACTGTTGTTCACAGTCGCCTATCTCATCGACCGATCAATCATTTTGCATGTCTTGTCTTTGGGACTCATCAGAGGAGTCAATGTATGATGACCAGAAAATCAATATACACTGAGCACAAAATGTTCAAGGAGTCTGACAGAGCGCAATAGAATACAGTAGCGACGTTGTGATGAGGGAGGGTGCTACTAATCCAATCTAAAATAGCTCCAATTTAAACTAGCTCTACCAAGTTCGGAAGCCAAGCTAAAAGTGGACTGGCTGACACAGATTGTCTTTGTGCACAACATTCTTGTGAGGTATTTGCTTGACACAGCTGGTCCGTAGCCAAGAAAGCTGCTCCTGAAGATAAAGCCTGATAGGAATTTTTGCTGAGTAGCTCCCACATGTGACTGTTATGCATGAGTCTTTGCCAGTCATGTGACCAGCAGTCTTGACTGAGGATGACTTAACATGGGGCACTTAAGGACAAGCACCACACCGATGAACACTCTGCACACACTACGCCCAGCAGCAGCTGTGAGAACAGAGCAGCAGCAGCAGGTTCATACCCTGTACCAGACGCAGGTCTCATCCCTGCCGGCAGCCTCCACTAAAGGGGCCAGGGCACGGGGCTGTTTGCTGCTCTTGGCCTCTGACAGCAGAGGGGCGTCGCTCTTGATCAGATCCAGAGGGTTGCGGGCAGACATGCCCATGGAGTCACCGACATGCACATCCTGCTTTGCTGGCTCAGCCCTTGCCTCAGGCTGGTGACCATTCTGCTGATCTGGCTTATGCCCATTCTGCTGGTTGGGCTTGTGACCATTCTGCTGTGCCGCCTGCAGTGCCAAAGGTGAATGTGTGGCTGAGCTGTGATAGCTGCTCTGCTCAGTCATTTTGCAGTCATTGCCAGGCACTGGAGTCGCACAGCAAGGGATATTGCGGCTGTGAGACGCTCTGATCAACTTCATTGTGAACACCAAAAAATGCAATCTGCATCATTGATTGACACTGTCAGATTCCACAAGCTGTTGTCATTCTCTCAGCCACTGCTGCACACCACAATTCCTCTTTGGTGTGTGTACCTTGTGCTCAGGCTGATGCCCTTCTGGGGCCTTTTGATCAGAGGGCCCCTTGAGAGCACGCTCAATGTCCTGCACTGACTTGCCAGACTGCACCTGCTGCTGCAGCTGGCGCCGAGCATCGTCGGAGAAGTTGGCTCCATCTGGTTTTCCAGCCTGTTCCCACATCAGGTATGCTTGAAGACCAACCTGGAGCCATAACAGACGGTTCAGGTGATCATCTCACAAGCACCTGCTGCATAGCAGACGTACACAGCCACCATTATGCTGGAGTGTATATGCTTGCAACTTGATTGGAGCAGCAGCGTTGTCGCAGACAATGGATTTTGCCGCAGAATGTGGTGGTCTGACAGGGCAAATATATCTGCTGGGCCTCTACACCTGCATTGCAGCTTGCTGGAAAGAGACTATGTCTGCAAGCAATTTTTGTCAGCTGTTTGTGCAACAAGCAATGCTGGCATCTCACCAAGTCTTCAGGGATGGAAGGGGCAGCAGGTGCCTGATGAGACTCTTGCTTGCCCTTCCTAGGAAGGCTGCTCCCAGCAAAGTCCTGATACTTGATGTCACCCTTTGCTACCTTCCACAGGTCCTCAAGGCTGTGCCCGTCCCTCTGGAAGTCTTTCAGCTCCTGTATCCAAGGATCAGTGTCACACACTCATACCGCCGCCGTTGCCGCCGTGAGAGCAGGCAGCGACGTTGAGACGAATGACAGCAAACGCTACTGCACTGACTCTCGAAGCTATGCACATTTCTGTGCTTGGCCAATGTCTGAGTGTGTATGCCAATACACCAACACATAAGATTGCTGTTTGCCCAGAGCACCTGGTGCAGGCAGCATGTCTCCAAGCAACACCAAGTGATTGAGATGCGATTTGTAGGAACATATTCAGAGCAGATGACAGCAAGACATGTTGAGCAACTTCAAGACAGGACTTGACCTCTATGGCGTCACGGTATGCAGCCTGAGACTCCTGCTCATTCCTGTTAGGGCAGCCTGCTTGCTCCCACTTGATGTAGGACCAGATGCCGCACAGCTCGCCAGGCAGATCTGGCAGCTCTGCATCTGGGATTTGCTCATCTATTGACATCATGGCCACTGAGCCTGTGAGAGGGATGTGGTAGTTGGTGCCTCCCTGATCATACCAGGTACCACTGGATGTGTCCTTCACCACAAAGTTGATGTAGTCTGATGCCTCATCCCCTGAAAGCATCAGGTCAAGCTGCTGCTTGCCACTGCTGCCACCCCTACAAGAACCAATCTGACCACTCTGCTCACAGACAACCCAGGTGGACAGTATGCTGCAAACCACAGCAGTGATCTCTGACCCAGGCATTTTGATAGCCCATGGGATAAAACGTAGGAGCAACTTCACTGCTCAAGGTGCCGCAGATTGTCAGGGCGACGCTTACTTGAATGGCGTCTGCAAGGCACGTGCTTTGTATTGCACAGTGCCCTCTGGCCTTGCAGCATCGCCAGGAAGACGCCAGCCGCCCTTATAGTTGGCTCCGCCTTCCACACCCCAATGCAGCAGAAGCTTGCCAGGATGGTCAGTTTGCACCAATACGTGCTGACTACCACTGTCATCCTGATCGACCAGAATCTGCAAGCAGGCAACCAGCATGGACCATTTCTACATGCTGCATGAATGCCTTCTGATCCTATCAGCCATGCCTGCAGAGAACATGTGCACCATAGATGCAAACAGACGTGGGGAGCATCTCCAATGATAGGCGCACCTTCAGCTTGTGTCTTTGGCCCAGTCTGTACTCCTTCTCATACACTTTGACAGCCTCAGCAGCTGCACTGTATACTTGTAGAGTTCCTCTACTGCCTCTGACAAGCACCGCTCTGCCTGTAAACAAGTACGCTAACTGCTGATGACTGGCAATTAGAATGCAGCAACTCAGGGCAGTGACCTAGGTCATATTTACCTGAAAGGGAGGCCCGCTGCAATGGCCGGCGACTATGCACGATCCGCCGGAATGGTTGAGTTGTTCTTAGTAAAGCACAGGGTCCTTGAATCTTTACTAGCCTGCAAAGGTAAAGTACGGAAAATGGTTGGCTGGATCTCTGGCCATCAGCAGCGAGGGACGTTCGTTCATGTCTGCAATATATACCTCGCGTGGCTCTGCAAAGGTCTTGTCACAGACGGCTGGTGCAGCATCGAGCATGACACGACCATCACGCCGCTTCACTGACACAACGACGATCTTCAAGGTCAGAGTGCAAGCTCAGAGGGTTATGCCGGCCAAAAGCGACCGCTGACGCAACACAAAGAATTTGGACAGCACAAGCGAGCTGCCAATGTCAGCGCTTCATCGAGATGCAATCGCGTATGCAGGTTTGCTCGACACCTCTGCCAAGAGCTCAAACTTTGGTTTTCCGTTGACTTCCTGGCGTATTTTCTTGGCCGTAACTGTAATTACTGGCGTTACGTTTGCCGGGCGTTAGCGGAAAGCAACCTTCTCCTGCACAGTGTCGGGAGCGTTCCTGCACGTCAGGGAGTTTGCGTGGTCTGGAACAGAATTTTCTATGAGCTCGCCTCAGAGTCCTGCTTTGCAGGAGGCGTTCAATACTTTCGACGAGGATGGATCTGGCTTTGTAGACTTGCAGGAACTGATTCGCTGCCTCAGGTGCCAGCCAGCCGTCTATTATCTGAAAGTGTCAAATGGAAGATGCATCATTTTCCTGAAGCCTTTGACTACTGTTGCAGGTCACTAAACGTTAATCACGTCACGGATGCTCAGATAGAGCGTAGATTTAAGGAGGTATCTCCTGCAGTGCTGGCTCAAGCATACAACCAAGTTTCTCGGATGTAACTGGCAAAACGAGGAACCCGTTCATGACACTCGTGCGTAGGCGGATGTGGATGGCAGTGGCGCCATTGATTTTGTAGAGTTTTATGGCCTGTGGTTTTCTTTGACACGCCCCAATGAAGTAACTCTTCAAGAAGTCAAGGACATCCTGAGGAAAAGGTAAAGTTCGTATTTGATGCCACACAGTTTGAGATTGTAGTGTCACTCCAGGATTTTGCAGGCATGACATATCCTTTTTAGGTGTGCAGGGTGGTGGATAGGACGGGTGCACAGCTTCAGCGCCTAGCCAAATTTCTACAGCAGAAGCAGCCGTTCTTTCAACAGCTTCAGCCAGAAGTTGTTCGTGATGTAAGCCTTTCAGTGCTGATCTGTACGCACAATCCATCATGGGCTGTGATTGAGATGTGCAAAACACATGTCATGCTGCAGGTGGCAAGGTTCCTGTTGTATGACCACATCAAGGCTGGAACAATATTGATGAAACAGGGCGACAAGGGAGACCACATGTACATCATCCTATCTGGTCAAGCCAACATCCACATTGCCAACACCACAAGCTTCAAGAATGTGGTGCATGCCATTCAGCACACTCGAATGCTGGCAAAGCTTGTGTCAGGCAATGCAGCATCGAGAGCCCTTGCAGAGGCAAGCAGCAGTGACAGTGCTATACAGACTCAAGGCAGCCTTGTCAAACAGCCCAGCACAGCACAGTTGTCAAGAAACCCATCACTGCAAATGAAGCAAGGTCAGCAGCATATGATGGTTGCCTGACGTTTTGATCTGTTATAGCAGCTGCTGCTGGAAAGTCAAGATCAGCCGCCATACTCATGCCATCAAAGCGTTTGCAATGCTGCAGAGGAGGTGCAGCTTCCAGTCAAAGAGGACACCACAGTCACACAACCTGCTGCAAATGCATCAGCAAACGTCACGGTCCCTGATCCACACACCACTGCCGTATCTGCACAAGCCGGAGATGCCGTGCTGACAAAGGCTGATGCTGGGCGCAAGAGCGGCCCTTCAAGGCTGAGCAGGTTTGGGCAGGACTCACTTGCCGCAAGCCCCACCACAGCACCTGAAGTCAAGGTTGGGACAGATGCAGCTCTTGAGCAACCAAATACAACAGGGGTGCCTGATCAGAGCACACCTGTGCAGACACCAAGTGCAGCTAGTGCACAGCAGTCAGGAGGGCAGCGGTCAAGGCTGAGTGGCAAGGGGATAGGCAGGTAATCAGCAGACTGTTTCATACATGAAACAAGCTTCAGCTGGCTGGAAGCCTGTACCCTTTGCATGTGCTCTGCGTGATGGGCACCAGCTGGGGCTAACAAGTATGCTGAATGCACGCAGCCTGTTGCATTGCACCAATGCACAGCTTGCACAATTTAAGTGGGGCCACAGCAAACGCACAACAGCAAACTGTCATAAGTCATGCTTGAATGTGGGTTGAGACATGTGTACCGGCATGATGCCCGTAAGATGTGCAGCGCTCAATGCTGCGGTAAGTGCATGGCATTTTACTCGCAGACAATGCTGCGAAATGCAAATGATGCATTATTATCCATAGCAAGCACAGGATGCATTTCCTGGCATGCAAACAGCATGCCTGATGTGCAGGCTTATGCTGCTGCAGCAGTAACATGCACTGAGAGCTTAGAGCGCATATTCTGTCATACTTGGACATGGTAAATGCTCAGTATTGATGTCATTGACCAGAGTACTGAAAACCCTGGCACATCTGTACAACCTAGTTGGTTGGCTGAAAATGTAGATCGTCATCATCATCATCTGTCAGGTGAATCTGCATGCCAGATGTGCAGGTTGGTGGCCTCCTTGGGACCTGGAGATGCTCTGGGAGAGATGGCCTTGCTGAAGCAGGGTGGTCTCAGGACAGCCACTGTGCAAGCCACCACTGACTGTGAGGTTGCTGCCGCTCCTCTGCCCACATATCTCTCATCAAATCAGCAACCAAGTACACCATGCTTTTGGTGTCATCAACTGCGAGAAAAGACCGCAAGTTTGACTAGCACCCTCTGATCAGCATGACTCACCTGAAGCATCTGGATGCTGCCTATGAATGCAACTGTTGAGGAGACAACCATCAGTAAACCGGAAGTTTCGCCAGAGCTGTAGCTGAATTGCATTAGCTGTTGCAAATGCAATTCAGCAACAGCTCAGTCAGACGCCAACGCATATATGCAGACGCTACGCATATGCAGCAGTAGCGTGTAGTCTTTGTGACAAGCTACAAGCCTCTGTTCTGCCATGAACTAACCTAAGAAAAGAAAAGAAAAGAGAAGACTGACACCTTTCGGCGTCAATTCTGTGAAAAGCCAAGCATTATACCGGGCTGCCCCGGATGTACTGGCCTAACTCACTGCCACCCTGCAGGTCATCATCATGCACCGAAGCATTTTTGAGAGCCTGATGCGCACCCTGAAGGGCCACCTGCTGTACCAAGCTGAGTACTTGAGCCGCTTGCTGGTGAAACCACCCCCCGGCCGCTCTGAAGCAGATGTGCTGAAGCTGGCATCATACCTCACCTCCCTGCAGCGCTTCCAGGAGGTGCCACAGCCCAAGCTGGTGCAGCTGGCCAAGGAGGTCACCTATGCTGAGCTGGCTGTAGGCACGCTTATCTGCAGGCAAGGTATACTTTTTGTATTGTCCCAAGTCTATGCAGTGTCTGCAGGCTTTGTGGCAGCAAGCAAGGCACATTCTGCTGCTGGAACACAAATGTCTGTGCACTGCAAGCATTGTTGCCTGCAAGCAAGTGTTGTTGTTTGCAAGCAAGATACACTGTCAAAGGCTGCAAAGCTCACACGCTGTGTCTGTCCATGCCTCAGCTCTTTCCTGCAAGCAAGATATTTGCGGATGCGTACAAGTCTGGTGGTGTGCTAGCTGTGCAAGCAAGGCCACTTCTGCCTTTGGCTGACATCAAGTGCAGCCAGATGCCAACGCCCATTCATGAGCCATGCTGACAGCGACGATGCTTTCAAAATTGCATGTGCATGTATGTCCTTCATCGCACTCATAGATAGAATCATCGAGTTCAATAAGCTGTTTTGTTGTAGAAAGCATGCACATTGAAAGCTCCTGCTGTGGATGTTTCACCAGGGCTGCGAATTTTGCCCATGCATATAGCAGAGGCAAGCTTGTCCAAGCACATTCAAATCGCTTCACACAAAAACACACTCTGCAGAGGATGACCCATTGCTGATTGGTGGCAGGTGATGATGGTGACTGCATGTACATCATCTTGAGGGGCAGCTGCAACGTGCATGTAGACCCAGACTTCGACGAGACAGCTCAAGCCGGGGCTCTACAGAAAGCTTCCCTGCAGCCCAAGGTGACGAAGAAGAAGCAGCCCGCGGCAGCAGGTCTGACAGCCAAGCACCTGCTGAGGCCGGGCACAAGCCACCTGGAGCGCCTGTCCAGCACAGCTAGCACCAGAAGTGACATGTCTGTTGTTAGCTCTATGACTGCCAGCTCCAGGCGCAGCACGGAAAGTCATGATGGCCATCCCAGAAAGATATTTGGTAATGGTACATTACCGGTACTCTCTGTATCAACCCTGTCATCAGCCCAAGGTGCTGTATGATTCTTTGCATTGCCTGCACTGATGGCGACATGCTGACGCTGTGGTGCATGTTGTTAGCTGCAGATTTTTGTGCCAGAAGCAAGCTTACAACTGCTTGCAATGGCAGTTAAGAAGCTAAGCTGCGACTGCTGTTGGTAACTCTCACATGTTGCTGAACATGTCCAATACATCACATCATTGCTTGACACTGATTTTCAACTGCACAGGTGAAGGATCAGTCTTGAGCAAAGGGCGAGCCATAGCAGCTGCCATGGCAGGTGCCATAGATGGTGAGTCACCCAAGCTGACTGATGACCAAGTGGTCCTGCTGGAGCAGCAGTATGGTCCTCTGGACCGAAATCTGCCAACTGGTGGCAGCTTTGGTGAGCTGTCGTTGGCTGACTCCAAGCTGGCCAGGAGGAATGCTACTATCATTGCTGCAGAGCCAGCCTCCCTCATCAGGATTGACAAGCAGCTGTACAGAAAGACGCTGTATGAGATGCAGGTGAGCTGCTACTAAGTCTGTTGTGTATGACGCTGTATGAGATGCAGGTGAGCTGCAATGCAGTCTGTAATGTACCCCAGGGCTTTGTTGCTGCTAATGTCTCATCGTGGCTAGTGATTCTACAGGCCAGGTTATCTTCTGTACTTGGCATGATGCCTGGAGCTTTACCACGCCATACTGCTGCACTGTGATGAGCGCTATCTTTGCGCATGGTATGCATGGTCCCCAAGTTTCAAATTTGGTGACCACCAGTCTAGCTTTGACTGTCATCCCTCATGATCCTGCCATAGCAGACAGCTGTTTGGCTGTGAGGAGCTCACACGACAATTGTGCAACCTACCTGTCGCTACTACAATGCGCAATGCAGCACTCCTGACCTTGGCCCACCTGCAGCTGACAGCAACAGCTGAAAAGCTGGCCTTCCTGCGGCAAGTGCCCATCTTTGAGGGCAGCAACTCCCGCCAGCTCACCCAGCTGCACTTTGTGCTGGAGAAGTGCACAGTGCAGCGAGGCCACATCATCATCCTAGAGGCTCAGCCCTGCGCTGGCATGTTCTTCATTGTCACAGGCCAGGTCAGCATGCTGGCCCGAGCCGCAGCAAGTGCTGTTGTACCTGAAGCAGATGGTGAGGGTGAGTCAATGCCTGATGAGGCTGCTGACATGCAAGCCACACGATGGGGTGGGGGTGGGGGTGCGACTATGTCCTGGTGGGGGCTCAATGGCAGGGATGGTCAGGCAGCAGGTGAGGATGATGCATTTAATATAGTCGTGATAGGCCTATTGTACATTGCTGATAGGCCTATTGTACATGGCATATTCCGATGGTTGCCGGCATGATTTACATTCCTGCTGAGGCTTAAGGCCCTACCCCATGAAGGGGGCATTGGCTCTTGTGGTAGGATTATGCGTGGTATGATGCATGCTGTGTCATTCAGTGCCTTGCTGTCCTTATTGTACACTATGCCTAATATGCATGGTGGATGGCGTGGTCCCCATGGTAGCATGGTTGCACCCTCATGGTGTGTGCTCATGGTGCTGAGAAGAATGCAAGTAGGTCAGACGTTTTTATAAGCTTCCGTTGCACCTCCTCACTTGTCCAGCACTGATGGGTTAGATGATGCAGCATTGCAAGGCAAGTGAGTGATGCCTGTGGGTGTGTGTGTGTGTGTGTCTGCAACAGGGCGGCTGCCAGGGACGACAGGCAAGTTTCAGCAGGTAGCAATCCTGGGCCCAGCAGAGTTCATTGGGGAGGTGGTCGCCAGCAAGCACAAGTTCACAGCTGTGGCAGAGTGTGAGTGCGATCTGCTGTGGTTGAAGCCCCAGGAGCTGCACATGCTGGGCTCCAAGTCCCTTGGCCTGGCCATGCAGTACTCTGCTCTACGTGAAACGCGCTGGCAGCAGCACCAGAAGGCAGCTTCTCTGCTGCCTCACCTGCACTCCATGCCCCTCATGAACCAGGGGCAGTCTGCCTCAACTGGCTCTGGCAAAAGGTGGGCAAAGTTCTGCTGCATGCTGCATGAGAGCGATGTTACTAAGGTTGGTTGGCTTTCGGCACTGACAGCTTGATTGTGATGCAATGATTGTGATGCCTGTCAATATTTCATTGTTTGTATTTGCAGAGTCTGGTTTCGGTCAATACGCATGGTACAGCCGTTCATGTGAGCATTGGTGTGGCGTACACAATCTTCTTTATAGTTACAGTCAGAGTTGCTGCATAAGATACCGATGAACCATGACAGTACCAGATCCAATCAGCATAATGTAGTACAACACAACATAATATAACATAATCTAACATAATAATATAGTATGTGAACAGCTGCTAGAGAACATGGATCGTTGCTGCAGACGGGCAGCACGCAAACGGCCAGCTAGTGCAGCTGTCATCAACATGGCAAGCACAGCAAGCAGCCCTGCAAATGTGACTGCCCAGTGTGTGGCGTTGCCTGCTGCTCACTGGTCAGAACATCACCATCACCGCCACACCGTGCAGCATCCACATATCAAGCCAGACCTGATGAGCAGCATGCACTTCAGCAGACCAAGGTCTGCGCTACACACATCTGTACACCATGAGGCGCACACAGCTGCACAGAGTGACATTTGTAGTCCTGGTAACATGGAGGCTTACGGGAGTCATGCTGAGGCTGCTAGTGCACAAGGCAGAAGTAGTGCTGCAGCTCGGCAAACAGCAGGTGATGTGGGACAAGTCAGAACGTTGGCAGGTGATGGTGGCGATGGTGGGAGGATGAGGAGCTGTGCGAGTAGCGCAGCTATGGCAGCAGGCTGTAGCATGCAGGGTCACACAGACCCTGACATTCAGGAAAGCTTTGTAGCTCCTGAAAGCCTGCTGCAGGACGCTAAGCCTGCTCAAGTAGTGCCATGTGAGGACTGCATAACTGAGTCAAGCAAGGGTGGGCTGGGTGAGGCCTTGGAAAATAGGCAGCAATCTGGTGAAGTAGCAGCTGACCAACAACAGCCTGATGGGATAAACTGCGGCGTGTGTAGCGAAGATGCAATCAGCAGGCAGCAGGCAGGCAGGCTAGAGCCTGAAAAAGAGCACAGCAGTGAAAGGCAGGCTAGTGAGCGACATAGGAAGAGTGAAAGGCAGGAAAGGCACCGTGACAGATTGAAAGGCAGACGGCATTGCAGCCAACCTGAGGATGTTTCCTACTGTGCGGCTGGTGTGTACAGATTGCGACCTGGGGTTATGCACCTTCCAACTGCTAAAGTGAGTCCTGTTTCTCTGATGTGATTGCGTTAGTCTACTCAGGTCCCACTGCATCCCATCAGCCAGAAGGTTTCATTTGTTGCGTCATATTGCATGAGGCTGTGACATGTAAAGCATGTTGCCCTCCTGTGTTTGTGTCAAAAAGTGATCTAGCAGCTGTACAAAGGCATGCTGGCATGACTCAAAAACAAAACTGTCTTACGCTGTCCTGTAACATGCAACTGCATTGATCAGACTAAGTATGAGCATGAGTCTCATGCTGTCTTCACCTTCTGTGTATCTGAGAGCGCTGAGGTGCAATGGCTTGTCATGACGACATGTTATGCTGATTTCTGTTTGGGCGGCAACTTCACCTATGTGGCAAGTTGCATGTGTGCCAAATGTGTAGGAGGGGGTGATGGGGCGTATGCAATGTCTGCAATCAGCTGTATCAAAACCAGCACACTGGAGCATAGCCAGCACGCGACTCCACACTCGGCCAAAGGCAGAGGCGTTCAGGCTTAAGGTGTGCTACCTGCGTTTCTCTGATGAGCAGTAGTGTGGGCCAGTCTGGGTTGTGTAGACGATCATTAAGCTTGGCAACATTACGTGCTGGAGACAACTTGAGGTTGGGTGTCTGAATAGTTTTGTGTTTGTTGCAGGGACATGTACAAGTACCCTGCAATATCTCATTGTCTGGTGAATGAAATGCACATGCTCAGAAGAGACACTTTAGATAGATCTGACTGTCGAGTCCGACATGTGCAGAGTATGTGCAGCACTGCACCATGTGGCATCATTAATGCATTCCTTACAACCATGCCTCAGTACTTTATAGAGTGGTCTTAACAATTATAAAGACAGAATGCAACATGTGTGCACACACCTCGCTTTTGTTGCTTCATCTGAAAAGCAGTGTGAACTCTTCAACTGTTGTGTTCCAGGGCTGTGTCTGCTCAAGTTGTCAGATAATTTGAGCCATCAGCTGCTGGAAATCTGTTTGCATCCTTGCACAAGCATGCTGGAGCATCACTGTTGCATGTCATCATCTTAAGAAGCTTCCACAGTGTCATTTGTAAAGCTAGATTGTGAGACTGTCCAATCACCTCTGATGTTTCATAATATGCAGTTTGGATCGACCCATCAGAATCGGGTGCAGTGAATTATATATTACCTTCATACGCAAAAGCTGTCTTTTGCTTCACAGCTTGGGTTAGGGGCAGATCCATTCAAGACAACCTTAGGTACAGGGTAGCCAGTACAGCAGCCAGCTTTCAGCCTGAGTGTGCCTGTTGTACACAAGGTCTAGACAGATCTGATAGGACTATCAGCCTCAGTCAGATCCTACCTGATGTCTAAGGTGAGACACGATATTGCACGAATGCTGATGTTGCACGATTAAACGCGATCAGACCTTTTTGATATTGCACAATGAGACACGATCAGAGCTGTCTCAAATGCCATCTAAAGTGCTCCCGATAGGACAGTTTCAGCATGGGCTGAAGTCTCGGAAACAGTAAGACCGGTCCTAGCTACTGGACAAAACCCTAAAAAACCACCTTCTTGAAGTCACTGCAGCTTCTTGTAACGCGAAGCAGGTGAGCTGACTCTTAAGCTCCTCCAGTGGCAAGGTTCAAAATCTACACCTGGCCTATTTTTGTTGACGACAGTCCATAAATTGGTACTTAATTTCGCACACAATCTGCTGCAGCTGCATAACATGCCTGATGTTTGCGTTGTTGCTCACCAGACCTGCTGTGCTAAATCTGGCCCTACAGCAACCTCTAGTAGGCATTTGCTCTCTGAATAAAGTGGTTGACGCAGCCCTGGCTCGGGGTTGTTGCAGAGCAGCGTTGCAGGGCAGGGCTGCCTGGCTTATGTCATACTAAAGACATATTCTGTGCAGGGGCTGAATGTTCAGTGCTTTGCATGTACAGGAAGGCTGCAGGATAAACTGGGTAACAAGCACTATCTTTACGGCCACTCTACACATTTGGAAAGAAGAGACTGCTCACAGGCAGGCTTCGTAGCAGATATCCTTTGTGAGTCAACTTGAACTTCATTGGTGCAAGTTGTGGAAGGACCACAACGTTGGTTGGAGACCGGCCTCAATTCATAGTTCTCATGAATGAGTCCACCAGGCTGAACAGCCTTTCAGATAGGAACATTGGGCCGCAAAACTGGACTCTTGTCTTGAAGTCAGATTTGTTGGACGCTCGTGTGGCAAAATTGGAGAAGATTGTCACAGACTTGCAGGCCGATGCTGTCCTGTTTGGAGAGCCATATGTGAAAAATGTTGCAACTCAAGCCCTCTTGTTTGCTGCTGGTCAGCAGCCCAGAAGCCCTCCCCCTCCAAGGTATTTCACCATCATGAAGGCAAGTCGTGACAAGCAACTTACCAGCTTTGTTCAACAGTTAGACCACCCAGGGATTACTGATGGTGTCTTTGCAACCATGGCAGATGACATACTTTGCGATTGCAACAACACTGTTCATTTTTCTTCTGTCCAAGAACTTGACGCTGAGGTGGTGAAGTGCAACAGTCTCTTAGGACGACACAAAGAGCTTGAGCGGTCATGCAGAAAAGAATATATCATTCTTAAGAATTACAGCCTGCTGAAAAGGGAGTTTGGTATCTGCTGAGGTTGTTTTGTCAATGCCTTGGCACATCATCAAGAGCTTGAACAATCATGTAGGAAGGGGTACAACAAGTTTAACAAGAACAGTCTATTGAACAGGAGTTGTTATGTTCGCTAAAATTTGCTTAGGCAGGCTGTATATTACACATCAAGTACATCATCCTTTTCTGTAGTTGTCATAAATTACAGGATTGGTGTGTTTGCATAACCTCCTGTTGCGCCCATGGGCGTATATACAAAGCATATCACACATTGTCGTACACCACCCAGGATCAAATCTTCTTAGTCATCAGACTGACTTGTCCGCTTGCCGGTTTTGCTGCAGAGACTGCCAGCCTGCTTGATGATGAGCACAATTCCTGATGAGCATGGCACAATTTGCGAGGGTTGCTTGCCAGACAGTCGCAAACCTCTGAAGCAAACTGAATGTTATGATGTTCAACTGCCGACTTTGAGTTGAAACCTTACTCAACCTGACGACCCAGGTACTCTAGCAACATCCTGTTAGTCACTAGCTATCTCCCTTCATCATGCTCATGCAGGCGTTTTGCAACTGCCCATATTTACCCACAAAAACCCATCAACTTCTTGTGAGGTCAACCTGCAACATCCAGCAAGTCATGGGTTCTGTGCCATCTGCTCGTTCATCTCATCTGAAAAGCAGTCGCTGAGTGTGAACTGTTCGACTGTTGTGTTCCTCGGCTAGAATTGACAGATTGTTTTATCCCTAAGCAGATATCTTCTATTGCCTGATTGAATTGAGTGACATGTCATATGCAACTCAAAACGAAGCAACAAAGATTCCATTGAGCCAACAGCTACTCAAAAACTGTTTTTGTAAATCCGCGACGGAGTAAAAAGGTCATCCTTGCTTGAGCATCACTGTTGCACGTCATCATCTTCTGAAGTGTCATTTGCAAAGCTAGACTCTGAGACCGTCCACTCAGGCTCTGAGCTTTCATCTGAGTCAGTAAATTCTACATTACCCTTATATGCAAAAGCTGTCAATGCTTCATAGCTTGGTTCAAACTCTGCATACTTTTGTGCCTCCGCCACATCCTCATCCCATATTGTCTTTGCAACACCCTTGCTGTAGAGCTTTGCCTCAACAGACACAATGCTCCTTGGCATCAAGTCAAAGTCTAGTTTTGGAGGTGAAAGAATGCACGGAACACCATCAATTGTCCAACCTCCATCGTAGTGTGTGATCAGCAGACATGGCGGCGTTTCATAGGGGTCATAATCATTAGGCTCCCAGGTGTTATTAAAACCCAGTTTGAGAAACCCTCTGGTCTGCTTCAAGCGGTCAAAAAGCTGCTGCCCCGCACTTTGCAGTTCATACTGGTTAGCACGCGGCCTGACTCGCCATACCATGCTAGCGCTCAACAAGCCAAGGCCACCAGCAATTTTGTGGAACAAAAATTCCTGGGTTGGGCTGGACATCAAATCATGTATAAGCCAAAAAAACCTGTGATGACTGGAGGCTGGTCTTGACCAGCTTTTGTACCAAAACTGGCCTTCAGGCAGAGGACAACACACATAAACCTTGGTCAAGTCGGCATCACACTGAGCTGTCACATGAAATTTCGTCCTGTCAGAGATGCAATCAGAAGATGTTTGTGCCAAAAAGTCTAGGCAGCTGCTCAAAAAGTGCCAATCGTGATCTTCCTTTAGAATTTGCAGACGCCATTTGCTGTAGAGGTACGAACTTGCTAGGAAAAGGTTGCACTGGCTGCGGACCTGCAGACGCTTTGTGATTTCGTACAGAATTGGCACAGGTATGTCAAGAAGCAAATTTTGACCTGAAGCACAACATAATAAACTCAGTCCAGCACAGACTCCGACTCAACGGAGCTGGTGCGTTACAGCAGAGGCAGTGGCCTTTGTGAATCAGCATACCGGAGCTAGAGTTCGCGCCTGTTGCCAGATCATTTTTGGGGAGCGCAGGCAGAGTGAGCTCGGACATGTTCTGGCTACGCCAAGCCAAATACGCCAAGCCAAAGTGCGAACCAACAACCAAGCCAATCAAGCCAGTCATCACTTATTTCGAGGCGACTTTGATGTTTGATATTCTACTGCATGTACCTCTGTTGAGCAGACCATCTAAAAACACTGCCAACTTGGCGACCCTGCAGGTACTCTTGCAACTTCCCTATTAGTCACTAGCTATCTCCCTTCATCATGCTCATGCAGGCGTTTTGCAACTGAACGCGCGGACCCAACTGAGAGTATTCGTGTCTGACCCATACAAACCCAATAAACTTCTTGTGAGGTCAATCTGCAACACCCAGCAAGTCATGGGTTCTGTGCCGTTCGTGACGTGCATGCATCGTGCGACACAGGCTTCAGTCACGCCAAAACCGCCAGTCAGTTCTTCATTGCTTCTGAGACAGCTGAATAAATGCCCGAAAGCGTTTGGCGGCCAGTCTCGAAGACGCTGCAAACGAGCAGCAAGCCAACCCAGAGCTTCAACTGCACAACAAGCACCAGCTTCCGCTAAGGTGGCCGTTGAACAAGGGCTCGAGGCTTTTGCAAACGGAGACACCACGGAAGCGCTGAGTCTGTTCCGCAAAGGACTTAGCATGGACCCGAGTAAAGATGAGGCGCGGGCAGCACTGTACAACATGGCCTGCTGTCTTGTCAAAGAGAAAAAGTGGCAGGCTGCAGCAGATGCTGTCTCAGACGCATGCAACAACTATGGGCTCAAATACGCAGTGGCCTTGAAGGTGACTGAATGCCCATCTGCATCCTTGTGTATACACAAAACTTTGGTTCTCAAAGCGCATAAACACCCAGATCAACTGCAGGACCCAGACCTCAGGCAACTGAGAGAGCGGCGTGAGTGGCTTGAGGCCACTGAGAACATCAAGGGCGCAGTATCAAAAGCAAGTCTTGTGGAGCTGCGCAGCGAAGCCAAGGCTCCTTTCAGACTAATTCGAATGTTCCTGACACTTGGTGCCGGCGCAGCAGCTGTTGTCAGTCTCGGCATTACTCTGTACGCCTTGAAGGGCGTCTTGCAAGGTCAGCCAGTCCATTGACTGCTTCAAAATCTGCTTCATGTGTAGAGCGCCCTGGCTGCCTGCAGAATATGCATTCTGAGCAGCTTGCACAGCAACTTTGAGGTTGCAATGTCAGCATGCCCATCTGCTGCCTACACCGTGCCTTAATGGCTTGCCACGCTCATCTGTATCTTTGACCATTTACATACCACTCAGCGTCAGTGCCGTGTGTCATGTTCTAGGTGGCAAGGATGCGCCTGAGTTGAATGGCGTTCTGCTGAATGTTGTGATCAATGGTGTGGGCATAGCGGGGACCAGCTGGCTCTTTCAGCATGACCTGAAAGCTCGCCAGCGCGACAGATCAAGTGTAGAAAGGGAGGAGGCTTTGGCCCGGCTGCAGGTACACACTGCCCTGTGTGCTATCAGTACAACCTGTCAAGAATGGCAGCACATGTGTAGCCTTTGGCTCAGATGGCTTGCTATCACAAGAGAGGTTCAGCCTGAATCTCACTTGCATCACCATCATGGCGCATGAGAGAAGTATGCATCTGGAGATGGTACCATCTCTAGCCATGGCCTGACTGCAGCATGAAAAGTGTCTGTGTGATCAGCTTGATGGTTGCAGTGTGATCAGTCTTGCAATAGTTAAGTTGAGTGCTGCATGGGACATCACAAGATGTTCAAATGATAGGACTTCTGCAAGCCCTGACTTGCTGGCAATGCTGAAGGTGAGAGTCGGGTCCGACCGAGTTGTTCCAGTGGCAAAGTTCAGGGGGTCTACCCGGCCTGTCCTTATAGCAGGCAGCAAAGGGCAAATCTCAAGAACCCTGCAGGCTGCAAAGCCATTCATCTCAGAGCTGCGCTTGCGGGGCGTGTCTGTGATCCCACTAGAATCTGACGCTGCTGACTTCACGCAGACTCTCAAGTCTCTGAAGCAAGAATTCAAGTAAGCAATCTACAAGCTAAACACGTTGCTGGATATGCAGATAGCTGTTGCCTGCGGAGAGATTGCATGTTGTCAGGCTCATCAGCTTGCATCTGATTGGCCACATTCTGTTATAGTATGCCGGCTGATGTTCAGAGCGCGGGCACTCTGGATGCTACCGCTAGCTCACCAGTGTGAATGCAGCAACGTGGTTCTTGCAGATCCTCAAAAGCAGCAGACAGCAAGGGCTTTGGGGCTCCAAAACCTGTTCAGCAGGTCAAGCAAGTCGCAAATGAAGACAAGAAATGGCAATTGGAGGCATATGAGACAGCAGAGTGGCTTGAATGGCTGGAGCAACAAAAGAAGACAGCCAACGTCAAAGGAGATCATGTGTTTGTACAAATACAGCTAGATGGCACTGTACGTTCGTCTGGCTTAGGATCACCCCCCTGGGAGAAATTCTTGAGTGACCTGGCACCCCTAGATGACCTGCGGACAAGTTTCACAGATGGAATGGGTCGCAGTCAATGAGCACATGCTTACTACATGACAAAGTACACTGCATCATGTATACCTGCAAGTACTGACCTGCGTCTGCTAGCAATGCATTTGGGATTGTTGGATAGGAACGGTCACATGAGATACTGGGTGAGCGCTATTGTCTACAGATCTCACACTCATGTTGAGCAGCAAGGCATGCTGACTGGTCAGGTAGCTGTTGATGCTGGAGTCTTCACAAGTTTGTCAATACTTGGGAGTTCCAGAGTATGCCATTGCAGCTTTAGCTGCATCATGCATCGATACATCACCAAGATCAGACAATCATAGAGCAGCATGACCCACTGCCTGCTGACTGCAGCATGCATCAAACTTTTGCTTACAACATGGATTGACATCAGCATGGAATTTTGCATAGGATTTAGGCTAGAACAGCTGCCAAAGTGAAACGTCCTCTTGGAGCTCCCCATAAATGCACACATGTGCTTTACGAAAGACAAGTAGGCTACTCACAAGCCTAGCTCACATGTGTGCTATACTGTCAGTCCACGGAGGCATGCAAGGTGGGCAGCAACCAGCCTGGATCAAAGCAAAATATTGAGCAAGGTGCATTCTGTGGGTGCTGCTGGCAGACTGTCAACCATGAAAAGGCAAAGTATATGTATACATGTAGTCAACGTTGTTTCCAGGCCCAGTAAGGTTGAGTAGCTGATCAGAAATTTTTGCTTCTGTTGCTTTAGCATTACTTTATGCCTTGCATGTCATCATTGACAACTTGCCTTATCTTGCAACTCAAGATTGAGCATCAACAACAGAAAATCCTGACTGGCCAGTGACATGCAAGTGTCCACTGGGAGCTGTCAGCCCACGTTTGTGAAGCAGCAAACTACCCAAACCAACGCCAGCATATCATGCTCGATAGGCACTCTGAGTTAACAAATTGCATACAAAAACGGTGCAAGTCTCATCTGTTTTGTTGCCTGAACTTTCGCTCAGCTTGAGTAGCTAAGCCAGCACCATTTTGCTTGCTGCCAAGGTCTTTCATCTTCAGAGTTTGCTGAAGCGATTCCCACGCGTTCTGCAATTGATTGCTTGCTTGTTCCTGCACACAATGCCACAATGAATGGCAGACATGTGACCGCTGTCACATGCAAGGAATAGCACAGGAGAACGTTTAGAGGACTGCAAATGTCCTTTTCCACAGGGCAGCATTCACTCAGGTATGGCAGTTGATATGGTCCTCAGCCACATCTGAGTGTCTATCTGCGCCACGTCGCAAATGCTTCTGATCATTAGCAACATTTCAGCATTCCCCACAGTGTTGGAAAGATATAGTCTCACCCTGTCGATGCATGCTTCTTTCCTGCAGCTGTTGTACTCATGACCATGATAGTCATCACCATGATTGTACACTGATTAGTATTAGTAAAGGCAGGATCTGATGCCAGCCTGTGATATAATGTCAAGCCCTAAACCCCATGTTGACCACAGTCACGTCACAATACAGTGCGCAGCTCAAAAACAGGTTCCTCGTTGCAAGGAATCTAAGCAAAGCACACTGCAAGATTGCATGGGAGAGCAAGCATAAAAGGCACTTGGCTTGGAGGTCTGGATTACCTGTGTGCTTGACTGGGGGTGCTGTACATTACTGAGGCGTCTCAGGACAAACAGGACTGGTTCTGAACTATTGCTGTTGGGGGACTGGTCTGGCAGGAACTCCACCACACGCACCTTCTCATCCAGATACAGCACATCAAAGACACGCTCTATGCTTTTGGATGGCCCAAGTTGAATCCCAAAGATCTTGGCGGGCTGAAGTATGAGCTGCATATGGAACAAGACAATACACACACTGATCGGCGTGCGCAGAGCAGGGATGAGTACCCAATGTATATGTGACTGATGTGCAACGTACAAATATATAACTGGTGGCGCTCTTGAGATTGCAGCACTCACAGCTGTGCAAAACCACAGCAGGTGCTACTGTACCTTGTACTTGGTTCCAGATAGCGTTTCAATGACAGCATCCTGTATTGCATTTCCAGGAAAGATTCCAAGAGCTTTGAAGCTGACACAGTTGACCAGGCTATCTGTGGGGATCAAAGTTTGCCTGAGTTTCTGGCTGCCGAAAATGAGTTTGCCAGGGGCACTTCTGAGAAATGGGCCGCCTGCCGCTTGAGGTTTTGAAGCGTAAGTCACCTGAAGAAGAGTGGTTGTCAGGCAAGCTACAGATGCTCAGAACAGCTGATGTTTTACTTGCCTCGTATTCTCCCCAAACCAAGTCACTATACACGGGGTTTTGGACACCGCCAGCGTCTCGAAGTTGCTCAGCCTGAGACACTCATGCAGTGGTCTGTCCAGGCAAGTGGCGTGTCCATCAGTCGTACTACTGATGTCGACCGGCGGTAAAACGCACCAGGTCTTTGATCCTTTTGCGTTGATCCTGAGAGGTACTTGCGCCTCCGTCAGTCCAAGACGCGGTCTCAAGCAGCTCGTTCACCATAGCCAGGTCTGCAGTTTTATTGATCTGCTTGGGCATAAATATGCTCAGCAAGCCTGCTCGGATTTGGAAATTTTGCTTTCTGGCTGCGCGGTTCGCTCTTTGCAGTAATCGGACTGTTGTGTGACGGTATTGTCCGGTTGTGCTAAAAGTCAAAGTGGGATGTCTCGTGAGCGTGCACGACGGCGACGTCACACTGCTGTGGCAGCCGGCTGACATTGCACCTGCAAGGTCGACTGTACAATTATGCCACTTTGTTGTAAGCTTTGCGTTAGCCGGTGGCCTGCCTTGCTGTGTGCCGTGTTGCCAAATCTTGACTTTACCTGCTTTGCATATCTGTGCGCTCAGCTAGCTCAAACGAGTTGAGTAAGCGACTGCGCAGGCGCACACCTGCTGATGCAGCTTGCAATCTTACACGGATCACGCGCCGCTTCTAAGATGAAAAGAAACGGGACATACCGCAAGCCTCAGTACAGCAACGTGCGCGGATTAAACCCGGACTAAAACCGAGAGCAGATCGCTGATCAAAGCATCTGCAGCCCTAGCTGGCTGAAAGTGTCAGCCTCGGAACGTTAGTCGTGCAGCCCAATGTCTGCTGCGGCGCGGCCTGTGATTGATCGGCTTCAGTTCCAGGCGTGTTCGAGGCCTGCCGTCTTTGGCAGGACACTCACTGTTAGAACCAAACCCCCACTTGACTTGCACCGAGACAAGCGAGTCATTCGCAAGAGTCTTGGCGCATATAGTAGCACGCGAATGAAAATTCTCATGGCAAACCCTCAACAGCAGCAGCCCGAGCGCCCAGAGGTACGGTCTCGGTGACTCGCCTCTGAAGCTGAGTAAAGAAACCTCACCTGACCACCTGGTTTACACCATGGCCTCCCACTTCGGTGAGAAGCCATTAATGTTTGCAGGTTAGCCAGAACAGGGTGGTGATGCTCTTGTCAAACAGCAGCGAGTACCTGCCATACGCAGTGGTTGCCAGTGCTGCTTTAGCCTTGTAAGCAGGCTGTGCCATTCACCTGCTGCTGTCTAACATAACCCTCACTCCATCACCCATTTCTGCCATAGTGTTGTGTAGGTTACATCCGGTCTCCTTTGCTTGGTTCACTCCAAGCTTTTATGCTCCTGGCCTCGGCTTTCTCATGTTTGCTGTGGGTGTTAACCTGCAGCTGAAAGCTTTTGCCAAAGTGTTCAAAACCCCAAAGGTAACATTTTTTATGCTGACAAAATGCCCAAAGTTGTTTGTGCATATTGCTTGCAACAAACCTGGTTTGATCCAGCAATGCTGCTTTAGCTTTTCACCTGCAGAAAGAGATCTTGACATCATCATGTGACGATTGCAACCGGCATTTACTGCGTGGTACGCTTGCACATTTAGACTGCTTGACGCAAGATTATGTACGCCAATTCATGACAAACATCACTGGTGAACAGTGATGCTGTGTGTCTGTAGCTGCTGTTGCTTGGGGTTGTGGGTCAATGGATAGTGAAGCCACTGCTGGGGATCATACTGGCATCCACACTGGTGCCAGCTTTGAATTTACCACCAGAAGTTGCCACTGGCCTAGTCCTGGTATGACATCCATTACTGAGCACTATGCTTGCCAGCTGAAACTCAAGCTATCATCCGACCAGCAATGCCTGAGACCTGGCAGATTGTCATACCTATGACTCTTTGTGCAAGCAATCTGCCACAAACACTGCGGGCTGAAACATCACTTGCATGACAGCCAATGCAACCTGACCATGGCAGGCTTTCTCCAATCATACCATTTGCAAGCGGACAGACCAGTGACCAGGTCTTGTTTGCTTCATGACAGGTGTCCTGTGTGTCAGGGGCCCAGCTATCCAACTATGCAACTTTCCTGGTACATCCAGAACAGGCTGCTTTGAGCATTGTACTGACAGCATTGTCCACAGCAGCAGGAGTGGTTGTGACACCCTTGCTGGTGCTGCTGCTGCTGGGTCAGCGCATCCCTGTGGATGTGCAAGGCATGGCTGCCTCCATCATGCAGATTGTCATCCTCCCTGTTGGCATAGGTAGGCACTCCACTGTGTAAGCAACCAATCTGATCATAGAATGCAGCTTGCTGTCTTGTAGAGAATGCACATTGATGTGCTGTGGCATGTACAGCAATCAGGTAGTCCTTATAAATGTGTTGTTGACTGGTGCATGTATGAGCCAAAGCCAAAATGCTCTGGTTCTGCTCTGCAATGGGAGGTTTAGACCAGTACATTTGATGCAGCTAATTTTCTGTGTGAACGCACTGTCTAGATCGCAAGCCTCCGTGCTCAAAAGTCTGCCTGGCATATGGGCACATCCATTTCCCAATGACATGACCATCAGAATCAGACAAACAGTTGATGGTGGACAAACAGTGGAAGTATTGGGATCTGCATTTGTGTAGAGCCCACTTCATGTGCGGCGTGGATGCGTCTCTAATGCTTGACATCGACTCATGCATACCTGGCTCGATACATGATCTGCAGGACTGGTATGCAGCACCTTCCTGCCCAGCTTTGTGAAGAGGCTGCGACCCTTGCTGGCTCCTCTGTCACTGCTGGACACCTGTGCCTGCGTGGGAGCCTCCCTCGCCTCCAACGCAGCTGCAGCTCGCTCTTCCATGGGCGCCACTGTACTGCTTCCGGTACGTGTTTCTGCTGGCTTGCTGTACCTTGAAGCAGAAAGAATATCAATGCTGCAGCACCTGCTTCACGCTACACCTGCTTCAGGCCCCTGTAGTAGTGACCCCATTATGGCACTGCTGTTGGCAGCTGGTGTCATACATCACACTGCGTATGCTGCCATGCTTTTCATCAAGCTCTAGATTGTGAAGTCCATGATCAACACATTGCTGGGAAGCTGCATCTTTTCTTGACCAGACGTGCAGATGTCCAGCAATACCACAGCACCAATGCACAGGGTCTCTGGAGCAACAGCCTGCATTGCTGCCCTGCCTGGCTTCTAGCTGACTACGCACTGTGCACATCACGCTCGATTGCAAATTTGTTCTTGAGGCAAGCATGCCTTGCAGGTGATGGTGTTTCATTCTGTTGCTTTTGCAGTGGGTTACTTGATGGCTCGCACCGCTTCACCTGGCTCAGATGGTGTGCCAATAGCACGCTGCATCAGCCTGGAAACTGGCATGCAGGTATCTTGATTGAATTTGCGCATCTATCCTCTCTTCCAATGCTTTACAGATGACCTTCTGTAGATACTACAGCATGCTAACCTTGCTTGTCTGTACACGTGCTGTTGCACCTGGCCTGTTGCTGTGTCATTTACGGGCCACGCAAATGCCGTCCTTCACACAGAAACGTGCAATTTTGCACAAACAACCGGATGCTTGAAGCTCAAGGTTGTGTTTGTGAATGCAGTCTAGCTTGTTGGGGCTGCTCCTTGCCAGCAGATTCTTTAAGGACCCCTTGATTTGCCTGCCATGTGGCATTTCAGTCATTGTCATGACCCTGGTGAGCGTGCAACTTCACCACTTTGCTCCTGTGCTCCTTTGATGCACACCTGTTGACCTTACAGCTTCATGGCTACATGTGTCATGCTCTTGTTTCTTTGTGTTTGCTGGTTGCAGAGGTGCTAACTGTATGTTGCTTATTGAAATGTTGGCAGGCTCAAGCTATGATGACGTTTGCCCTGACATGGCACATGTTCTAATTGCAGAGCGGATTTGCTTTAGTGCTGGTGTGGAAGAAGCAAGGGATTCAGCAACAAGCTTTTCAAGCTTGATGCAGAACATCAATTGTTTGCAAACATTCCTGGCACAACAGCTGTAACAGACTGGAAGTTGAACGATGCACATTGAATACAGGCCGTGACAGTCATCTGTGGACAGCGATTTGCAATCACAAAAAACAGCAACAGCTACTTGCCATGATTGTTGAACAAGCTTGACGATGCGTAATGGCAATTGTGGGTCAATGCTTTCGAGCTGAGGCAAACACGCGGGAATTTGCATTGCATTGGCATACTTCTTCGGAGTTCCACTGTTCACTAGCCTCCTCAGAACAGAAAACGCCGTTCAAAGATGTCAGCTTAGTGTCATACGGTCTAACAGACAGGCAACATGTCCGATCAAGCAGGTAAGCGATAAGTATATGCACTGCTGTGTCCAAAGTGCAGGTTTCCTGTTCAGCTGGATCACATGGCCCGAACGATCACTGCAGGACCGTCGTCTCCCACGCTCTCCTTACCAGCAGCTCCTGCCGACAGTGGTCAGTATGGTGCTGCATCTGCACAGCAGGCGGCCAGCTCTCTGCCAGCATCATCCCTGCCAGGTAGCACAGCAAGTCCCCACATGAGTTACGGGGCTCTGGCTCCCCCGGTTAGTGGCACCCGGCGACCCTATCGCAGTGACATAAGTCAGGGATATACTCCTCAGCGAGGTCGACGCTTGAGTTTGCCAGGCAATTCTGGCTTTACGGTAAGCAGTGACCAGCTTGTGTGGGAGGACAACTGATCACTGCATATTTGAGGCGACCTTGGGTGATGCCAGGGTGCTGACTCTGAGGCTATGTCAGATGATGGCGGAACAGAGCACAACAACACGTTTGTGTGGGGCACAAACTTGGTGATTGCAGACATACAGAACAGAATAAGGCGATTTATGCGCAGCTTCACACAACAAGGCAGCAGCGAGGCTTTGTACACAACACTGATCAAACAGGTGAGTCATGTGATCAACCCTTCAGGCACCTCAGTGAGCCAAGATGTTCTTAGATTTGGCTGCAACAGCGCAACCAACCTCCATCCTGCAATGGATGGCTATTGCTGGGCCTGCTGATGTGCAGGCAGTGGATGATGAAGAGGTTTTTCTCAATATTGATCTGATGCACATGTATGAGTATGACAGAGAGTTGTACGGCCAGCTGATTGCGTACCCTGGAGAGGTCATTCCTCTTCTTGACAATGAGGCTAGATACATAGCTGCGGATCTACTTGGGGAGGAGCTGCCAGAAGACAAGATGCTCACAGTAAGTGAAATTCTTTCTGCAAAACAAGGCATGCTGTTACTAATCAAGCAGGCTGCTGGTGCGCCATATTGACACAGCCTGTACATGCAATGCCACATGATAATAAGAGCTGTGTACACACAGGTGCGGCCCTTCAACCTCAAGGAGCACAAGGTCATCAGGGATCTGAACCCAGAGGATATGAACAAACTGATATCTGTCAGTGGCATGGTCACAAGGTCCAGCAGTATCATCCCTGATCCAAGGTAGACAGCATGCACACTGCTCTTTCAGTGCATTTGAGCATTGAACTGTGACTGAATTTGACACATATCACTGTACAGGACTTGACATGGCTCCCAGATGATGACAATGCACATTCTGCAGTACTGTCTCTGACGTATGCTGTGCATGCAGGTCTGGACTCTTCAGGTGTGCAGCTTGTGGCGAGGAAGTGCTGAACTACCTGCAGGCTGGGGCCATTGAGGAGCCAGGCAAATGTCCAAATGCCATGTGTGGCAAGACTATGACCATGCAGTTGATGCACAACTTGAGTGAATACAACAATAAGCAGCTCATCAAGATGCAGGTATGCCTTGATGCTACTCCCAGCCTCCATTGATCAAGATACAGGCTGGTCACTTCATCAATGCCTGTACAATCAATCAATCAATTTCAATCAATCAATTTACACTTTGTGTCTTTAGGACTCATCACAAAAGTCAACAGACAATGCCTATGCAATTTCTGAGAATGCTGAGTTCGAATGAAACAAGTCACTCAATGCTTTTATGGAACACACAAAAGTTCAGGTTTTGTAGTCGAAAAACTACATCTACATGCATTTAAACGCAGAAAAAGTCCTAGCACAGTATATCTGACAAGTTGCAGGAGTTTGTGTGTGTGTCTCAACGTGCTGTATGTGCTGCAAGTTAACAAGGCTTGTTCAAGTCTGATAAAATGGATAAGAATATGACATTGGTGGTAAAGAATCGCATAGTAGTTCAACTTGAAGGCAGGTGCTTGATGCTTGTGGAAAACACGGTTCAAGTAATCAAAGATCAGAAAGGTTGCGAATGCAATCGTAAATGACAATTGGCACCCTATGCTGCAAGTGGGACAGTGTCTGCTTTGCCCTTCTGGCAACCACTTGCCAGCTGAGAGACATGTGTTCAGGCAGGCTTTACATCACTCACCAGTCAGCTGCTTCTGGCATTGCAAATCTGGAACTGCACTTGGACGCTTGCTATGAGTTACAATATTGTGCAGGAGAATCCCAACGCCATTCCTGAGGGAGAGACACCTCACTCAGTGACCCTGTTTGCGCACGACCACCTTGTGGATATGGCCAAGCCTGGTGACCGTATCACCCTCACTGGCATCTACAAAGTGGAGGGCATGCGAGTCAATCCCCGCATACGCATGCTGAAGAGCGTCTACAAAACGTTCATTGACGCCATCCACATCAGCAGAGATGAGAGGTCTAAGATGTTCACTGTGAAGCCTGACGACTCCATGGCAGATGGACTCAGCCAGGAGAAGACTCAGCAGGAGTCTGAAGAGCCTGCATTCCAGGTGAGTATGTTTTTATTTCGTGACATCAATGCACAGATTCACAGCCTCCTGCATGGCTAGCACAAGGCTGCAATCACTCCACTGAGGTGCGTTGGGATGACTTAAACAGCTGAGATCTAAGTCCACATGTTCTGTAGATCACCAGCACGTTATGCATGCCCAGGCTTTAGGTTGCTGTCATGTATTGTCATGTCATGCGCTGACCACGCTGGCACTTTATGCTGTAACGTTCAACCTGGGATTCATCTTGCATGCATTTCAAGCACACTCTCTGACTTGCCTTTGCCATGATGTGTCTGCAGTTGGGAACTGAGTCCAAGGAGCAGTTGGAGACAAAAGAGGCAGAGATGCAGGTATGGCCAATTTGCGTGAAGCATGCTTGCTAGCTGCTGCAAGCTAGCTGAGCACATATCCAACCTTGCTAAAGCATTGCTTGGCAAGCACGTCTACCCTGACCCAGTGACAGCAGATTGTGCAGCATGAGGGACAGCACAAACTCTGCAGAGGGATTGATTCACTTGCTGAACATGCTGCCAATGTTAGAGTAGGCACTTTTGATGCGGGTCTGTGATGACTATCAAAGTTAGTCAATTCATATGGGTGTGCAGGAACTGGGCGCAGACCCAGACATCTACGAGAAGCTGACAGCCAGCATAGCACCCAGCATCTGGCAGCTGGATGATGTCAAGAAAGGCATCCTCTGTCAGCTCTTTGGTGGCACTACCAAGGTACTCACTTGCAGATCAGATAGCTCAAACAGATGAGCGTCCTGGATGTCTGCATCTTGCTGCTGCAAGCTATACAAATACGGTACAGCGAATGTGTTCAAAGCCGATACCAAGAGTGACTTACCCAATTGCTTGTGCAGGAGTGGTCAGGTGGGCGTGTGAGGGGTGAACTGAATGTGCTGCTTGTGGGTGACCCAGGTGTCAGCAAGTCTCAACTGCTGAGCTATGTTCACAAGCTGGCACCTAGAGGCATCTACACCAGCGGCAGAGGGAGCAGTGCTGTAGGACTCACGGCCTATGTGTCCAAGGTAATCCTGTACATCTGGCTGTTATCAGCAGACACTCCTCATAGTGTGGTTGCCTTCCGAGCTGCCTCCTGCCCAACCAATAATGTCTCTTCAGGACTACCTGCCCCGAAATGTGCAAGCCAAGCTGAGTGCAACTGTGGGAAAACAGGCATGTTTGTGAGGCCTCCGAGCATCAGCTGATTGTGTGTGTTGACATTGGCTGCAGGATCCAGAGACAAGGGAGATGGTGTTGGAAAGCGGAGCCTTGGTACTGAGCGATCAAGGAATCTGCTGCATTGATGAGTTTGACAAGATGTCTGACAATGCTCGCAGCATGGTGAGCACTGACATTCACGGCGCTCCTGCAGCATGCATTGCTGTGTGGTGCATCAACCAGCACCGGCTGACCAGACCACCAACTGCTGGTCAGACTCACTTGTATTGTAGCTGAAAATGCACACTGACATCTGTATGATGCAGCATGCCCAGTGCGCATTACTGTGTGGTGCATCCCAAATGCAACAATCAGCACCGGCCGACCAGACCACCGACTGCTGGTCAGACTCACTTGTATTGTAGCTGGAAATGCACACTGACATCAGTATCATGGTACCTGAGCTTTGTGTCAAGTCCTGACTCACAATGGTGCCTGACTCACAATGGTGTCACCTTGTGCAGCTGCATGAGGTGATGGAGCAGCAGACGGTGTCGGTGGCCAAGGCCGGCATCATTGCTACCCTGAATGCCAGGACTAGTGTCCTGGCATGCGCTAACCCAGTGGGCAGTCGCTACAACCCACGCATCAGCGTCATTGACAACATCCAGTTGCCCCCTAGCCTGATGTCCAGGTTCGACCTCATCTACCTGGTGCTGGACAAGATCAATGACTCCACAGACAGGAAGCTGGCACGGCATCTGATAGCCCTGTTCTATGACAACCCTCCAGAGAATGCTCAGGTGGGCTTTTGTGTGCAACAAACATGATCACCATGTGTTCAAAAGCAATAAGGAGGTCTTGCTTTGCAGATTGTGTGCATGTCCAGCTATGCATACTATCAAGAAGCATCTTGCTTGGCCACATATCATGAAACTTTCTGGCATACAGATTTAAAACCCAAAGAGGTGGTTGTGTGGCCATGACATCTGGCTAACTTCTTGCACACCAGACCGAAACTGCTTGAGCACTGTGGCAGCAGAAGGACCATAATGGCTGTTGCAGAGTTGCATCTATGTAGGCTGTGATTCCTCTGGAGAAGCTGCGGGACTTCATAGCCTTTGCTCGTGCACGATGCCAGCCAGAGTTGACAGATGAGGCGGGCCAGGACCTGGTGAATGCCTACCAGACCATGCGCCACCAGGGCATTGGCAGGAACTGCATCACAGCCACCCCTCGACAGCTGGAATCCATGATCCGTTTGTCTGAGGCCCTGGCTCGCATGAGGCTGTCTCCTATTGTGGAGCGTCATGATGTGGCTGAGGCTGTCCGCCTGATGAAGGTAGGGCCTGTCTAGAATGCACAACAGCTGCCAGGTTCATACACAGACACTTGGTAACACACAAGCCTTCTTAGTGGATGTACAGGACCAGCATACCTGATAGCACATGCAGGTCTGGATATTACTTCGAGGGACCATCAGCAGTAGCATGTGGATGAGGCTGGCAATTCTATGCAAACGTCTGCATGTGATATGCAACACAGCAAAGACATTGTGAAGATGATCTCAGCCTTAGCCATACTTTTGGTTGCGCGCAGGTTGCCATGCAGCAGTCAGCCACAGATCCCACAACAGGGACCATAGACATGGACTGCATCAACATTGGTGTCAGCTCTTCTGACAGGCGAGCAAGAGACCAGCTGTCAAATGAAGTGCTGGCGCTGCTCAAATGTAAGCTTATCCCAACATCAAATCAACACTGTGGTGCATTAAGTACAGCGTTAGAAATAATCCTCCAGAGGGTGTTTGCAATGCTTGACTTGTCCAAAATAGCAAAAACGAGTCACAAAACAACGTGTCACCTGTAAAACGCTGTCAATAAAGTCTTTTTGTGTTTGCAGCTGCAAGGTCGCCTCTGACCATTATGGAGCTGGTCAACCAGATGAATGCCCAGGCTAGTGTACCAGTCAGTCAGTTGGACGTCAATGAAGCTCTAAAGGGGATAGCCCATGAGTTTGTACGACTACCAGGCGGCAAACTTCAAGCAACCAATGCTTGACCATGGGAATTTTCAGAGCCACAACTACCTTGCATACTTGTTCATTGTCTGCTAAACTGCATTGCACTAATGCTACCTGATTCATTCGTTCAATGTCTTGCTAAGTCAAATCCGTGCAAACTGTCTCTGATCCCCAGAATGCTTCTTGCCATATGGATTGCTACTGCTGAAAGCATGACCAGGCTTTTGTCGTTTGTAGTCACCACCAGACTGTCCAGTCTGCTTTCGCGTGTGTGATGCTTTGCTTTCCAAATTGAGAGTCACCTGAACAGCAATCATAGTGTAAACGTCTTGCAGCAGTGCATGACAGCTAGTATTGCTGCATCCTGGCACAACCAGTCCACACAGCAGCAAAACTTGCATGCTGCCACATCATGTACAATGGGCAGAGCCAAAGCAATGATTTAGAAGCCGGATTTAGAGGTGGCACTCACCCTTGGGGGCCTGGTGAAGCCAAACGATTTTCCCACAGCAGCCAGGTCCAGAGCATGAACATTGAAAATGGCCTTCAGCTGGTGAGAGTTGTATGACAGCAAGTAAGACCTATATGCATCCTTGGCACTCTGATGCAGATAGTAATTCTTCTCGACCAGCTTCTCGAGTTGTGACTGCACATTGGCCAGCTTGCTAGTAGGGAACTCATATTCATTCAGTGGGACCTTGGCAGCCTGCAGAAATTTTCACAAGTTCGGTGCAAAACAATGGCAGGACATCAGGTATCAATGGCCACCCTAGCATATTGGCAGCCAAAAATATGCTTGTGTCTTTAGCAAAGGAGCTTGCGATGCAGCAAACAGTCCTACTGGTGCATGTTGTATGAGCTGCTGTTGACATGCACCGTATACAGGCAACAACACCGGAGGATCCAAAGCAGCTGTACAAAACTGATACAACTCACACATGCAGACGAAATTGCACACCTTCAAATACGACAAAAAGCCAAGCTCCTCAGGCAGCAACAGCAGCAAAGCTCTGCCCTTCCCGCTTTTGCCTCTTGCAGTCCTGCCCACTCTGTGAATGTACTCCTTTGGATCATCAGGAGGGTCATACTGGATGATCCAATCAACAGCAGGGATGTCCAAGCCCCGTGCTGCTACATCTGTGCAGAGCAGAATGCCCTTCTCAGCTTGGCAGAAGTCAAAGTAGGCTGTAGTGCGCCGCTGCTGCTTCTGCTTGCCATGAATGTCTGTCACTGGGATGTCAATGTAGTTCAGCAGCTCTGCATGATACTTCACACTGTTGCAGGAAGAAAAGAACACCATGACCTGCAGCAGAGAGCACTGGGGCTTAGCTTACAAGCCCACAAGATCAAAAGGACTGCTAAAACAATCGCCAAAGGCACGATCATGAGTACACGGCCCAAACACCTGGTGTGATACACAGTGCACAAGCAGCAGATTTGCAGAGGCGTGACTCACTTCAGGCGTGTACTGTGTCAAGAGCACAGAGGGTCAGCAGGACATTGCTCTGCATGTAGATGTGAAAGCTGCTGACCTTCTTGTTCAGATTCTTCTTCAGGAAGGTGAACAGCAACAGGAAGCGCTGAGTGGAGGGCACTACGCAGTAGCCCTGCTCAAGCCCCTCCCTTGTTGATGTAGTACCCTGGTCATCAATGCCCACATACAGAGGCGTGCGCTTGAACGACAGCCTTGCCAGATCTTCCACTTTTGTCGTCTGGGTTGCAGAAAACAGCATGGTTTGCCTGTCCTTTGGCAGAAGCTTGATGATCTGTCGCATTTCCTCTTCAAAGCCAATCTCCAAGATGCGGTCTGCCTCATCAATGACTAAGCAGGCTAAGTTGCGGTAGACAAAGCCGGTGGTATTTTGGAGGTGATCTAGCAGACGTCCTGGCGTGGAGACCAGCAGGCTGACTCCCTTCACCAGCTTGTCAGCCTCTGTGCGTCTGTTAGCCCCACCCATGACCAGCCCTGCAGGATCATTGCCACACAATTGTGAACAGCACCCTTGCAGGAAAGCATCACCTGACAGCCATGCCCTACAACAGATCTATCAGACACGGTCAGCGCACAGACATGACAACATGCAGCATGCGGCCATACATGCATCTGCTGATAGCAAGCTGTAAGTGTAAGAGTAGCATTTGGACATGATTGGCGCCAACACTGAAAGCAACGTTGCAATGGCAGGCATGAGTTTTGTTCAGGTGCATTTGGGCATAGCTTGCATCCACACTGAAACCAACGTTGCAGTGGCAGGCATGAATGTTGTTCAGGTGCTTGCTGGCAGGTGAAGCTGACCATGTGTTTGACTGTGGTGCTTCATGAGGTCCCTGGCCACAGAGTAGATCTGCATGGCAAGCTCGCGAGTGGGGGATATGACAATGGCGCCGGTGCCATTGCGTGGCATGAACTTGGCTCGATGCAGCAGCTCCAGCGAGGGAATCAGGAAAGCCAATGTCTTGCCAGATCCTGTGTCAAGATTGACAGTTGTCATTCCACTTGGTTGCACACTTGTAGATTAGCTGCAGTGAGATACTCATGACACTGCATGGTGTACAGAAGCTGCACGCATTGTCAATGCTATGAAGGCCGCCAGCAGTCATAGGCAGCAGCTTGGAATGCATGTTGTTAGCGCTGCATACAAGCATGTTGCAGCACGCACACTCTGCTTGGACTGCTGCTGTCACATGCTGCCCTTTTCTGAATGCAAACGTGGTATCGTAACATACAGCCACCATCTGGTAACAGCCTTCTATTGTAAGCATTGCGTTCAGCTAGCATGCTAGCTACAAGGCATGCATACAAGTTTTACCTGTCTTGGCTGCACCTAGCACATCTCTGCCAGTCAATAGCTGTGGAATTGTGCGAGCTTGGACCTCAGTCATTTGCTGATAGCCCATATCAGCAATGGCCTGTGTTGCATCAAGCACACTTCAGCTTTGTTCATGGGCAGCTGAATGTTTTGTTCATGCAATATGCACCTTGCAAGGTCATATCAAGTTGCATGCAGCCAGTGAAGCCCATTGCACAGCAGGGTTAATCAGTGCCAGTCACGTGCATGCGTCATGTACACCGAGCCAATACCTTGGTAGTCTGGTCTGAAAGCTCTAGAGTGTCAAAGCCGACACTACTCATGATACCACTGACGACGGCCTCATGCTTCTCCATCTCAATGCTTCCGTTTGCACTTTTCTTCTGCATCAAGTGCATTGACACTCTGTAAGTCAAAGGTGATAAGATGTTTCTGCTGTTGCATTATGAGCTTGAGTGGTGTTAGCCAGCTAATGTGTTCATATGCAGCTTGAGACTGACCTTCTTCTTTGGCTGCTGCTGGGTTGTATCTTGCGCATCTGCTTCTTGCTGGAGGACTGAGGCTGCTGCGTCTGTCTCCAGATTGTCAACAGCAGTCTCATGTTGTGCAGCAGCCTGCAAATCAGAATACCACTGCTTGTGCACATGCCAAAGATGACTGGTATACATCAGCTTTTGGTCAATCAGTCTTGCAGTGCGCATTGTACATATGTATGTCACTGTCATATACAGATTATCATGACAGTGTTCAAAGCCAGCTGTCCCACTGAAAAGACCTATGTCACTGTTTGGTCACACAGCACACAACGCGTGATACCATGCATCAGATATTGGTATGCATTGATATTGGCAAAACCATACCCTGCATCGGATGTGCAGCCTGCATGCGACTTCACAAGCGTACCTGACTGGTAGCAAGCTCCGGCTCACCAGGTGCAGCTGTTGCTGCTGCAGCAGAGCTTGCAGCCCCTGCACTGACAATGCAAAGGTGATTCAATCATATATGCATTGAACACTTGGTGATGTGGAGGAGTCCAGCCACTACGTACCGCGTTTTCTCTTGCCTCGCTTCAAGTTCTTCTTAACGGGGTCGACCATGGTCCGCTTGTCACGGGTCTTCCCTTTGTACTGCCTGTGCCAACCAGTGCTGGATTGAGTACAGGAAGTGAATTCTACTCCGCTGCGTGTGGAACTTTGCAAGAACCCGTCTCGAACCACAGTCACAGTGTCGGAGCTTCCTGGCTGCCATTAGGGTTTGGAAACCTAGGATGCGGAACCTGTAAGTGCAGCTGACCTGCTCCCACCAGCGTTGATGTCAAACCTTCGTTCCCGCGCCGAAGCTAGACAAGGCTATGGCCCTGTTCTCAACGCACATCTAATGCGCAACACGCGCGACGTCATGTACGTACATCCGCATCAGCGTTTGCTCGGCCCTTGAGCAGCGAACCACCAGTGGGTCATACGATCCGGCGCAATGGAGGCCGCCATGACCGCGATCTTGGATCTTTTCAAGCGGATGCCAGAGGTATGTTGGCTCACGTTGGTATATGTAAAGCCACAGCTGCTCGTCTATGCGGGCTGAGACTTTGTTCTCACAGGGCATTCCGCAGCATGTCGTATCGGCAGAGCTGGCAGGTACACCTGCAAGTGTACAGCGCGATGCAGTTAACAGACTGCTCAAAGACAAAAAGATACAGCTGCAGATGAGTGCAAATGACAGCAACACATTTGTATACAAGGAGGTTGAGGCAGGCAAGTCAGCAAGGTAGACTTGTGCTGCACTCCAGCTTTTGTGAATGAGCAGCAGACTAAGGATCTGATGCTTTAACTGATGTGTAGGCTCAAGGGCCTGGCACCAGACTTTCTCTTGGTCTACCAGTGTATTGAGGCTGCTGGGAACACTGGTACGATGTCTGTGTCAGTTCAACATTTCAGCTGGCAGGCCTGCACTTTTCGCCGTGTGCTATCCACTAAAGGTTCAAACTAATATAGCATGCTGTTATAGGTGTATGGACGAAAGACATGAAATTCAAAACAAATTTGCAGCAACCACAAATCACAAAGATACTGAAAGAGCTGGAAACTCGCACTTTGGTCAAAGCCATCAAGCCTGTCAACCAGCCCAGTAAGAAGTTTTACATGCTGTATGATCTTGAGCCTGCGCGAGAGATAACTGGAGGAGCCTGGTAAGCAGCAGAGCAGCACCTATCTGCATGCAGATGTGCAGTTGACAGGCTGTACATGTGGATGTGGTTTACACAAATTTGAATTTGCCACGTAACAAACACATGAACAGTCTTGACCATGTCAAGCTTTCTGAGTGTCTGAGAGTGGGTTGTGCGTTCATAGGTACACTGACCAGGACTATGACTCAGAGTTCATACAGGTCTTGCAAACACAATGCTTCAAATTCATCAAACAGGAAGGTGATCCAACACTGGAGGATGTGTCAACTTTTATTCACGACAAGGTCTGTGTCATCGCCTGTCTCAAGGCAATTGGCTTCAACAACTATCTGCGTTGGCATGTGATGTTGCAATCATGTTGACTGCAGGGCATTTCGCGTGTTCAGCTGCGTGATGAGGATGTGATGATGATTTTAAACACGTTAGAATATGATGGGCAAATAGAGAAGATTGATTCACCAGACGGTGAAGATCGCTTCAGACAGGCCTTATTGGCTATTCCTGAGACGTCAGCCTTCACCTCAATTCCCTGTGGTGTATGTCCAGTGAGTTTCTATGCAAAGCCTTCCACTCTGGGTATTCTTTTCAGCGACAAATCAGCAGTTACTGAATCTGTAGCTGTTGCTGAGTTGAAGCTGATGCATCAAACCAGCACCTTGCTTGTGTCCAGGCTTTGCCTCACAACTCCTTTCTTGTCTGGCAAAAGGCAGATTTGTGGCTGGGTTGAAGCGCTGCCAAGCGCATTTGCAATTTCCTGGATTGAATCTGTTTTGTGTGCCTGTTCCAGGTGTTCAATGAATGCACGCCTGATGGTCCTATATCACCAGCAACTTGTGTCTATTTCCAGCAGTGGCTTGAGTTTTGATTGAACTGCCAAGAAAGCTGGAGTTGTCATTGGCAGCTTGCCATGAAGACCTGAGTATAGGAAATGCATTCATCACGCCACAGCAGTTTTGCAATAGCAGGTAGGCATGCAATAGGTAGCTAAGTAGATGTGTCCTTGTAATCTGTCTTACAGTCTGTAGTGACTACTTGCTGGTCAGTGGTTTTACCGTTCTATGTCTCTGTGCTGTTTGACGCCTATTGCGTCAATGTCCGGAATTGCAATGACAGACTGCACAAGACTGTCAGGCATAAAGATGCCAGGCTTCAGCAGACAAATGCAATGCATTCCACGTTGCAGGCTGCCAATGTGCTTCCATCAATTATCATTTGGATTCAGGCTCAATAGCTGACGGTAAACACAGGTCTCAGCCAACCAGACCAGATATCTTTAAGGTACATGGCAGTGCAATTGATGCCTACAAGCTGAGTCGCATCTTATGTTGCCGAGTATGTGGTCCATGGTCACTCACACTGATTCCATTCGATATCTTATTTATATACACATATATATGTTTTACAATTGCATGTATACATATGTTGCATCATGGCCACTCACACTGAATGCATTGTTCTAGCAGGCGGTCCCATTTTGTGGAGTCGTCCTCGGACGACTGCATAACACAGACGAGTTTATCTTTAACACAGACGAGTTTATCTGATCTGCAATCTCTGTCAACTTCAGCTTACTAACCGGTCGTGTGAGTGATGCTAGATACGTTGGCATACGCAGCGATCGCGTAAGCAGTAGCAGCAATTGCATAAGTAGTAGCAGCGCAAAACCTGTCTGACCAATTCGCATCGCAGACGTTCCTAGCCATTTTGAGTGAAGCAGGTTGCTACTCATTCGTATACGATGTCTACCAAGAAGGCTGTACTCATTTCAACAAGCCAGGCAACGTACCCCAACTCCAACGACAAGACTGGCGTCTGGTGAGACTGCTGACCATCATCCCTGAAGCATACATATGTATTTCTGCAAGCCTCGTCTTGTTAGCCTAGGCGACGATACTTGTGCATCGGCACGCCGCACTTCGCTGGTTTTACATGCACCTCGCAATTTCTCGTGCGCTGACACTTGCAGGGCAGAGGAGCTCGTGGCACCTTACTATGTATTCAAGAACGCTGGATTTGATGTGACCGTCGCGTCTATTAAAGGAGGGCAGATCCCCGTTGACGACGCCAGTCTGCAAGGTGAAAACCCACAGTAGCTAAAGCAAACCCATGAGCTAGAGCAAACCTCAGATATTTGCTCAGTATCAAAACCTGTTGGGCTGGAATGCAGGGGACTTTAAAACTGCTGACGTGAGCAAGTTCTGGGGTGATGGTGAGTCAAGCAATCAGTTGTAAGACTGACTTGAAGGCCCTATAAGGCCAACAGTTGTCTGAAAACAATGTGAGCTTGACACTGAATGAGCTATTGCAGACAGCAAAATGCAGCTTTTGAAGGAGTCAGTGGCACTCTCCTCCATTTCTGGGAAGGAATATGATGTGAGTGTGAAACGCAGCTCTGTAGTTTGTACTTGCCTTGTCCAAGGTGCATGCATCTGATACAAGTGATGTGTCGGCAGATTGTCTTTGTTCCTGGAGGACACGGCATATCGTTTGATGGTCCTGGGAACAAGAAGCTTGCAAGCGTGCTAACCGAAGCCTACAGTTCAGGTATTGCTATTGTGTCCCACATCTGTTGGTTGAGCTGCAAGGCTGAAGAGCGCATATATTGCATGGGCTACACTTCATTGTATTGTGCTTGCACGTTCAGAAGCAAGCCACCTCATAAGCTTCACCTTGTCATCAGATGTAAAAGCATCATAAAGTGTCGTGAAAGAGCCAACAGATAGTGCAAGCTGCAGGGCTTTTGGCGAACTGCATTGAAGATGTCAGAACTGATGCTACCTCTGATTGTCGTGCAGGCAAGGTAGTTGGTGCGGTGTGTCATGGCCCAGCAGGCATTCTTGAAGCAACTGGTCCAGATGGCAAGTCCATCATCAGCGGCAAGAAGTGCACAGGCTTCTGTAACACAGAGGAAGAGGCCGTGGGCAAGACTGAAAAGGTGCCCTTCTTGCTAGAGGACCGCATGAAGAAACTTGGTGGCAAGTATGAGAAGAAGGGTGACTGGAACGATTTCTCTCTGAGGGATGGGAAACTAGTTACTGGTAAGCAAAACACCTCACAATTGTATGTATGTCTGATGACAAGGCAACATGGGCACATGAGATGTATGAGCGCCGGTCAGACTGACATGTGGTTCAACTACTTTGCTAGTAGTTCTACTGCTGCAAGCACATCACTTTGCCTCCCCAGTGCAACTCAATATACCCTTGCTGCCTTGAGAAACGTTGCTACCACATCCAATTTTAATCAATTTTCTGGGGCCAAAAGCTGATTGTGCACAACTGCAGGTCAGAACCCCCAGTCTTCAGCAAGTACTGCAAAGCTGTGTGTTGAGGCCAGCAAAGCTTAGATCTTCAGGCTGGTATCGAATTGTCTATCCTTAGCTTACATTCATATGTCTATTGTTGTAGCATTTCTACAAAGCTACTTGTACTATACTGTTCAAGTGCTGTCAGTACGCTAACCAAGGCCTAGTAATGAAATCAAATCGAGTGTAAGACATGTGCATATGATGATCATGTTGCGCTGGCCTTTTATCACTTTGTTAAAGCAGAACAGCTTCATTAAAGTCCAAGCGCCGGGAGCTGTACAGCTGCGGCATATGGACAAAATGCTGGGGACCATTCTTGAGTGCATATCTGATTGCCCTGAGGAGTACATTGTAAGTGGATGCCTGCCCTTGCTCCACAGCTTGGACAAGACAAAAAGCCATTGGCCCTGCAGCGATGCACAATGAAGTGGACATGGCAGCAAGGGCTCACTAAGCCATTACAACACACACTTTGCTGGTTGCATTGAAGGATGAGGTTAATTTTCAAAAGCATTACGGTTGATTGGTATTTGAAAGAGTATGCTGAAAGGGCAACTCAGAGATATGGTCTTGGTGATAGACTGCAAGATCCCAAATGAAATGACACAGGACGCATGCTTCAAGATGGGCAGAATACAACCTTGGACATTGCTCTGAGTACTCCCTTTGATACAGCACCCAACAGACACATGAAGCATTCACACCCAGAGTTGCCCAAAGAACATCACCAAATCCACAAAAAGTAATGCCAAATCAAGGCAGGAGTGAGTGAGTACCTGTTGAGGGCAGGTGCATGGTGGCTTGTGCATCGATGAGATCATCATCGCCAGTGCTAGTCAGCAGTATGGCATCCCCTGAGCCGGATGCAAAGGAGGCAGACTCAGGCTCAGCCAGGTCAGGCGCCACACCGCCCTGCTGCAGAATGTCAGGGGGCAGCTGCACCTGTCGCTGTCTCTGGTGCCCATGTGCACCATCCTGCAGTACCATGGCTATCATACATGCCAGTTGAATGGGCGGTTGGCAACATGTTGTGTGTTGCCTATGTGCCACAATAGGCTGCCTTGGGATGTTGAGTGCTGGAGCCTCAGCCCTGCCATCCTGGAACAGACAGCCACTATTTTGTGCTGTGAGCAACAAACATGAGTGCTACAGCAGGTTGGATCATGGCCTGCTTAGTGAATCAAGCACACACTACCACACTACACCAAATCAACCATTGCAAGTGAATGCTTTGAGCATTACTGGTGTAGCGCATGGCTCTACAAAGGCCTCATCATTCAAGGGGACTGAATGCTGCCTTCTGCAGCTCATGCAGCAGCAGCAGCAGCCGCCGGTCGCATCATTGCGAAGCGCATGCAAAAAGTACCTGCCACTCTGACCAGCCATCTCGGCGCGCTCTGGCTGTGCAGCGCAGGTTCAAGGAGGGGCAGCTCTGACAGGCATCAATGACAGCATGTAAGCGCACACCGTGGCGCAACGGCTTCACCATTGCTGTGTGTAGCTCATCATCTGTCAGTGGGCCCGCCTGCACCCAAATGCTCATCTTTGAGCTCGACAAAAAGAGCTGTTGACACGATGCTTTCCAACTACGCATGAAGCTGTGTTGTATGGGCAACTCTGGATCTGAATAAGTGACAGCAAAGCAAAGCACAAAACAGAGTGAGGTCCAGCATGGGCAAGGTGGTTTGCAAATTTGTGAGATCCTGGGATGTGAGCCATCAGATGTGGTCACACAGTACAAGCAGCCAGCCCTCCCATAATGCGGAGGTGGCACAAATGTGTTTGACAGTATGCCTCTGCCATTATGACAGGTAACGGTACCACATTCATGAAGCACGATACTGAGAGAAAGGGGTCTCTGCCCTCACACACGTTCAAAATAGTGTCTAACAAGCTACCGCCAGAGCCAGCACAAGAGGGAACCGGCTAACCTGCTGGAAGTCAGAGGGAAGGATGCCTTCATCCCAGCTGCCCCCAGTGGGGTGAGGGGGCTGGCAGCCATGGCCTGAGAAGCTGAAGAAGAGGGAATCTGAGGGCTGGCAGTCAGTTACCAGCCATGCCACTGCTGCCAGGATGTTAGCCTGCACACACAAATGCACACCTGCTTTCAATCCTTCTGCTGCCTTCATTGCACTCCGATCAGACTCATTGTCACTGTTGTCAGCATGCTGCACACCAGGCCTGCTGTACTTGTTGGTGGTGCTGTTGTGCACAGATGTGATGGGTTAAAGAAGTTGCAGGGGGTTTGAATTGTGCAGCAGAGGAGGAAGGGAAGGGGGGGGGGTAGTAGGTACCTTGGTGGGAAGATACTCAACATGTGGCTGCTCGTCATGCAAAAAGATGACACTGTCTGCCTGGAACCTGCATGCAGACACTGCTTTCACCAGAAGCTGGCAGCTGTTGACATGAAGGCTTTTGTGCGAACGCTTTTCCAAGCCCAGTATACACAGACCATTACACTGAGAGATGAGGCACTTGCAACACTTGTGCTGCATCCACAAAAGCCTCCATAGTGCTGAATTTTTGCACAATCAATGACTCATCTTGATGCCACTACTGCACAGGTGCTTCTGCCCAGGCTCTGGCATGCAAGATAATGAGTAGGGTGGTCACGCTATTGCTGTGGTTCATGCACTCCGGCCCTCACCCATAGTGAACAGTCAGTAGCTGGTACAAGCATCTGGCATCTCTTACACAGCCTTTCAGCGCTGCCTGTGGTATGCTCAAGTAATTGCAGCCAATCAGCACAGCCTTTTTGCGGCGGGCTTGCCATGCTGGCGCTGTGTCCTGGTGTGAGGCTTCAGGAGGAGGTAGACTAGGGGGGGGTATGAAGGGTGCAGCATATGGCATCTCTGATGGAATCTGTGACAGGACTCCAGGAGGTGCCTGCAGTTAACCAGGTAACATGGACTGCCAAGTTGATGGAATTGCTGGATCCCACATCCGACGCCCACATCCTGTACATCACAGTGCAACAGATAAAGGATGTGCATCTGCTGGGAATTCACATGGGAGCTCTCAAACATCTGATGATAAATGTGCAGAGCATGCTCAGCATGGAACGTTTATACACTGATGCAGGACTGGTGAGTGTGAGGCAGCAGGGTTGTCACATGCAGAACTCACCTCTGAAACTAGACGCGGAACTGGCAGTACGGAAGTTCTGCCAAAGTCACCTCCGGCTTGTGGGGAAGCAACCCGAATATGCTCATTGGCTAGGATAGGCTCAGTAGAAAGAGCCTGCCCCTGAGGCATGTCCTGCATCTTCATAAAGCATTCCAAGGCTTTTCCTTCAAAGCCAATTATAGATTCTAGATTTGAAGACTTGCTGTTTTTCTTACCGTGACTGCTTCGACATGCTGCGAGGTTGCAGGGGCTTCCTGAACAACCTGAGGCTCAGTCGTAAAAACATGGGGTGTAATCTCTGGTTGACGAGGCTCACTAACTTGCGGGTTCGCGTTTACGTGACCGTTTTGAGTAGGCGCAGGCTTGGCAGCTTGCTTCACAGCTGGCGTACTGCCGCATATTCCCATCGCAACGCTTGCAGTGATTTGGGCTAACTCGTGAGTAGACGCGTATCGCGCGAGACATTCAACTTACTCATTGTATTAGCTCGATCGATAGAAACGGCATGCACGGTGTGTTGGGGGATTGCCTTATCGAAATGATGTATCGGTGGAGTGCGGGGCACGAGTAACAATCGGGTTTTGTCTGTTTGAATGGATCGAGACTGCCTTCCGAGCGCAAGCACCATTTCTGGCGATCGACTGGCGATCGACCAACTTTGCAGCTGGTCAACCGCGTGACTAACATCAGGGGCGAGAATGTAATAGATACCGAGAAGGGTCCCCATATATGGTCAAAGTTGCTCGGTCTACGCGCCTGCGGACAGCTCTGCAAAGCGCCGTGGGAGGACCTTGTGAGAACTGCATTGTCACGCTTGCAAAGTTGCTGCGCAGCCACATCGCACCCATCGAGACGGCTGCCGGCGCTTTCAGTCCAGCAATACCTGCTTGACCACTTAGATCAGATCTGATCAGTCAACGCTGTCTTTGTCCGCCTTCACGACTTAGCAAGGCAGCAAAGGGTCTCGCAAAGCGCCTGTCAAGCTCAGAGCGTAAGACGCCCGCCGGCCTGCCTCACAACAGGGGTGCACTTATAGGGCTTAGGCTAAAGTCTCTTCTGCAAAAAAAGCACTGGCCGGCGCAAGTGTTGTAAAGTGTTGCTGATCGCCGCAGCTGCCATCTTTCGACGCTACATAGTTGTGCGAGGTGCGTCAACGTGACTCGTAGAACATAGGCGTGTTACAGGGCAAAGCTTTGTCCCACAAAACACCTTTAATACAAGTTCGCAAACAACACTGGAACTACTTTGAGCCCTTTTGTTTTGATGTAACTGAGCTGTGGAGCTGCAGCTCTCCTTGCTGGCCTGCAGGCAGATCCTTCACTGAGCTGTGTTCAGCTGTATGGCGCACGACAGCCTCCTGTTCAACAGCAGCAAACTGAAGGTGATTTCTGTCGATAACGAATGCGCATACTGTAGCACCGTCCCCTCCCACATGGTCACATGCTGCTCCAGAGAGAACAACAGTTTCCTGGTGGTGCCAACATAAGCAGCAAGAAAGCCTGCACAAGCTGTGGGACTGTCAGCACTCCTCAATGGAGAGAGGGTCCCTGTGGTGAGAATCACTTTTGAGGACAGATTTTCTGTTGACCATTGTCTTGTTGACAGACAGATCATGCTACTTTGTGCACAGGGCCAAGGACACTGTGCAACGCATGTGGGGTGAAGCATCTGCGGCATGTGAGAGGTCATCAACGGCCAATCTCAAGCCTAGCTGCTCAAAAGCAACCCAAGAAGGTGATCAATGCACAGCGTTATCCGTATAGTACATGGCAGACAAAGAGGTGATATGTCTGCCATCAAGCATGCACCACCAGCATGGATTCTAAGCTTGTGATATTGATTGCAATATACATTGCCACGTTGGTTGCAACATACACTGCAACGTTGATTGCAACATACATTGCAACATACATTGCAACGTATGTACATTATAGGCTCTTTTCTGCCGTCACAAGAGGGGACCACCCACTCAAGCTCTGTATCTGTCTGTTTAGGGAGCAGTGTCCCGCATGAGCAACCCTCAGGAGGCAAGCTTCAAGCACCAGCTGCACAAAGTCAACAGTGCGAGCAAAAGCAAAACTCATTTCAGCCATCTGTGGCGGAACAACACAGATGTAAGTGCAACGTTCCATGCTGCAATGGTTGCAAGTGCTAATCAGAAACTTCTGTACAACAGTGACCTGATTGACTGGAAGTGCTGCTCATGATATTATTGCATGCCTAGGTTCTGAACTTGTCGTGACACACAACAGACAACAGGACAGCTTCTTTAGAGCTGGCTTGCAATGCACAGCGCTTATCCATAGCTATTAGCTATGCGCTCTGAACTCACCCATGCTTCCCTGATGCTGTAGGATTGTTCGCAACCTAGCTCAGAGTCAGCAGATGAAGTATGGGCAGCCTCTCAGGCTGCAGCATGCGACCAGCAGCAAGACCTGGCACAGATGGGAACAGAACGTGCAGCAGCAGTGAACTTGCTGTCGATGACTCGACCGCAAGGCAGCTTGCAGCATTATGCTAGCACAGCGCACCAGCATCAGACTCTGCCTACACATGCTCAGGTGAACGCTGCCTGTCTTCTGATTTGTGATGCTGTTGGACCAATCAAGCCTGGGTCTGTGAGTGGGGATCTTATGCAGTCATCTTGCATACTGCGGCCTTGATTGTCTATTTCTGTTGCAATATAATAAGCTCAAGACAGTCTTGCCCTGTATGCATGTCAGCATGCAGGCACTATTTTTTTGGTCTCTTTCTGCAGGCAATCCAGCAGCAGTGTACAGATGCGCATGTATCAGATATAGGGCCATCCAGTACGGCGGTGGAGACAGAGGAAGAGAGAGGGTCTCCGCAAGCCTTCATGCTTGAGCCTACCCGCCGTTGTGCAGCTGTGCGGCATGACTTGCTCATGGCCAGAAGGGAGGCAGCAGCTGCTGATGCGGCTGTTGCAGCTGTAGCGCAGGTGAGGTTGAGTTATTTATGCAAAGTGGTTGAAGTTTTGCACCATAACAAAATTAAACTAGTAGGGTCTCATTCACTAGCCCATTTCAAATCCATGATGTAGTGAATAAGCTTGATGTGAGCAGCAAGCTGCTGATGTGTCAGACACAGCTCTGAATACTTGCGACCTTTGATCCTCTGAACTTTTGGCAGCATACAATATTTACAGGATGGGTCTTGTTGCATCTTGATTGACTAATTATTATCTTTATAAAGAGTACTGTTGCAATGCTGAATATGTGATCAATGTCGTGTGTCCCTTGACGCAATGACAGCCAGCATGCCAGCCAATCTCAAGCAATTGCTGCCGAGTACTGACAATGTCTGTTTTATTCTGCAGGTACTGGAAAGAAGGCAAGATATTGCACGAAAGGCACACACTACTGTTATACAAGCTGAAACACAGCTAAAGCAGCTGACTGAAGACACTTAAGGAGTCGACTTTGTTTGCAGACAGCCATATGGCTGTCAAACTTGTCAGCACATGCTGCATACACACTTAGCTTGAGGTTGTATTGCAGCAGCTGGAAAGCATTCAGGTGTATTGCTGCTATTTGAGTACAACTCAGTGACCGTGATTGCTTATTGAGAATGGCCAAGTATCCTTTCAATCACAGGATGTACTTACTCAGGACAGTAGTTGCACTTGCAGCACAGTGCAAAGATGCTTGCTAGCCATTCTAATTGCCTGAGCTGGTGACCCAGTCGATTGCTAGCTCACATATACCAGTCATGCTGGTTGCTGGCCCAAACACTTCAATATGCAATCCTGTGTCTACACCCAGACTTCTCATCAGGTCCAGCCCTGCTTCATAATTGGGTCCTCCTCTCCTGACATATATTCTTAGCTTGGCTGCCTTGATCTGCTCCACATATTCTTTGATGGCTCTGATAATACCCTTGAAGGTTGCTGCCACATCAGTGAAGTTGGCAATGCCACCTCCTACCAGGAGAGCTCTCCCCTGTCCATCAGCGCTTGAGGTGGCGGAACCTAGCAATGTCTTGGCGTACAAATAGGTCTCCTGCAGGATCAACTTGCAGCTCAGAACAGCCACAGACTGAGGACAGTCATTTGATAATCATCAGCTTCCGTAACGCATGTACAGTATGGCATCATGACAAGGGTAGATTGCAACTAAAGTATATACAAGCAGGCAGGGAACATGCCAAATTAGTAGGACTTGTTGGAGGGTTTCTTTTGCATGCATACTCTGTCAAATTACCTGCTGATTTGGAGCTCCACTATACTCTGCATAATTGCCAAGCTCTCCTGCATATCCCAGGTCTGCCACTGTGTCTGCATAGATGACAGAGGCACCTGCAGAGCATAAAGGATAACTGTAACAAGCAATCCTAATAGATCACTGGTCAGCGCAACACAGCAATACTTCCTCAGTGATGTTTATGACTGGATGAGCGGAAAAGAGCCTGAGCAAGATTGTCAAGCAGCATGCAGAAATGCGCAGGTTGCAAGTGCCAGCAGCTGTGCAACACTTATGCAACAATTGTGAGTAGTGCACAAGCTTTGCCCAATGCAATGTAATGCAATGCCTTTATAGTGTACCAGTGCTGGGCAGAGACTCACCTCCACCAGCAACCATGGTCCAGATTCTGCCTTTGGGATTCAGGATGGACAGCTTCAAAGATGCTCCTGAACAACACAAAACCTGACAATTGTCCAGAGCTCTGTGAGATGACACCTGTCTTGGTGACCAATCAGACATGGCAACACAGCGTTGCCATCATCTTGCATGCATGCCTTAATGTCGTGGCAGCAGGTTGGTCACGGTTGCGCAGTGTGACAAAGAGATGGCTGTGACAGATACGCAAGCCAATAGTGTCGGAAATCATAGCAGTGATTGAAAAGGGCATGCTACACATGATGCATGGCACTTGCATCCAAACAGATTGCTACATGAACTAAGGCCTCAACAGCCTGCTCAGGTAGAGCTTGTGGTCAACACTGTTGTTGGCGCATAGCGCAGTGCAGGCACAAGCAGCCAGTGAGCACCAGATGTCACCTGTATTGCTGTCAAGATCATGCACATGCTCTTCAGCAGATGTCATGGTCCTTCCAAAAGGCAAAGGGAACTCAAGGTCTCCCCACTTTTTGCCACTCTTGAAAGCTGCTGTGTCATCAAGCTCGCCTCGCATGTCCAGAGGAAATGGCATGCCTTTGGGGTCTAGAGTAAATGGATTCATCTCCATGAGTGTAAAGTCCAGATCTAGAAACACCTGCTTGCCAGACAGCACACAAACCTAAGCGTGGGCATGCAGAAGAAGCTAAATGACATCCAGCATACTACTGTCTTAGTTTTCTACTTTGTTAAGTTGAATGGCAGACTTGCCTGATAGCAAGCTGAGATAAACTTCTCCATCTTCTTTCTAAGTTCTACCGGCAAATTGGATGTTAGGGGTGCCAGACTGTCACCAGAAACACCATCTTGTGTTGGTAAAGCAATGTGCTGAACTTTGTCCCTGCATGATAATCCCTGCATCCTCAGGCTATGTTGAGTCCCTGTACAAATGCTGTCTGTGCATGTCATGCAGTCAAAATTACCAGTTTTCCTCAATTTCAACTCCGCCTGCAAGCCCAGAACGATGCAGTGAGCTTGCTCAGGGTTTGACAAATCAAAACCCAAGTATCATGACGAGACCCTACCATGCTCTGAGAATGATATTTGATTGTTCATCCTTTGGCTTGTGATAGACAGATAGTATTCCTGATCATGGGGAACAAATGGCTCGACAATGAACGTTGTTACAGCTCCTGCGCATCCGTCAATCTCGACGTGCTTGCCCATCCTGGCCTTGATAAACGCTTCCACCTCAGCGATGGAAAGGTTTAGGCCTACTAAGTCGTGCTTGCCGCGCTTCCCGAATAGCATGTCAGGCTTAACTACTAACTTTGATGTGGTCAACCAGCGATTTTGATCTATAAGCTCGGTGAAATTCGTACTCTGCGTCACTTGAGCGACTTGCAATGAAAGCTCGATGCCAAGCAATCTGGCCAAATGTGCTTTCAGCAACTGCTTACTATTATACTCACGAATCTTTTTTCGAGCCATTGTTGAAGGTTTTCTGTGTATCCAGGGCTGATGCGCACCTGTGCCGCTGATCACAGTCTCAGAGTATCGCTGGTCAAAAACCCGTTTCATCTCCCTACATAGCCAGACTCTACCTTGTGTCACCATTGTCGTGAACTGTACATGTGTCAACCTTGATCCATCCACCTACGAAGCAATAACAGAAAGCGAATGACACTCTAAGTAGCTTCATGTCTGCAATCACCTTCTTCCATTGTAGAACAAAAAAGTGACCAAGCATGATTTATGAAGTTGCGGTCTCCGGCATGTACAACGCATCTGCTGGCCATGCCATATGCATACTGTGATGCTGAAATACAGAGTAATTGTGTTGCAAGAAGCGGGTCGTAGTCTTACCACTGTGCGAGCGCTCGACCGTATGCATATACAGATGTCATACAGATGCGCTTGGCGTTGGTGGTGTACCACACTCATAGTCAGCATCAGACGCTACGATGGGTTTTCGGCAGCTGTTGATGCCAACGGTTCTACATGACGGTAACAATAGTCTCCGAGATGCATTTCAATGCATTTCAATGCTTCGCGCAGCCCAACACAACCTTGCATGACTGCATACTGTATCTACCACAATGCCTATGATCCAGGCATTTCGCCGGGCTCTGCAAATCAGTGTATCGTTGGGGACGTGTATCTGAGATCCACTTCATCAAAGGTTCAGCAATCCGGAGCAATTCGCGTGAATTTACGGAAGACGTCAAGGACGGTAAGTGCATGCAAATGTGCCACGCATCCTGGACTGTACGCGGCGTGCGTGCTGAAACGGCGACCTGAATCATGCGTGCCTCACGTGGGGCGATAGTACTTTAGGTCTCTCGAAGAACCTTATCGAGGCGCTTGCGAAGGCTTGTCAATTGCTTGAGCTGCTGTCCAGCAAAGCCGCGCAACAAACCTCACCATGCCCGTGGCACAAGGCCTGTCGCAGGGCTCTTCGATCAGAAAGGGTTGTGCTTCACACCAGCAAACAAGGGTACCTGGCCGCCTTACTTGTTCTAGAAGATCCCCTTCCAGCAGGTTATCCTTGAACGCTCGCACACAATCACCGGCACCTCAACAGTTTGCCAGGTCCGC
>JAABUK010001229.1_pt1 | contig 49595 bp, 41 predicted proteins | sample 5559141 | NCBI WGS metagenome assembly JAABUK01 (sample SAMN10711869, study PRJNA513367) | rock metagenome | isolation source: Antarctica rocks | place: Antarctica: Victoria Land, Pudding Butte nord | collected 2016-01-03 | reverse complement strand
AACCTGCTCGATAAACCCGGCTTGCTCAATCGACCACTTGATCCTCATGCATACGTTAAAGCCGGAGCCAAACGTGTCACATTCACCTATATCTCTACCCATCTCGGCGACTTCTATTGTTTGGCAGCACTCATCTCCTGACAACAACACGACGCCACCGATCAATACAAAAACAACTCGTCTCAACTGAGAGACACATCTCAGAGCGGCGAAGGGAGCAAAGGCTACTGGATCTCTCCAACCTACTTGCTTCAAGTATTACATCGAAAGTAAATCTACACACCTCCAAACAACCTTCAAAAGGTCCACAATTCGAACTGGCTACTATCTTCAACTTCATCGATAGGACCATCAGAGTCCTACCTCAAGACGAACAACTTGAAGCTGTCGGTATGGTCGACGTCGATTCAGAAGATCGGAAGATACGAGCATGGCAAAAAGACGTCGTAAGCAGCATCGCTAATGACGTCTCAACAATGGCACGCGAGCCTCCCCCAGCTCTGTCAGAACCTCCTCCGATTGTAGTCAACCAGATTGTCACAGCTCCCCGAGTCGTTGTCACTCGCGTTGCGGCACCAGAACCCAAGCATTCTGATGAGATAAGTACCAAGGCGATCATTGGTACATTCGTTGGAGCCACCGCTGGAGCCTTCATAGCTTACGCTATGGTTAAAGGCGACTCCGAAAATCATCAACAGCCTCGGATCAAAGAGCGTATCACTTACCGGACCGTCGAGATCCCAGCAGAATACGAAGTGAGCCAATCTAGACCTATAAATCGAATTCCTATTCAAGATGCACACTCGCGTTATGGCTCCTTCACTGACGGCAACCCTGGAGCTCGAGCCTTGACCATCGGACCTCCACCACCTAGAGCCGAAACGATTGTTCAATCCGCGCAATCAACCCCACAAAGCTTTCAAGCCGCTTCTCAACGTGGCCCCATTGTCATGATCGATAACGATACACGATCGCGCGCAGCTTGTGGTCGTAACACAGCTGGGCAGGAGCGACTCGCCCACGCACCGCCTTCAGCTCCAGTGACCGAAGTGAGGATCGCTCGAGATGTACCGTTACCAGTACAAAACCAAGCGTCGCAGTATAGCCGAGCCACCAGCGCCACTGTCAAAAACAGAGTACACACCAAAGCGCTGGTGATCGAGTCTCAAGAGAACCTCCTCCCTTCGATAGCCCCACACGATAGCATCAGCCAAGTAAGTACAAGGAATTCGAGAGACGATACGCGGTCAAAACGCCATCATTCTTCTCATCACAGTCGAAGTAAGACCGACTCCAGGAGTCAAAAGGGCCACGGGGGCAGTGGGGCGAGTAAGGCGGGAAGCAAGCATCATAGCAAAGTGGGGAACATGGTGGATGATGTCGTCAGCATCATCAAAGGAACATCGATCAAGGATAGCGAGCATCGGAGTAGGCACTGAAAGACTGATGCATCTTGGCGGCCTTAGTAATCTGACTGTTGATACTTGCATAGATATACGGGTGGTCATCAATGTCCACTGATCATAGCCGAGGAGGGCACATGATATGGATCGTAATGTGGAATTGCATCATACTATACTAGGCATCGTACTATATACAGCGTTGATTTCGATCTCTCATAACGTAATTACGCTATCGCTGAACGCTGGACGCTGAATCCCACTTTCTCCGAGATTCGCATTATGTTTCCATAGCTCGTGCCACGGCTACTAAACCATGACTTCCCAGCTCAATACAGCGTGACACCATTGACCTGAACTCCCCAATCTCCTAACCAAGTACTCGGCTCCTCCTCGACTACAATGCTACTGTTGCTATTAGTGCTAGAACCACTTTGACCGTCCAAATTGCTCGACTTCGACACAACCCTCTGCCTCCTCATACGGTATTCAAAGACGCTGCTGCCACCGGCACTGCCGGCACTTCCAACATTCCACCTGGTAAGTCGCCAATTGCAGCCGTCCGCATGAATTGTGCAGCTTGGCCGGGCTCTTCATGCTCGACATGACTGATCGGAACGCCTCCATCTTCTCCGAGCGGTGTGGTGGAGGAGCACGTATCCTTGTCCGAGACACGGGTTTGCAATCTCCGGCGCCGGATCGCTGTACGCTTGACGCGAGACAAAGCGCCCAGGTCGTCGTATTCAGCATCTTCATTCCCAGTGCCAGCTTGAACGGTCTGTGCTGGGTCTTTCCATAAGGTGAGCAGGCGTCATTGAGTCGGTCTAGGTTCATTGTAATTACTGGGCTCGGATCGAGACCAGAGCCTTGGGTACGTCGTTGCGGTTTCGAAAAAGAGGTATTCGTAGATGCCGCGTTGATAAGGGGTTTGACGATGGCGGGCGAGGGAGTGCTTGATTGTTAGTAAAGTCACGACCTTAATGGGTACTGCGGAAGCGAAGTAGTGGAGTATGCTAGGGTAGCCTGGACTTGATTGGAACACATTGATGTTCATGCCAAAAGAGCATCAGAATGTCAGGGGAAGAGAGATGAATGGTATCAGCTGTGAGAGGCGTCGTAATATGGTATCTGTATCTGGAATAGGAAGTGGAGGGGACATTAACGAAGCTTTACCTCAGTCTCCACATGCTGGTGCCGAGATACAGGCCATGTCTACTATACCTAATGCCAACGGCTTTGTACATCAGATCAGCCGACATAGCAGTCGGCTTCGTCAAATTCTCCTGTACTAGATCACGGATTTTTACACGGACTCGCCGATACTCAGTCTTCTTGACTTCTTTCTCACTTAGAGATTCTCCTGAATTATATTGCATCTCATTAAAGTTGCCTTGTGGTCCGATGCAAGCCTCTCGACCTTGAGCCACATGCTCGAATTGGTCCAAAGCTCTGGTGCTCGAAATTCGTCAGCGGGATGCTCATATTTCTTTTCTTCGAAAGTTGAGACATGGGTAGTCCGCTGGTGTGCACATCATCAGTGTTTCCCCTGATATTCAGCATCAAGGTTCTTTCCCCCACTTGTCTTCGATATCATGCCAGATGATTGAAGTCGCCTACCATGCTTGACATGGAGTATTACAAGCACGCGCCCGGTCTTCAAGCTTTCGGGTGTCTCGTAATCCTTGTGCCCTCTCAAACATGGATTTCGCGCCCCTTTCTTCCAACCCTGTGGCCTTTGCTGACGGGAAACCACATGGCAGAAAAGGATACAGCCTTGGCCGGGACATCACTCTTCCACTCTTTTCAGGAATCTTCAGAGAGACAGGCCACGCGTCAGATATGCCTTCTACCTCTACTGATTGGTCGTTGTGCCTGTTGCTGCCCGTGCTCCCCAGCTTTCGGCAACGATGCGTCCGCATTTCGTTTTTGCTGGCTGGTGATACAATCCTATCAGCAGTATTGTAAAAGGACTGGCATGTTATTGGTCATAAACCACGTACGAAAAGATAATCGCAAGACTTTGACGAAGGCAGTGCTCAGCGATCACTATTTGAAAGATTCAGATACGTAGCGGGTTGTCTAATTGGGTCTCCTGCATTGGTTTCGGAGCTGGCCCGCCGAGAACGCCGACTGTGAACGCCCCGCCCCAGTGCATTCTGACTCCAGGCTATGCTCTCAGAACATTTAACACTATGCATTGGCAATGGTAGAGTGCTTTGGCTTTCTGTAATCCACCGCATTTAGATACTGGACCGTCAATGCTATGTGCTTCTAATCCCTTCGTCCGTATTTGAGGCCTGAAACCCTGTACAACCACCTCCCCTCGCACCGCCATGAACAACCCCACCGCCCCTGGCCGACAGGGGCCTTTGCCCGATCTCAAAACTTTGATCAGGCCTGAAGTCATCCGCCAGATGGACAATCCACCTTTTCCAGAAGAGTCAAAAGAAAAATATATCGCTGGTGTTAAAGAGCTATGGCAAAAGATCGATAATCAGAACCCAAACACTGAAGAATACCAGAAGGCACATAGGAAACTTTACGAGGTCACTTTGAACATCAGGCAAACCATGCAAAAGGTTCGAGCCGGACAGCATGGCAATCGACCAACAAGCGCGGGCCAGCCAGGCCAACAGCAGGAAGCTCGACCGCCAGTGCAGAACACGCAAGGCGCCGCCCCACCCCCAGCGCTACCGAAATTCTCCCAAAAGGTGATCGAGCAGGTCAAGAGCCTGACGTTCACCCCACCTCCCAACCTCAATGGCAACGACACCGCCATGAAATCATGGATCCGAGATGCTCAGCAGAAGTATGCCACGAACTTGAAAGCGATCGAGGATGCTTCGATGAATCTGAATAAGCTTCACCAAGCAGCTAATTCGAGGAATCAGCAAGGCAAACCTCTTGACCAAAGAGAGAGTGACAACTATCGCGGTCAAGTCACTCGCCTGGAGCAGGTGATAAGAGAAGCTAAACAGACTATACATAATTTCAATGTGCAACAAGAAACTTCCAGAAAGGAGCAGGGACACGGTCAAATTGGCACTGGAGGAAGTGCTACATCCACATCCCAAGCTCCGAATGGGCCCAGCACAGGTGTTGGAGGCCCACCTCAGATAAAACAAGAACCCCAAGGTCAACCACGCACAATCAGTTCTGCAGTTGATGATGCAAGAAACCAGACAAATCCAGCTGCTCGTTCTGCCATGAGTCCTCATTATAATGGACAGCCAACACAACCGCCAACGAATCAACTGCCAAATTCACGGCCGCAGCCAAATCAACATCTTGTATCACATTCACATCCCCCACTTAACATCAATACAAACTCTCGCCCGCAAGATGCGCAACATAACTCACCAAGAGTCGCACCTTCCCAACCATCAGCTATTCCTCACGAACCTGTTCCACTTTCCCATTCAGCTGCTGTGGATGCAGCGCGGGATGCAGCACGCTCTTTCTCTCAGCCGAACATCCCACAGCAGACCCCCCAATCCGCTACACAAGGCCCATCATCTGACCAGCGGAACCATAATAATCACGCCAAAATGCCCATCCCCAAAGACTTGCATCTTCCTCCCACTCAGCCCGTGTCCGTGGGCCCGTCGAGACCAACTTTGACCAATGGACCCATAGCTATGGGACCTATGGGTCAGCCAGCCATCCATAGACATCCAGGTTTCATACTTGAGGGCGAAGGGGAGAGGGTCCTCAGTAAGAAGAAGCTAGAAGAACTGGTGAGGCAGGTTACAGGCGGAACAGGAGGTGAGGGTGAAGAAGGTGAGGGCTTGACTGCTGAAGTCGAAGAGGTGAGACCTGGCTTGCTCCATCATTTTTCGCATCCTCTCCTATAAACATATTATTCATACGATTACAGACTCTCCTGGAAGTTGCCGACGATTTCGTTGACCAGGTTATTGTCGCCGCCTGCCGTCTTGCCAAACTTCGCCAATCCTCTACACTTGAAATGCGTGACATTCAACTCATTCTTGAGCGCAATTACAATATACGAGTCCCTGGCTACGCTTCTGACGAGCTGCGCACCGTCAAAAAGGTCATACCGGCACAGGCTTGGACGCAAAAGCTGAGTGCAGTACAAGCTGCCAAAGTCACAGGTGGCAAGGGCGATCTGTGATGGCACTGTTTGCAAGATTGGAAAGCAGCACTTGTAATGTGGAGTCATGATTATGACCGATCTTGGGGTTTTGGAATGAAACAAGTTCCAGGGCGATAATGCTAATATGCTATGGGCAGGGGCTTGCATGATACCAGGCGTTGAAGAAAATATCAGAGAAGATCGACTGATGAAGCGAAGAGAGACTGGGCACCCTTACCACTGAAAGTGAAGCATTGAAAGTGATAGCCTGAAGCCTTTCTCCGCAGGATTCCAAGTGAAGCAATTAGGGTATTCCGATGCCTTGCTGAAACATATACAATAATGACAGCCGCAACGCTTTGTTCAAATAGCTATGTTGCGCATCCCAACGCCGATGACCAGATCCGCAAACCTTTCCCGCCAAAAAAGCACTCTTGTCGATCACGTTGATGACATTGACTACATGACACTGCAGTTGCTCTGTCTGCATTGCTCCAGATACCCTTCTTCCTCTTCTTTGCCAAGCGCCATACCTTGCCGCCGCTGTACGCCCTTGACTTTCATACTCTGCTTGCCCGCGCCGTGATACCATCGTAATATTTGGATCAGGCCACCATCCATGTCATCGACGCTGATGCTCCACTTTCCGCTGCTAACCTCAACTGCAGTCTTGTCGCGCGGGAAATGAAATTCCGGAAGAAAAACCTCTGTAGGTACATCTTCTGTGGCGGGCTGCTTGCAGTCCAGCGAGAACGTAAAGGTTGCGTTGCGGAGATCAAAACCTGATGAGGTGACATTGCCGACCGTGGCTATCGGGCTTGGCCTCACATATGCCTCTGCAGCACGGAAACCAGGCGTGCTGCTAATCTCGGCTGGAGTGCCGGACTTTAGGGACGAAATGGTTGGGGTGGCGAGCTTGCTCTTCAGGGTTTCTGGAAGGACCGGTGAAGTATCAGTCGAGCGGCTCTGTGAGAATGCAGGCGAGGATCGGTCTACAGAGACAGTAGACTCGTTGCGGGATTGCTGACCTGGTTCTTCCGAATTGGGGTGCGGGTGGAGGGGGAGAGGTTTGTCGTCGAGGGAGTATATGGAAAGGTCTTCGCCGTTCCAGAGGTCGCCCCATTCGTGATTATTCTGTTGTTGTTAGCTTGCAATACTGAGATGTGAATGGGAAACGTAGTATGCTTACTGTGCACATATACACCCACAAAGCATAGCCATTACAGCCGCAACCCTCTAATGCGAAATGATTGGCGTCCATGGCAGAAGACTGACTTGAGAAGTCGCCCGTCTTATAAGCATATTTATTGTCCATGTCATAAGGGATACCGATTTCGGTGAAGATGCAGGGATGGTTTCCCATGTACTCTACGCCCTCTTTCCTGATGGCAGAGAGCTGGTCTCTGAAGCAGTTCCTTATGGCTGTTTCGCCTACTTTGATAGCAAACGCTGGTGACAAATATTTTCCGCGCAAAAGACCAAAAACATCAACGTTCCAATAGCGGTTCCTGCAACATCATGTGAGCAAAGACCAGAATAGAATGCATTGGGACCCACCATTTCTTCATCATCAATGTCACTCCGTCGTAGAAGTGCGGCGCGAAAATCATATTAGGTTCATCATCATCAGTACCTTTTATTGTTGGGGGTATCTCTAGAACTGGTGGTTGGCAAAACATCATGGCATCTTCGTGTACGCTTATGATGGCTTTTCGGTGCCTGCGGTAGTACGGCATGAAATAGTTGTTTGTGAAGTATTCATAGTCGATCTTCCTACCTGACTTCGCATCTCTCGAGAAATAGTCCTTCTTCAGTACCCTGTCATTGGATGGATCCCAGATTCCATGTTGTGCCCATAAGCACTCGCCCAACTTCCACCCAGGATCCCTCCTCCAGCCATATCTTGAATCATCGTAATCTGCGGGCAGCCACGCAGAATCTCCTTTGGGATCCACAAGCTCAGTCCCAGATTTGTAGGGACCCAAACCACCAAAGTCCCAGGTGTCCACCTCGCAAGCTCTGCCGGAACCCGTCAAGATTGCTTGCCATGCCGTTGGCGAAGGTCCTTTTTGTAACTTCTGTTCTTCTGGAATTACAGTAATGTCCTGCCAGCCGATAAGACCTCGGTTGGGTTCATTCATGCTCTCCCAGCCAATTACCACATCGTTCTCGAGGTCACCTGCTTCCTTAATTCTCAGTGCTAGATGTCTACAGGCTTCGACGAAGTGATCTTGCAAGTAGTCCTGGATGTTCTTGCCGTCGATGATGGCTTTGGGTGCAAATTCCCTGCCTCCGAAGAAAAGTGTAAAGACCAATTGACATGCCAGTCGAGTATAATTGGTTGCCCAAATCATCTTGGGATATTTGGAAGGCTCAGGATACGTATTCTGCACCCAAGCAGCTTGAGTGGAAGGAAACGTGCGTGGATTGAGACCCATGGCGTACAAAGTCCACATAGGCGCCCCAGATCCACCTGTAAATCTAGACCACACATCTTGATGAGGATCCATGAAAATATAGAAGCCATAACCCTTGGCTAACCGTAGAACATCGAGTGTATGTCTGACCCAATCTTCATCGTATTTGCTAGGCCCAGCATGCTCAATGGCCTCCCAAGTGAAGATATAACGTATCAGATTGTAACCCCATCGTTTGAGCCTCGAAAAATGTTCATGGGCTTCGTTAATGGCAAAGGGTCGACCGACAAATGAGAGTTCGTCGCCCTCATAGAAACGTTCTGGATTGTTCGAGGGTAGGTCTGGGTTCGTGGGAAATTTGGCGTCTCCGGCAACATTGATCCCTCGTAGGGTCACCTCTCGGTTCCTTGGGTCGCGGAATGTTCGCCCTTCTATTCTCAGTCGTAGAGGTGCCATGTTCGGTCAGGTGGCCAAGGAAGCTTGAATGACTAAGGAGCCAGCACTATGCAAAAGGGCAACAAATGCTGAGAGCCCTTCTGGTTATTCTTCTGTGTGCTCATGTCTTAGACAGTAGTCTGAAGTTTTGGCAATCTGCGTTGTCCCTTTTCCAAGGCGAACGTAAAGCACATGTGTAAAGCATGCTTTGGATCACGATACAAAGCCAAGGTGGATACGAATACATACGGCGGCATGACGCGCTGAGAAACATCCCTGTTGCCGATCTCCCGGGCTCAAGTGAGTCGATTTCACAATTGGCAAACGGCATTTGACACGACCAACTGTTGAGCGTTACAACACAGCCTTCCTGAGTACAAAAGCTTCTTTCCGACACGATGCACACTGAGTTGCACGTTCCTGTGGATTCAACGAAGCCGACTCACCATGTCCGCTACAAAGACAGCTCTCAAGGCTGCTAAAGCTGCTTTGGATGCTCACAAATATGAGGATGCCGTTGAACAGGCGAGAACGGTGATTGCTATAGACGCATCGAACTACAATGCCAATGTCTTCCTCGGCCTGGCGTACGAGAAACAGGGCAAGAATGAATATTCGGAAGGCGCTTACAAAGTGGCTATAAAGAACAGAGGCAAGGATCCTTTGGCATGGCAAGGGCTCGTCACACTATACGAGAAACAGGCGAACGAAAAGCTCGACTTATACCACGATGCGGTCGTACGTTTGGCGGAGCTATATATGGAAAATGATGACAGGAATCGGTGTCAAGCTGTACTAGACAAATACACTAATGATGCTAGGAAGTACGGATCACGGGCTCAGCTGAAGCATTCATTGGAAGTCTATTTACCTACAGGGCCACTCTATGATCATCTTGAGGGAAGAGTGCCTCAGCCAGCTCTGACTTACGCCAAGATTGCTGATCTGACGGAAGCGGAGGAGAAGGAGAGGATCAACACAGAAATCGGGCAACGACGGACTCGATTGGGCGCAAAGATTGACCAGATCACTGCAGACGTGAAGCGGGAGGTATTGGAGAGTAGTCAGTTGGAGGATCTGTATAGCGCAGTCATTGACTGGACCCATGACGATGAGGTCCGTCGTCGATATGAAGAGAAGCTGCTTCAGCATGCTTACGACACACTCGTTGTATTACAATTTTCGAGGAAAGCACAGAAGAGAGAACAAGTCATGAAACTAGCCGAAGGCTTGGTGATATTGAAACATCCCTTTCTTTTGGCTTGGCAAATCAACCTCGAGTGGGAAGATGTTGACGAAATTGGGGAACTAGACGTAGGTTTACTACGAGATTTCACTGTACTGTTTCCCGACGAAGGGCTGGGGAAAGTCCTGTTGGGCTACCTCGGAAGTGATGTCTCCCCCTTTCCTGAGTCTCAAGTCAATGCCGATGTGGACGTGGAGCAAAGCGAAGACGCTGGCCCGATGTCCACAGAAGATCGACTTATCCTCATGACCGAAGGCATAGAAGGAAGCTCCTCTTCGATCCTAGCACATCGCCTCGTGGGACAGTACTACCTCTACCTTGAAGAGTACGAAAGAGCTACTGTTATAGCAAGACAAGGACGAAGTGGGATACAAAGGGAGTCCAATAGATCTGGCCTCAGCTTCGACAGGAATCTGGACGCTGTTAACATGATATTGGCCACAGCATTGGTGCAATTCCAAGCACCACGACACCATCCAGAAGCCAGCGAGATCTTTGAGAGCATCCTACGCCGGAAACCCACCGAAATTTCTGCATTGCTTGGTGTTGGGTTGATCTTAGAAGAACAAGAGGATTATGCTGGAGCAGTAGATTATCTGAGCCGGGCATTGAAGCGCAGTACTGATCCCAAAATCCGAGCAGAGGCAGCCTGGTGCAAGGTATTGAATGGAGATAACAAAACCAGTCTGCCCGAGCTTGAGGCTTGCCTTCCAGACATGGAGGGCTTAGATATGCGGACTAGATCGCTTCGTTCTCAAACCTTGCATCGCATTGGTATGTGCATCTGGAATCAGGACAGTTCGAGCCTAGCACGCAAGAGTCGTGATGGTGCCTACGCTCGATTTCTTGCCGCGCTTCAAGCAGATTTGAATTATGCTCCTGCGTACACTAGTCTTGGTATTTACTACGCCGATTACGCAAAAGACAGGAAACGTGCTCGCAAGTGCTTCCAAAAAGCTTTCGAGCTTTCATCTTCCGAGATTGAAGCCGCACAGCGTCTAGCTAATTCCTTCGCGAAATCAGGCGAGTGGGATCTCGTCGAAGTTGTGGCCCAGCGTGTGATCGAGTCTGGCAGAGCCAAGCCAGCTCCAGGGTCTAAGAGGAAAGCCGTTAGCTGGCCATTTGCGGCTCTTGGTGTCGTGCAGCTCAACAATCAAGAGTATGCGAAGAGCATTGTGTCATTCCAATCGGCTCTGCGGACTGCGCCGACCGACTATCATTGCTGGGTAGGACTTGGCGAAAGCTACCACAACTCTGGACGATACGTTGCGGCTACGAAAGCCTTAGAGCAGGCCCAGAGGCTTGAAGATACATCCGAAGACGACAGCATTAGAGAAAACTGGTTTTCCAAATACATGCTTGCTAACGTGAAGCGTGAGCTCGGCGAATATGGTGAGGCCATTGCTGGGTACCAAGCGGTCTTGAAGACTAGACCGAACGATTTTGGGGTTTCTATCGCTCTTCTGCAGACTCTCATCGAGGAAGCTTGGCATAGTGTAGAACTTGGCTTCTTTGGTCGCGCAGCAGATGCCGCGAGGGAGGCCGTCGGTGTCGCCTGGGACATTGTCACAATCCACAGGGAAGCCTCCAACCTCTGGAAAGCGGTTGGCGATGCCTGCTCGGTATTTACATACGTCCAAGCTTATGCCTCGACGCTTCCGCTAGAAGACCTACAAACGCTGTTAACGGCCGACAACGCCCCTACTTCGTACGATCTCCTGGCAGATATTGATGGGACGGGTCAGGATGCCCTGCGGTCTCTTAGGCATGATGAGTCCGATACAACTCATGTCGTACTCAGCATACGTGCAGCAATACTAGCTCAGAAACGGGCGATTCACGCTTGTGCGAACGATGTCCACGCTAGAGCGGTTGCGTGGTATAATCTTGGCTGGACAGAGTATCGGGCACAGCTGTGCGAAAGTGAGGAGGCGAAACCATCATCGAAAAGGAAGCCCGTTAGACACCTCAAAGCAGCCGTTCAATGTTTTAAGAGGGCAATCGAGCTTGAAGCCGGGAACGCGGAATTCTGGAATTCGTTAGGGATCGTGACAGCGGATCTGAACCCGAAGGTTTCTCAGCATTCATTTGTTCGAAGTCTTCATCTCAATGACAGAAGCGCAAGGGTGTGGACGAATCTGGGGACGCTTTATCTGATCCAAGGAGATACATCGCTTGCTAACGAAGCTTACGCCCGTGCGCAGTCTACAGATCCTGATTATGCCCAGGCCTGGGTTGGGCAGGGCTTGTTGGCTACTCATTTGACGGATGCCAATGAAGCTCGAACACTGTTTGCTCACGCTTTTGAGATTGCAGACTCATCCTCTACCATTATCAAGCGACGATACGCGATGTCCACATTCGATCACCTCTTATCCTCTCCAACATCAGTAAGTAGTACTGATGCCCTGCGACCTCTATTTGCACTACATCAACTACGCTCACAAGTTCCCACCGACCTCGCTTTTCAGCATCTCGCATCACTTTTCGCAGAGCGGGTTGGAGATTACGCCGAGGCGATTTCCAGTTTAGACTTAGTAGCCTCAACGCTTGAAGCCGAATATGAGACCTCTGAATCCCCTGTCACACTGATGCGATTCGCACAAGCGAAGACCGACCTAGCTAGGACCCAGCTCGCAGAGAGAAATTTTGAAGCCGCTGCTGAGAACGCAGAGACAGCCTTGAATCTCTCTGAAGAAGAGGGCCTCGATAGCGGCGTCCGGCACAAGGTTAGACTCTCAGCCCACATGACTGCTGGTCTAGGCTACTACTATCAAGGAATGATGGACCAAGCCATCGGCATGTTCCGGACTGCACTGGAGGAGACTCAGCGCAATCCTGATACAGTGTGTCTCCTAGCGCAGATGCTCTGGGCAAAAGGTGGTGAAGAGGAACGCAACGTAGCGCGAGAGCAACTGTTTGATTGCATCGAGAATAATCCCGGTCATGTAGATGCCATTACGCTGCTTGGTGCTATTGCTGTGATAGACGAAGATCGGGACACCGTGGAAGCGGTCACCACTGACCTGCACAGCTTGCGAACACGAGATGATTTAAATGCTCAACAGTTAAGCAAAGTCAGTCAATTGTTGACTGCTATAGCTGTCCTCTTCCCTGGGAACAAAGGCAAAGACTCAGCAGAGACGTCTGAAGCAACGACAGGAGTCATGCTTGCCCCTTCAAAGCCGCATGGCTGGTCACAGCTAGCTAGCCTGTCAGATGATGAATTCCCTGCAGAGATGGCAGTGATAACGGCAAGAAAGGCTGCCCCACCTGGAGGTACTCTTGATGCGAGTCATCTTTCCAGGGCTCATAGTGGGACGCGGAGGCTCGATGGCGCCCAGAGAGCCATAATGGTGGCTCCCTGGGTGGTACAAGGATGGGAGGCTCTCACTTCCTAAAAGTATGAGTGTATGCATTCACGACGAATCATAGTCCCAGCGTTTCGAGCGGTAGGTGCATTGCTGGCGTCTCGAGCATCTGTTCCATAAAGCCGATCGAGCATTAGATCGTGCCAGGAGACATACCATCCGAAAGGATAAAATCTTTCATGCTCGACCCATGACCCTCTCGCACTCATTCCTCAGATCACTAACCCCATCCACCTCCTTCCACTTCTCCAAAATTTCTTTTACCTCACCCCAATCCATCTGCGCATCCTCCGTCTCCCCCTTATCAAGCAACACCCCCAACCTTCTCGGTGTGCCCAAAACCCACCTCACAGTCTCCCTCTGCCTCCTCTTCTTCTCCCGTTTCTCTCGCCCCTCCTCCGCAGCCCCTCCCCCATCCTCCTCCTCCCTCCCTTTCGCCGACTGAGCCAACCCCCCAGCCGCCTCAGCAATATACCCGACCGCCATCCCCAACGTCCCCGTCGTCGGCGTCAACGGATCCATATTCGCTCTCATCCTCCTAATAGTATCCGTCGCCGTAATCAACTTTGAATAATTATCATAAACCAGCGCTTTTCGTTCCCCATCTAGTCCTTTGATCTCGTTGATCAGACCGCTTTCTACGCGTAGCACGCCTTCGAGACCGGTATTCGCAAGCACGGATTTTATGTACGCGTCGGCGTCGAAGCCGTCTTCGTCCAAGGGGCTTTTGGGGGGTTCGTGCGAGGTTGGAGAGGGGGAGGCGGGCGCGGCGGCTTTGAGGTTGTAGTAGTCGCGGAGGGCGGAGCGGTTGGCGCGGCGGGTGGTGGGTGCTGGGGAGGTGGTGCGGGAGGTTGTGGGGGTGCTGGTTATGGAGATGGAGGGGGCGGAGGGGCGCGGTGAGGTTATTGTTGACATTGTGGGCGCGGTGGGTTGGAAGCGTTGGTGGTGAGTGTGCCTGCAAACGTTCGATCTCGGGGGTTGCAGCGGGCTCCAGGGGAATCGTCCCGGGCCCGTGCTCCCTCCCTAGCGTTATGTATCTCTAGCGTGGGCCTCACTGCCCTGGACTCAGAGAGTTTCTAGCGGTAGAGGCTGTCAACAATGCATTAGTTGATCAATCTACGCTAGTCTAGCTTCATTATGGGCATGAGAGGCAGACAGATGGCGTGACATAAGACATGTGCTCCTCATGCATCATGGTTTCCATTGTACACAGTGTTAGGAGCAACACAAAGATGAATAAGACATCCTCCCACTTGAGCATTCATCAACAACAATGTCGAACCCTTCATCCCAAATTGTTGCTCAATTGACAGCCACAAAATGCCTCACCCCAACGCCAACATGGCTCTCTGCCTTCCTAACGACCCAACGTCCCACCACGCCCCTCCCAGCTCTCACCCAAACAGCCTGCTTCCGCCTCCTAGCCTCCGACATCACAACCTCCCTCACCACAAGCGCTTCAACATGCTTCCCGCACGACATCCACAACGCCGACATTAAAGAGCGCCACCTTGCTGGCTCCATAGCCGTGCAAGTCCTAGCTGTGGAGGACATGAGCAAAAGCCGTTGGGAGCAGATAGAAGCTATCGAAGCACTCGAGCGGGGCGAGGGTACGAAGGGGAGGGAGATTATACGTGTGGCCGCTCCGGAAGAAGGGGATGATGCGGGTGGAGATGTGCAGAAGGGTGGGGGGCCGCATAAGCTGTTGTTGCAGGATGCTACGGGGAGACGGGCCTATGGGATTGAACTGAAGGCTTTGGAGGGGGTGGGGCTGGGGATGAGTATTGGGTGTAAGCTCGTGCTGAAGAGTGCTGTTGTTGCGAGAGGGGTTGTGCTGTTGGAGCCGAGGACTACGATGGTTCTTGGGGGGAAAATCGATGCGTTGCATAAGGCGTGGAGGGCGGGGAGGAAGGAGGAGCTGAAGAAGGCCATTGAGGATAGTGAGCAGGGTGCACGGGGCAGGAGCTGAAAGAGTTGTTCGACTTCGGCTTTCTGATACCGCTAGGACGAGGCAAATCGTAGGAGAGGAGCCTGGCGATAGATTCTTACTTAGTACGGGTGCTTCCCACTCACAACCTCAGATTCGAGCACATACAGCCCTTGAAGGCAAAGGTGTCTGGGCAAGCTGTAAGTCGTTCCTCAGCTATTGATCCAAAATGCTGGCTAATGAGGCAAACTCCAGACACAAAGTTTCCTATCATAGAAGCTGGTCGACGCAAATATATGGCCTTCCTCGCTTGCTCGAACATCGCTGGCGTAGTTCATACTTTCGTGTTCTGTGAACTTGGCAATCACTTTAATGGACCATGTCCCGGCTGCCCTTTGGATTTGCACGACTCTAGCCCCTGCGTGCATACAGCTTGCAAGCACATTGAACTTGACATCCTCTCTATCCTGCGCGAAGTTGTCTATATACGGTCTCGAGATTCTCCAAACTCCGCCGCCTAAGCGCGCTTCAGCTAAAACGGTTGCCTTGCGTCGGCCGTACGATGGCGGTAGCAGGACACGGATATACTCATCATAGCTTCCAGTGATGAGTACTTCTTGATCCTCGTGAAGAATGGGCAATACGACAATTGCAGTCACACCAGCGGCGTGCGTCTTATAATCGCGACTCTGGGAATCATGTATTCTGGTATCATGCTTTAGCAGTACGGAATCGTCCCCACCTGAGTACAGCGGCAGTTCGTTCCCAATGTCATTATCACATTGAACGCGTTGCCTTGACCAAGCCACCGTCCAGGCTTCTTGGCTGTGAGCTGAGATAGGCTCTATCAACTCATGTTCAATATGCGTGTCGGAGAATACTGCAATGCTACCCGAAGAGCTAGAAACAGCTATTTGCGAGGTTCCATTCGAGTCGCGATAAGCAAGAGACAGGACCAATACAGATGGGTCCCATACAGTTATGGTTCTGAAGTTCATCAGAGCGCCATCATGCTCATAGTCGATGGAGAAGAGGGAGACAGTACCCGCACTCGTTGCGACGGCAAAGATGGACGAATCAGTAGGAGAGAAGTGCAAGTCCAGGAGAGCGTACGGGAGAACTTTGGTCTGAAGAAGTGTTGCGGTTTGCTTCGTGATCTCGAATACTAGAAGGCTGCCGGTCCTCTCCTGAGCCGGCGTCTCCACGTCCTCCTTGGTGGGCTGGCTTTCTGCCTCTTGTCCAGTGATTAGGTTGTACGTCCCTACAACTAAAAGGTTGTGGGACTTTGCAAATTCACAGCAGCTCGGCTGCGAATCTAAAATGATGCTCACGGTTGAGGCAACGCTAGGCTCTAGTTCCGATGATTCCGAGTCTTCCAGCTGCATTCTGTACACTCACAGGCCAAGGAGGGTGCCTGTAGTGCTAATTGCATCCGGTGGCCGATGCAGAATCAACGAGGTACACAGGCTCGAATTAAATGTCAGTACAAATTTCAGCGACGAACCTGGGCAGAGAGACCGCACGTGACTTGATACATTAGTCCTCTTTCAGTCTTTGAGTCTAATGGTCCGTAAAAGGAACCTTCTTGATGCAAAGAGTCACAACACGATTCATAAAGATCGCATTTGGCAAGTCAATTTGGTAGAGCATTATCTGAAGGTAGACTACAATGTCGAGAGCTGAGTTGTGACTGTAGGCCTTATTATCCGCAAGCCTCCAACCCCGCGAGGATCTTCTTCGCCAAATACTCAGACCATCCGCCAGCTTGGTGAACGAGGGACTGAATGGTGATGTCTAGAGAGGTACCAGTCTTGTCGGCATCCACCATGGCAGATACGATGGACATGGCGGCTTCATCGTTGCATAGTCCTGGCTTGTTGATGTTACGTGTGTAGGGTTGCACAGTAGCCTTTTCAGAAATCTGCTGGTATTCTGCGGTAGAAGTAGGAAGCTGAATGCGGCGCTCACGTCGGCTGGTTGGAAGACATGGAAAGATCACCTTGACGAGATCCATATTCGTGTATGCTGTGAGATGTTGGAATAAAGGAGAAGTCTTGAAGGTTGTTGATCAAAGCAAGAGGATGCTTGGACCCCTTGGCATGTTTACGGAAGCCAGCCGGCCCGTGCCGTGATCTACTTAGCCTCGGCAGCAGCCGACTGGACCGGGATTTACCACTAGTGGTAGATCAGTAACACTCTAAACTTTGCTGGATGAATCATGCAGGAAGGCACCGCAAAATGGCGTCAGGTCTAACTCATTTTGCGTGCACTTTCATGTGTATGAGACAAAAGCCTCATATCGTTTTAACACGGCAATGCCCGACGCCATTGGAGCCTGGTTGAGGGTCGGTGAATATAAATTAAATACCTGGACCAGGCGATAACTCGAATTCCACTGTCCGTCTACCTCGGTTTGAAGTATCAACAGCTGCATGGCCGAGGTCTACTGATGCCTGGAAGCGCTTGTGGGCTTTTCATATTTTACTAATCAAAAGGAGACCTGCTACATCTCGTCAACACTGATTCCCCCATCCGACCCTTACTGGTACGACATCATCGACCTTTGTTATGTACGACATGCCCAGTGGCTAATGATTCCCCAATTCGCCCTGCTCTTCAGCCATCTGCAATGCTTTCTTAGTGTACTCGTCGATGTCTTCCTTTGGAAGTCCCAAAATGTCGTTGTGCAGACCCTTCGACGTCTCGAAGTCGCCACTTCCATCTGGGTAGAAGACCCTTGTGTACAGCACCCTGGCGAAGCCTAGCCGATTCCCTTTCTTCAATTCCGCCAAACCAGATTCATAGCGCTCTTTGTGTGGCTCATGCGTAATCTTCCAATCCTGAAGGGATGTGCCGGTAACGCGCATGACGGAATCAAGCATATCCTTCTGGCTAACAAGAAACGACGATATGTAGACGAATCTATTTCGAAAATGCGAAAGGTGTGGGCTCCGATCGTTCTCATCATCGGGCAAAATCTTCAGTCCAAGCAAGCCAGCGATACCTCGACCACACTGAGGCCAGGTGCTGGTATTGATACGGGTCTTGCCATCGTCGATAAATGTGACGGTACGGTTCTTGAAGTCAAAACCATACGTGTCAGTGCCACTCGACAAGCTAAATTCATACCAAAAGCTACAGGCGATGCCTATCCAAGAGCTCTTGCCCAACTGTTCGATGTGCGCCCGGTATTTGGTTTGCTTCTCACCGAGCATAACATCCTTGCCTAGCTGCTTGTTCTCGCCATCAGGACCCCACTCGTTGGGTAAGACCCAGGGTACGTTCGCTGCTGCGGCAGCCTCAATGAGCTTCGACTGCTGCTCCGGTGGGGCGGTAACCGCCATCGAGATGATGAGGACTTCTTGACCCTTGAGTGCCTCAACGCTGATCCAGTGTCCATTGTCAACATTGCCATACATGAATACAAGGACAATCCAGATAAACGTACAGTGAGTCATGATCGTCGTAATTGACTTTCTTGATCTCAACACCAGCGGGTACCTTGCTCATGCTATCGGCACGTGTAATTGCGCTGACTTTGTGCTTGCCGGTCTTGACCAACTCTTCGACGATATATTTGCCAACCCTCCCGCCAACCTATTCGGAGTTTTAGCATAGAACATGGACTTGAGAGCAAATTTCCAGTGGAAAGCCTTACACCGACAATCGCAACATTCTCAATATGGTTTTTGAAGCCTTTAGGCTTATGGCTGGCATACTCTTGTGCCATTCTTGAAGAAGATTGAAGTGAGAGAAATCTGGAGCAGGACGGTGCCAAAAGTAAAGTGAAGAGAGTCTGTCTGGAGTTGCAGGAATGCTGCCAAGATCTTGCAAGAGTGAACAACATGAGAAGACCATTCTATGAGGGCGACCTCCCATTTATATCATGAACGACACCGAATATGGATTCCCTACATCCGAACTTCGGACTTTGGATATTTCCCGATTTGGCTAGCGTCACTCGGGCTTAACGAATCCCAAAACAGATGTGCGTTCTGAAAAGGCTTCAACGCTGCCCTGACAAGCCGCATGGAACGATCAAGAAAAGCATCTCTTTTCCCATCGGACTAAAGGCGTCTCAATCCGCAGTAGCTTGACTGGTGCAGCAATTTCACTCCTTCCGGGAGGTATCAGTTGGAACAACACGGAAAGCTCTCTATCTTTATCCCAGGGGAACGCAGACTATGACTTCTCTTTCTCACTCCCTTATCCTTCTCCATGAGAGGCTATGAAACCTGCAGATATGCGGCAAGCAAAATTATGATAATAAATGAGGGGAATGTGGCTCTTGGGGACGACTAACCTCTCTTCTCTGTGAACATCCGTCCGAAGGGTCTATACTATGGTACTGTCAAATGTAGCTGGAGCATTGCTCTGCGATCACGCACTAGCTTACCTCTAGAACCGTTAGTCCATTTATTCGTGCTTCTTATGGACCCGGCGAGTGAAGACTTCCTGCGCGCCGTCTTCGGCAGCTGCTGATCTCTTTTATGGCTCACTGTTGGATCAGTGGCATTGAAGCAAATCGGTGACATCTCCTTTTTTGTAGGTTGGGCGGTGAAGCTATTGTCGACTAGCCCATTGACCACGTTTATTATTCGAGCTTTGTTGAAATTGATCTTTTTCGAATAATGAAACATTTATAGCCTTTCATGTGTGACCCCAACTCCACCAACCTCCAACGTCGTACATACTTTGCAGTTATCCCCCACCTACAGTACGAACGTCACATTTGCATTACTCACCATTTCATTGATCCATCGTTTTCACGCAAACTGTACTCCTCCGCGATACACAGCAGGTCAGTCTCATAACCCAATCATCCCTGTTGCAATCACCACCACTGCTTGATCAAAGCCACTCCCCACTATCCCATCTCTGCCGCCATGTCAACAACACTCAATACCAGAGACGATACTCCCGCCAACGCTGGCTCCATGAGTCTAACACACGCTCTCATTATTATGGCAATCATCGCCGTTCCCGCAATCGCCTTCGGAACCTACCTGGGGATGAAGAGTCGGCGTCAGAAAAAGGGGATACCGGACATCCGCACGGCGGGAGGCAGGAACGATGGTGCTGCGGATGTCGAACAAGGCATACCAGCCAGATCCTAGGTTCTGATTGTTCTGGGTTGAGCGCTTTCAAGGGATCTAGATGCGAGTTGGAGGGTGGAGAAGAAGCATTGGGTTGAGGTTCATACTCGAATAAGATGTGGACTCGTGGTAAAGGGTTTTCTCTTGTACTATGGCTGGACCATGTGTCAGACTAACTCTGGACTGAAGAATGTTTGATGTTGTAGTTATATTGATAGCGCTTGCCAATCTACATGTATTGTAGCGTATCATATGGCGACCGTTTGAGCCGCTTGTTGCCATTGTGGAGTTGTAATACGAGAAAGCATTGGCATCGTAATATGCGTGTATGCGCTTCCTTTGTTGATATAACGACAGCTGATGTGGTCAATGGTTGCCTTCCAGGTCGGGCGTAAAACGACCTGGGGCCCCCAAGGATGCTAACTAGCTGAGGGGGTCCCCTAGCATTACTCGCTGCCTCATCATGGCGCTAGGGTCCAGTAGCCTTTCGGGGTGAAGCCAAAAGCGAGCATCCCTCTCTTCCGTCCCTCCTACCGAAAGCAGAAGAGTCGGAAATCCTATGATTGGCGAGGTTGGGTTGACGTTGGCTCTTCAACTTCAAGGCTTGGGATACTTGGGATGCATTTAACAAAGGGGATCGAGTGGCAGTGGAAGAAGTCTTTGGGGTAGTTATCAGGCCATTGGCTGATTTGGCTAGGTCCAGAATAGAGTGAAAGTCTTCATGTGGGAACAGACCATGACCTCCTGTTTTAGTCATCCAAACGGCGATTGTATTCACTGCATCTATGAGAGTCAACTGTAGCAGCTATCATACATCTTGGAGATACTCCCATGTTCATAATTGAACGGCAACCCTTTGGATATCCCATTCCGGTATGAGTAAAGGTGACTTTGCCAGCTGGGATCCTCGACAGATAATCCATTTCCCAGGTCATGCCAAGCCTCGACGACGGCCTCACCATCTTCGGCCACCACCGAATAGTCTGTTGGGCAGCGATCACATGAAAATAGCTCAGTGTGTTGATCTTGCCTAGTCGCCGCATTGATGACAGCCTTTTGCAAAATCGCGGCAAAAGAGTTGCCTGGTCCTGTGCCAAGGCCAAAATAGTGATGAGGGCAGAATATTATAAATTTGTCGTAATCCTTCTTTGCTGCGTCTCGGAGCGGACCTGTATACAGGACATATGTCGCCAACAGTATGAATCTGGCGTTGACGACCTTCGGCTTTGCGGTGAATGTCTTGATGATAGGAGAGCCGACTGGACGAACCTCAAATTTTTGAAGAATATTGGTTCGATAATCCTGGTGCTTTTCCTTCATTCGAGAGTATTTCAGTGCCAGCTGTACGTGATGGAACGAAACTGCGTAGGAGTGTTGCGGATGCAGATGATCAAACACTTGGCCTGGTGTGCGGCATGAGTGGCGGCGGCGATACCAGTTTGTCAAATTTGGGATGTCATCAGGTTCCACAGGGTGTAAGACATTGCACCTGATACAATGATAGGTATCCGGTAACATGTTCCCTAGCTCGGTCAATGTATTGAATCGATCCTCCCGAACGATAGCTTTTAATTGAGAAGAGCACTTGCTGCGCAGCATGTACCACATAGCCTTGCAGGTTTGAGCAAGTAGGATCTTTGCAGGGAGAGCGAGTTCGTCGCATATCATGCAAAGGATGTCGATCGGGAGGTCTAGAAAAGCAGACGTCTGCTCTACCGCTGGCGTCACGAACAATTTCAAAGGCCATAGCAATTTACCGTAGACCTGCAATATCGAAGTGGTGAGCCAGTATGAGTTCATTTTCTTCTGTTGCAGCATGCGATGGAAGACGAAGGCTCAAATTAGTAAGTGTAAGGCGTTCAAGTTAGCTCCGCACCAGTCAGAAGCAAGATCCGGGTGTGAAATCCTCCCCGCCCCCTTCTCTCTCAAACCCAACCTCTTCCGAAAGACTACCTCGTGGGTGATAAATCTCACGGAACACTTGTCGGCCTTTTACAACCGAAGCGAAGCAGATGAAGGGAGCAATATCCGAGACGCTATGAGGCGATGAGATGCCATATTACGCTTGTAGCATTACTTTCCTAGTATACTTCGCTTCGGTTGTAACAGGCCGACTGGTGTTCCGTGAGGTTTATTACCCTTGTTACCCTCGCGGTTCGAACAAGAATCCGTCCGCCAAGGCGTAGAGAACCCCACTAGAATTTATATGTACATCTCCGCAAATCTACAAGAATTTTAATATCGCGTTATTACTCCGTCGCTATTAATAACGGCCTGTAACCGTTATAATATATAGTATTAATACGCTTATCAATAAACCGTTTTAAGACGTTTTCCTAATCCTTATCTATGAAAGCCCTTATTATAGCCTCGCTATAATAGGGAACTTTATAAATTAATAAGGCTAACCGAAGCTGTGATGCCCCTCGCTGACGTAGGTGGCGGAGCAAAAGTTGCGACGGTCACGTCTCACTGTTTGTCGCAATGATTTTGTTCCACTTGCACATATTCGCATAAGCCTGCAGAGCCCAGACATCGAGTGACTCAATCGCAATGAGGCTGTGAATGTGAAGTTTCTCATTGCCAATGATTTGAGTCATCGCACTCTACTGTTTTGGTGTGGTAAGATGGATGTAAAGCGTGGCCAAGGATGCCTGACTGGCTCTACGGCTACTAGACCGCTATAATGAGTCATCCGCCAGCAGAATCACCCTCAATGGGGGCGCAATTAATACCTTTGGTCTTAGTATCTGGTCGAAGGTAGGGAGGGGTACAATACGGAGAGTACAAGTACTGCACTTCAACCCTATCTTCTATCTCTAGATACATCGCGGGCTTTTATTTCATTCATTCGTTGTCAACAACATCTTTCAAGCGTTGTCGATACCGATTGTTGGTTTCATTAACCCCTTATGGGATTAACCGTTCGGCGCGAAAACATGTCAGCGACAGGAGCAACAACAACGGCATCAGCGGCATCAACAACCGATGCAGACCTCTCCCAGGCAGATTTTAGTTGCACGAAATGCCTTGCGACTTTTGACAGCAGTGAAACAAAGAGAACGCATATGAGAGAGAAATGGCAGTGAGTGATATTTGCCAGGAGTGGAATAAGCAGGATAATTGACAAAAACAGTGTCTACAACTTAAAACGCCGCATAGCTTCGTTACCTCCTATATCAGTTACGGTATTTCAAAAACAAGTGCTCGCTTTTGATTCTGGAAACGATGAGAAAGAGGAATCTTCACTATTTCAGCTGTCTTGCACTGCATGTGAGCAACACTACAAGAACCGGAAAGCATGGCAAGCACATCTCAAGTCACGGAATCATGCCCAGAAGACTGCTGAGACAGACTCAAATTCCTTTTTGTCTGATGACTCTCCGCTAAGCACTCTCTCATTGAATATACATGAGGAGGATCAGTCAGCCAACAAGGAAGAAAGCTTTAGCCCATTGCAATGTTTATTTTGCAATGTTGAATCTGCCTCCATGGATTCCAATTTGACGCATATGTTACATGCACACAGCTTTTTCATACCCGATGCTGGATATCTCTTCGATATGGAGTCACTTCTTAGCTACTTCTTTGCCGTCGTATCGGTGTTTCACGAGTGTCTATTTTGTGGGAGCTCAAAAACCACCAAGTTCGCAGTTCAGGATCACATGCGTGGGAAAGGTCACTGCAAGGTTGATTTTGAGGATGACAAGCATGACCTCAAGCAGTTTTATGACTTCTCTGGGGACGTGGACGATGGAGGAGACCAGCCAAAGACGGAAATGACTCTAGTTCCCAATGAAGATGAGCTTCGTCTGCCATCAGGCAAAGTTCTGGGTCACCGTTCGCGTGCTCGACTTTTTCGTCAGGTTCTTTCCGACCATCCCTCATCTTCATCATCCTCTCGCCAGCAACTCCTTACTGAAGCGGAAGCGGAAGCGGAAACTGAAGCCGAAAATGAATCTGAGACGGTACCAATGGAGTCAACAGATCGAAGATTAGCTATGAGAGCTGGTACATCCACCAGCTTACTTGGAGTGCCAGAGCTTCAACATCGAGCTTTGATTGCAATCGAGAAGAAGATGGAGAAGATGGAGACGAGAGAGAAAAGTGAATACCAACATGTATTAGAGAAAGGCGGAAATAAGCAGAAGCGGTACAAAGTAGGAGGAATTGGGAAAAAGCAAGGCGGGTTAGAAAAAAGATTGGGGTAGACTTGAAGCATGAAGTCCCGGAACAAAGAAATGTAGAGGAATGCGCCATGGACGAAGGGAATGACCACCAATACAATTAGGCATAACTTGACACTAGCATTATCCTGTTAGGGGAAATATTACTAGGGCAGACCCTAAGTGGAACGAAATAGAGTGGGGAGGTATTGTGATTACACCCCCTTTGCCTACAATTACACCCCCTAATTGAACCCCAGCACCCCGGGGCTATCAGTGTCCTAAGGACCAACGAGCCCCTGCGTACCCAAGCGTGCCAAGGTACTCGCACACAAGACGCCTGCGTTAGGGGTCGCTCCGGGGTAAACCTCTTGCCGTAGATGACTTCATGGCCCTGGAGATTGAGCCGCTTAGCGCTCCCTTGGCAGGCGCTGGGCCCCGGCTAAGGCCCAGTACATTAAAGTAACCTAGAACAGGCCCCTGAGCTCCTAGGGGCTACCGGGGACATGAGTGCGCTACCCGGGGCTAGTCGGATGGGTGTCTCGATTTGCCGCTTGGGGGATACCGTAGGGCGTCACTCAACACATCCCCATGAAGGCGTGATCGTCGTACTTAGTGGCTGGGACCGGCTGCCGGCCCGCCGTCCCGATCAAACACTGGCATTGCCATGCCCCAGCCTGGCGTGGAAACTCCGCAACTCACAGCATTGCCCGTTGAAAGACTCCAAACGTGATCACCTTGGGACATGTGAAACGATTTCATAACAGAAAATGTAGCTTGAAAGAGGGAAGGGTATGGAGGACGACTGGAGTGACGCCTACTTTTCCGACGACTCGAGCTTCTACGGTTCGTCACGTCAGGCTGAAAATACTCAATCCTTTCTACCATTAAACCAAAACAGGGGACGACGACCATAAAGCCCACCTTGAAAGGAGGGTATCAGCTTCTGACGCAAGTCTGTTCTGGAAAATACATTCGCGTCAGCCAGCGACCATCGCGTTCACCACCATGGCCCAAGAAGCAAGCACTTCCATACCTGTGAAAGCACTCTACAATGTATACGAAGGTACTCCGAATGGCCGGCAGCTCTCCGAAACTGTCGCTGCCTTCCTATCCCGCCTACCGCCTCTTACCACAGACTTAACGACCAGCGGCCCCTGGATCTTTATTGGCAATCCCCATACTAATTACCGGCACACCAATGAAGACCTACGAGGCTTCAAGACTAGGGGTCGTGAGCTGCTCAATGGATTCGCCGCGACCAAATCGAGTATGGAGGCCTCGATGGCCAGGAAAGCGAAAGGAATTATCACCCGAAATGTCACGCCTCTACGCAAGAAACTTGAGACGGATCTTTTTGCCACTGCCCTGGAAAAGGGCTGCACGACAGGAAAATGGATGCTTTTCCCCGGACCAGACCACGTCAACTCATCATGGTCACTCGTCGCCACGGCCACAGCAAACAACGAGCTTGGTATTGCAGCCAAGGTGGCCACAGATGACGGCAGCCCTAACAAAAGCCGTCTCATCTGTGTATACACTGAGGATTTTGGGAATAAGGAAGACGTCAAGCGGGTGCTTCGGAGGCTTCATGCTTTGGGCCTGTGCAAAAGAAATGGGGCTTTCGGAGAAGGGCAGGCCATCTACTACAAAGCGGATGCGTACTCGCATCTGGACATCATGGGGGGCAATGAGTGGGGACTGAAGCCTAGTCTTTATTCTTCAAGGGATCTTTTGGCGGAAGAAAATTTTACACAGACGAAAGATGTGATCATGAAGGATGTGTAGCTATTGTGAGTAGTCTTTTAGCGAATGTGCTTCAGCGGCTATATACCCCTTTGCGAGATTTGGCATTGATCAAGGAATGTCATCCCGGTACGTGTAGCTTCTTCAAGCCTTGATGTAATCTACAGAGATAGTGTAAAGCAGAAAGAGAATTTATTTGTTCAACTTCAGCCACATCAGCAGAAATATCGGGGTTTTCTTTTGTTGGACATGTCTGCAAAAAAGCGCCACTAGGTACATGATTGATTTTGGGGGACCGAGAACCGCTTCTCACCATCTGCTATCAAAAATGGACGGATCGGGCGTTGAATGCACTGCACGTCTGAAAGTCCAAGGGGCTGTTGCCCTCCGACAAATCGAGAGCAGATCCGAGAATGCTTATATCAAAGTGATCTTAACATCTATCAACCTTGATATTATCGGTCGAACCCAAAAGCGTGCCATTCATCTTTATCAATACCTTGCAAATCACATCTCGACGGACTTTAAAACGAGGAAAAAAAAACCAAACATAAAATACCAAAAGGTCTACCCCCTCACACGTCTCGGAACGTGTCATCCTCTTTCACGGATCCAAATTGGCACAAGACTCAGCCCAACCTCAGAAGGGGATGAGCTTAGAGAAATTCGAAAATTGAACTTCTGGTTTGCTGGAAGTAGCCGGACGTCTCTACTCTTATCACGACTCACCCGGTGTGAGATGCCTAGTAGAGAGGTCAGTTGTCGCTAGCAGTGGTATCCGGTCGTGCTGGCGTCTCTAATTTTGACCCGATGTAAGATGCCCATTAGAGATGGCCAGCTATCGACTAAATCGGTGTGTAATCGCTAGTTGACCTAAGCCGCCGGATGTCGATGGTTGCGAAGCTTCTGTTTTAAGTTATATCATTTGTTTCACTTTCAATGCCGACTTACTTATGTGCAATGTGCTTCCACAGGCTCTTTCGCTCGCATACGCAATTCAAGTTCAGAGTCGGATCTCGAATCAATATGTGTGAATTCTTTCGGGCTCTTGAAGCTGATTGCTTGATCGGTCCTAGTTTGCGAAAATTAGTTCATTTTGCCTCTATGTCACCTTTTGTCCGTCGACCTCAACGAACTTAGAATAGATTCGCCACACTCCCCATACCACAAAGCATGTGCTCTTACATGACTTGAACGCAAAGACTCTGAGCTCATTGTCAACGAACCATTAGTATGGGGATGATCGGCGACTATTTCGATCGAGCCTGGCTAGTAAGATTGACAAAATTTGTTCCTCGAAGGACCGGAGCTCCACTTTTTCCCTCCAGAGTGATTTTATCAATTGAGATTGGTGTTCTTTTCCTGTAATCGATCGCGGCTGGGCGTCTTGTTTCTGATCAATCCTGCACTTCGCTTACAGACTTTGCGATCAGACATAGACAGCTCCGTAGAGGCACGCCCATTCTTCATCAGTGACTTCTCGTGCTCACTTTGAGGCAATCTGGCTTCTTCAAATTTTTTAATACCATAGGATCACGAAATTGGATTTCGATGACGTAGTGCAGACGCTCAAGAGGAAATAATCGTAACGCCAGGCTCAATGCTTCTACTTCACGACAATAATGAAGCGCTCAGACGATCGTCTCGAGCTCCCTAGCATAACCGATCGTATTTGCGATCATCGCTTCACTCGCCATATCCTTCTCGTCGCTCATATCCTCTCCTTGTTGTAGCGGGAAATATATCCGTCCATCTCTGACCACCCAATCTCGTCTACCCGCGAACTCCACCACGCTGCCTTCGCTCTCCAGGAACAACAAGTTTTTCGCGTTCGCGATAGGAAGGGAGGGGTAAGCTTTCTCCGAGCAGGATGCAATTTCTGACCGGATTGTGCCGATAAGAACCTGGAGCAACGTATTTAGCATCATCAATCTCCATATAAACACAAAAAGACTTGACGAAGGTGTGACCCTCACCTCACTAAACACACCAAATTCCTCCCCCGGCACCCCCTCTCTCTTGGTAGCTGCCCACACCCGATCATAGCTCCCTTCCATCAGCCACCTCTCCAACTTGACTGGATACCCAATAAACTTATCCGCCTCGAGCCCTGGCCCGGCTTTGTCACCCACAGCGTGTCCACCCTTCTCGACTTCCAGTCCTTCTATAACAGTATGAAAGCCTGCATAGTCGCCCTTCGTCAACAGCAGCAGTAAATATAAGCCGGTGACCTTGCTGCGCTGGCCATCACCTGCGGGTTTGAAATTCGAGGATGGGACCTCGTAGAAAGGTTGCAGCTGTTGGAAGTAGCGTGTGAAAGCGTCGGGATCTTGGAGGCGGATGGAGAGGAGGGCGCCTGTCTCTAGTGTTTGCCGGGCCAGCGATAATACAGGCGGTGGTGTGCTTGATGTGGGTAGTAAGGCGTTCAGTTGAAGGAGCTGTTTCTTTGCGGTGGTAAGAAGGGCGGCAACTTTTTGCGGTGATGGGGGAGATGTCGATTGCAGATGAGACAGGGTTTTTTGCAGCTCGGCTGTAGACATCTCGAGCGCCTCGGGCACAGTTGGACAGGTATCTGACGGTGGATCGAAGCCTTTGGCGGAGCTCGATGTCGCTGGTGCTGAGTTCGAGCAGATCGCGCTTAGGAACGGCCAAATAAGGGCCCGCATACGCGCGATTAGTCTCTGCACTAACATCATTGACGGTCTAGTAACTCTTTATCCATTCTCCTTTATCCTATCTCATCTCGTATCTCTCGACGATTGATTGAAGACTCGACTCTGTCACCGCGTAGCAACAAAATCCAGAGTAAGTTTTGCGTGTAAGGAACCATCATGGGACTCGGTCCCTAAGCTTTCCCGCGCCCACTGGTCACCGGGTCTGATAGAAATACCTTGCTAATCCTTTCTGCTGCAGTCGTCACATTCACCGTCCCTCAGCGACCTCACAGAACTCTTACCAAGCCTTTAACTGCAACTACTCTTATTACACAACATCATGAGCGCCGCTCCAGCAGGCAATCCCGGCGGCGATGGCCGCGACTACATGGACAAGGGCCTCGACGCCGTTGAGAAGAAGTTCGGTGGCCAGCGCTTCGCAGACCCGCAGAAGAATCGTGGAATGAATGAGAAAATTACGGACTATATCCGCAAAACCATTGAGAAGGTTACTGGGTAGGTTCGCTCATTGTTCATCCACATTCCCTTAATCGAAGTAACTTCACTGCCATTTACGATTGCTAATACACCATCCTTATCAGAAAGAAATTGCCCAGCAAGTTCTCGAACTGATGGCAGGATTGGGTAGTAAGCGGAGGTGCAGAACGATTATGCTTGCATGCCTCGGAGATGGAAATTGATACCCGTTGATACCCCACATGGTTTTCTATTCTGTTAGTAAGGGGTTCCGGCGTGGTATGGGTTGATGGTCGGTATCAATTCTGTGGTGTCTCAACGTTTAATGCTACTCAAATTGATACTGCCGCATCATTGTCGTTCTTTTCGAAACGAGAGATATGGGTTGACGGGAGTATGATCCTACCATCAACAGATACTCTAGCTACACTACTACTATACTGCCAATATGCCTGTAGGGAAGATGGGACCATCTACTCCCCTCCGAGCTAACCGAATGCCAGCAGCTGTATTTGACTCGCCGTTCCAGGGCTAATCTGTCGGTCGTTTTGTGGCGGATGATCGATCCCATCATCTGATCCATCGAAAAGAGAATCTCGATCTGCATTGTTGGTACGCGCATTTTCATTCCTTTCTTCGTGGTCTGCAATACTCGATGCAGCTTCAATATTTGTGTCGGCGTATTTGTTTGCCTTGGCAGACCTCGGAAGAGCGTTGTAGCGGTTGTAGTATTGTGGTTGGTTGGGGGCACTATCTTCCTCTTCATGCTCGCTTTCGTCAACGACGAACTCGTTGCTCCTCGGCTGCTTTCGCTCTTCCCTGGTTCCATTAGGCCTTCTCCTCTTCTCCGGTTCTGTACTGGCCCCTCCGCTCTCTTTGCCCTTAGCCTTTTTTGATTTCCTTGGCTTCGTTTGAGACACATCGCCATGTACTTCAGGATCCCATCTCTCATGGAGTTCCCCAGTACCTTGGGCCAAGATCCGTGCGATCAATTGGTTGATTACCTCACGGTAATCCATCGTTCCTGAGTCCGTTATACTCTGCTTCATCTTCAACCACGCCGACTTCCTATCCACAACGGTCCATGTCGCTCGGAATTCCTCGTCGCCCAACGATTTCCATGGAATGTTGCCCTCGGTCGGAGCATGGGCTCCTAATATCGACTGGAGAAGCGCGTACTGATCGCCCGTCTTCATGTTCGCCACCTTTTTCAATGCTTTTTTCTGCCTCCAAGGATTTTTGGTTCGGCCTAACCTCTTGCTCTTGAGCCCTCGAGCTTCCCTAACGGCATTTAAAAGATTGATCTGATCTTGTTTCTTCAATTGACTCCATTTGAAGCTGCATTGCAACCTCGATCTGCCGCCTCCATGTTCACCCATACGATCGCTGACCGCTTGCCAATTGATCATTTTGAGGTCGTCAACCCCCTGATCCAAGCCCTCTTCGGAATCTTGAGCATCAGGTCCGTACTTCTCTTCTCTCTTCTTTTTTCTCTCGTCTTTGAGGAGTTGCATGCACTCCAAGATGGCGCGACAAAGATTCTTGATTTCGTCCTCTGTCCATTGTTCTCGGTTGCGATGCTCCGAATTTAGTAGGTGATTCCTATATCGGTCTCGACAATCCCCGGGCATCCGGTCAATCAACTCCCCCACGACCTTCCACTGCTTTCCCTTCTCCTCGACCGCTCGTCTCAATTCCTGGTCCTCTTCGGTGGTCCACGTCCCACGTGCACCATAATTGTGAAACCGCCGTCGAACGAACTTTTGCACCGACATCCGTGGACGATATGGGAGGACTTCGTGTAATACGTTGAAAAGCGTAGTGACTTGGGGATTACCCCTCATCGGTGTTTGGATAAGACTATTGAAGTATGCATAATTCATGTTGTTGGCATCGCAATAACTGTCGCGGAAGGCATCTAGCTTCGCAATCTCGCCGGTTGAAAACACGCCTCCTTTCTCCGAGACGTCCTTCACCGAGCGCTCAGATTGATAGCCTTTATCATCAATCTTGTGCAAATCAGCGGGATTCTCCATCAATTCTTTTCTCGCCTTATGCTTCGTCTGTCGAGGATGCTTGTCATGTTGAGGAGTCTTAGCAGCTTTCGACGCACTGTTGAGATACTCGAGGCCTCCTCGGGCGATGTCTTCCATGAAAGGCGTGCCGAGCTCTGGAGAGGTGCGTCTTGCATAGTCTTCCAACCCTGGCAATACCTGATCCTGAATATTTTCTTGATCATCTTGCAGCATGTAAGGGCTATGGTACAGCCTCTGTCCCTCATTGGTGGACTGAGTCTGGACCGTTTGTCTGCGCCTGCCCGGTCCTGGGAGGCTTTGCCTGAGTTTTCTCTTCTTTGCCTGCCTGACGTTGGCGTCACCATTTCCTAGTGCACTTAGATCCACCGAAGGCGGTAGAGCACTCATGCTATGTAGCTCTGGATCAATGGGTATCTCGTTGCCTTTGTAACAGAAAAGTTAAGGTTAGCTAAACTCTAGTCGACTCGGTAGTAACCATTAAGAAAGTCACGGCCTAATCAAGGATATACTGACCTGCTTCGTTCACCACCGGTAGCTGCTCTGCATCCGCATTGTCCATCGCTAATGAAGTGTCTCTCTTGCGTTTTTTAAGTCGCCCAACCGCTCTGGGAGAGGTGTAGACATGAGTGGGCAGTTGATACGAAGGGAACATCTCGCCTTCTTGATCGGGAATGTCAGGTGGCTGCTGCGAGAAGCTAAAGACATCATGATTTGGTAGATTGGGTTCAGGAGCTGTGGCTTCATTACCGAATTCCTTATCAAAAGCAGCTGTTTCGTCATCGCTAGGAACGTCATCGAGAGCATGCTGAGACTGCGAGAGAGTTTGGCGGTGTGGTGACCGTGGTGAACGGTCTGTCTGATCAAAGGGCGTGACAAGGCGTTGCGGATATCGCGGCTTTCCGATGCCCTCCTCACTGCTGGGGTAGTTAAAAACAATACCGCCGCTCTGCTTTCTTTTACCATTCTTGCCGCCATTTCGTTGGCTTCTGCGTTTCTCTGATGATCTAAGTGCTGTTTCCCCAATGTTTGGAACGGCAGGTGATCGTATTGGCGAGCTCTCGGTGATGAGCTGCTGAGATGCCGCAAGGTCGTTGCCATAGTATGGGACCGTACTATCGGGGACGCCAGATCCCGCCATCTGCAGCAAGGCTCTCGCGCTCTCTTTCTCTGGGTCAAGAGGCTGCTCTACCCCTGCGCTCTCCCTCTTCCTTTTTCTAGACTTGACTTTCTTTCGATTGCTCCTGGACTGATCGTCCATTGATTGATCTGTCGCGGGAGCATTTTGGAGCTGGGAGGACGTCTGACCCATGTCAGTCATTTGCGACGTAATGGCCGTAGCCCCGAACATGGCGCTGCTGATGTTGTTGCGCTCTGCTTCGAATTTGGGAAGTTCTTCCAGGTAGTAAGGGTGAAAAGGTGGATGGAGATCATCGTGGGCAGCCTAAGCGATGACACGGCAGAACTTCGGTCGGAAAGGAACGACACGATTGTGTTCCACCACCTCCTGCAAGCGTTGAAATTATAAAGATATGGTTGGAAATAAGCTGAAACGGTCACGTTCTAGTGCGTGTTAGCAGTTATGTCACAATCTACGTTCTGAAATCATAATGAGTTGCTGTCATCTTTGGTTCAGTCACATTCAGTCGCCGTAGCGATGGATTGATCCCGCTGTCATAGTCGCTGTCGCAAATGGGTCAGCCATAATGTCTACATATAATGCCTCTCATGATCCACGGATCGAGACACTCAACGACTGGAATTATTCCTCCTGGTTCATCAACATCCGTGCAAAGCTACGTCCACAAAAGCTATGGAAGTACACTCAATCACCGTTCACACCCGATCCACCGTTTGGAGAGGGGCAAGGGACACTGTTACTAAGAAACGTTACGAAGCAAGTACTGAATGGGAAGAAAAGTGTCAGGAGGCAGCATATATGGTGACAGTACACATCGATCCTAGTATACAACTAAAGCTCACTAAGGGGCAATCTAACGATGGCTTTCTTATGTTATCACGTCTGCAAGGGATCTGTCAAACTACAAGAAACACTGAATTCATACGGCTTTTTAAGGAATTTTTCACTCTCAATTTCAGTCAATTTAAGACTATATCAAAGTTTCTTGCACGTATGAAAGGCCTAGAGTAACAAATCGACGCCACCAATATCAGCCTTGACAGCAATAATCGGACGATCCTCTGCCTCTCACTGTCGTTACCGCCAAAGTACCAGTATCTAGTCCAGATTTGGGCAACTACCCCGAATATCACCGCCGAAAAGGTACGACAAATGCTCCTTGATGCTAGCCGACATCCACAATCACAGAATGGCCAGGTCATTGGTCCCTCAATCGCCTACTCCGCTCAACAAGACGAGAACGAGAAAGAGAAAGAGAAATGCAATCACTGTAACTCCTCAAACCACATTACCAAGAAGTGTTGGAACTCACATCCAGAACAAGCTCCTGAATGGTTCCAACAAAAGTTGAAAGCTCAGAAGAAAATCCAACAGGCAAAGATGGCATGGGATGACCAACCACCTAAGTCATCTATCCACATGTGATTAGCCGTCCAGAAGTCCAGTCAGTGACCAAGTCGATCAGTCAGTGGTGGCCAAGTCGGCTACCAGTCAACTAATAGCCCATGCGGCTTTCATATTGTCAGTATATTCTAGTGGCAAAAATAGCCGTCAGTCATATTAGTGGCCAAGTCGGCCGTTATCCAGTCAGTGACTACAGAATTGTCAGTACAGTCATGGCTAAGTCGGCCGTCATGTTAATCGATTGACCAATTGACAGGGTAGTCTTTTAGATGGGCATCTGGCTGTTCCATGCCAGGCGAGTGTTGGCACTCGGTTGAAACAGTCACATCCCAGTGGCTTGGAAGTCATGTAAGCAACGAATCTATCTAGATGGTCAATCGTCTTCATTGTTCCATCATTCACCGACTCTAAAAGCCCCTCTTTGCGCTGATCTGTGGAGGATACAGAAAATTTCTATGTAATGGAATTTTGTATTGTCTGTGTCACAACCATCGCAGCATGGAGATTCCACTGGCTTTCCGTCCCCGGTGGTAATGCCGTGTCAGATCTGCTTATCTCCCTTTTCTCCTTGCGTGAAACGACGACCTTCTCTCCATCTCCCTGAAAGAGGAATCGTGCACCAAGGCTTAGTACTAACATGAAGTCAAGCTATCGAACGAAAGAACGAGATTAATCAGCATGGGTGTCCGCAGGAAATCTTTATATACATAAATTATCACAAAGAACCTATACAAAGAGAATAACAGGTACAACATGAACACAAAGCCTATATTCATATCGTTTGTTATTTGGGGCGCTGCCTAGTTCAAGACTAATGAACTAGCTGCTAGTATAAGTATGCGGGATCATTGATCACTTAAATTTGACCACTTCCATCTTCACAGAAGACCAGTCTCGAGAAGCCCACAGAACACGATTTTCTCTCTGAAGAATCAAGATGTCAGGCATGGAAGCAAGTCTTAGAGCTGCTCAAGAGAATGCCGACGCCTCAAGGAATCTAGAAGACGAATACTACTTGGACAGAAAGAATGAGCTGGGCGACGAAGACCCTACAGACGATCCTGCTGAGATTGAGCCAGCTGAGGACGAGCAGGAATATGATTGGTGTAATCCTCCCCTCAGCGAAAATCCGATGTTCTTCGAAACGAACGACATTGACGCAGTACCGCCACCAATAGTAGTCGAATACGTCAACAAACCATTTGCCGAACTCCACTATCTGTACAATTACCTTCGGGTCAGCAACGAGGACAGCTGCCGTGAGTACGCTCAGAAACAATATGGGGAGAGACTAACTGATGTGGACTGGTTAAGGGTAACACTCGACGGAGGTGAGCGCCACCAACACCGCTTCGAAATGGCTGACAAGCCTTGGAACGCCCCCGGCCAGGTCGAGCTCGATGGTTGGGGCTACTTCTTCGGAAAAGTGGAATTGCCAATGGTGCACTACGAAACAAGACTGAAGCTCTTCTCGGCAAACAACAAGTTGAGACAAGCAGCCGTCCATCGTTTCCATTGCGGTTTGAGCAAAGGAGACCTTGAACTTGCTATGATGCTCCCAGCCATCTTAGGAGACGAGCGACGCGCATCTGAAACGCAGCAGGTATACGAGGCCTTCATTCTGGATCCCTCCACACTGGATGAAAGAACAAGAGCTTTTGTTAATACACGTCTCTATACAGAAGACAGCGAGCCAGTCTTGATTCCCGAGCTCCTTTCTCATATCCAAACCCTACTAGAAACAAGCGCCTTCAACTACGCAACAGAAGCCGACCCCAACTTCCTTAAAACCAACAACTTCACAGTCCCCCAACAGATCGAACTCCAACAATACTGGACACGCTGGCAAACATCCAACCCCACAGTCACACGACACCCGAATTCTCTATCAACATACCCAGACCCAGACAGCAGCAGATACAGCTTCCGAACCACACTCACAGATATTAAGGAATTGCGTAATTATGCGACACATCGGTTATTCAATGCTGATCCGGAAATCTCGAGTGCGGGTGCTATACGCAAGCATGTGGAGTGGGCTAAGGCTTTTGCGGTTATGGTTGGGGATGCTGCGACGGCGGAGAAGGTTGAGTGTATTGGGGCTAGGTGGCTTGCGAGGTATAGGCCGGGTGCGAGTGCGGCTTAGGAGGGGGAGGGGAGTGAAGCTGGGTGATTTTTTTGCTCCCTGCGTTTCTTATTTGGGCTACTTCTAATAGAAGTCGAGGGGATTGGTGCTCAATACATACTACCCAATATCTGTGTCGATTTGTCTTAACTAGACTTGTGTGTAAGTGACACTTTCTTCGTTGTTATCCTCCACACCTGTTGTGTATTCGATTGTGATCGTGCTATAAACCCGCACATTCAATGCTCACAAAAAGAATTGGATCTTTCTGACCTTTTCACAGTACTCACATCTGCCTCTTCATCGCTTATATAACGTTGCATCCCATTCAACTACTACTCTGAGCACTCTGAGTAATTTGGCTTGATCAAGCCAGCTTACATGACCGTTCAGATATTAGCTGCATCAGATAGGGTCAGCTACTTTAAGTTCTCAATGTTGAACAATCGATGAGATTGCTTTCAATTTCATCGGTATCAGCTTAGCAGAATGACCTCTCTCAGTTTATCTTCTGCCCTTCAAGCCTATTACTATCTTGCTAAGTAGCATCTGGGAAGCTTTTGAAGGCACTGAGTCTTGGAGGAAACTATCGGTAGAGGAGGTGTATATATGTTCCTACTTGATCGAACATACGCTCACCTGATCCAAAACCATTTGACAATTGAAGAACAACAAGCTGGACGGTTTTGGAAAGTTCTGGAACAATGTTTTGGTTCGATCGAAAATGTATTATGTGTAGATGCTTCACAGCAAAGATAAGAAATCTCATCTAATTATCTTCCATGCGCATTCTCTGAAATGACAGACTAAGCTTCGCAGGGGAAAAAGAGCGTGTTGGCCAACCTACCCTTCCTGAAATCATGCTCATGCATCACCACCACAAATCTCCACCACAGTCCACCTCAGCTCGAAAGAATCACCAATCCCTCAAAAGCGACGTCTCTCACGATATCCAACATCAAACACAGGATCAACCTCCGAATCATCCTCATACTCAATCCGATCTCCAGTACGACGCGGTCCACGCACATGATCCTGAGGGCCACGAGTGCCGTAGCGGGAGCTGATGTCCACACCGCGGCCACCACCTACACGCGTTGCCATGCCAGGACGACGAAGGGACTCACGAGGATCGAGCTCGGATTCGCTATCGGAGGAGACGTCGCCACGTAGGGTACCGCGACGAGCTGGACAATTTGGGTGATGCACATTGTCGCCCACACGGGCGTCGTGTCGACCGGCATGGATCTCGGTGGTGCCGCGCTCGATTCGACGAGTCTGATGCGTGTTGGTCTGGTGGGTGGTAGTTCTCATGCCGCGACGGGGAGCTTCATCGGAGTCGGACTCGGAGTGCATGGTTTGGCCTCGAGGACGGTTGAGACCAGGACGGCTGAGACCTTCAAGGCCACGACGCTCACGGTGGAGCATGTCGTAGGGAGGTGGAGGACCGGAGCGGTGGTTGCCACGCGTGGAGCGAATCTCATCGTCGGACGAAGAGTAGTCTCCGGCGTTGGAATTGTGGCCGTCGTTGTAAGTCTGGTCACGGCCGCGAGCTGATGGGCCGTAGCGGTCGTTGTCGAAGGTCTGGCCGCGGGCACAGGTTGAAGTAACGTGACGGTTCATGATATTGTGTTGTGGTTGTTGTTGGAAGGGTTTTGGAGACTGTGGCTGGCTGGATGTATGGAAGTAGTTGTGGTTGGAAATGTGAGTTGAATGTTGCTGTGGGATCAAGGTTGTGAAGGATGATGGGAGGAGAGGAAAAGAAGGGTGAGAGAGGAGAATATATAGGATTGGATTCGTGCTAGCGGAGAGTGTCGATACATTGTGACAAAGAGATGGTATATCGAAGTGAAATAGTTGAGTCTTTGTTGGCTTTGTATTCTCACAAAGAGCATTATGAAAACCGGCTTTGTGCAGAAGTAGCGAGATGTTATGTCGAAGTTATATGATTGAGTCTTCCTTGCCGATGCAGTCTCACAAAGAGTATTATGAAGAATGGTATTGTGTAGAAGAATCTTGGTGGTATACATTGTCCTTTGGATTGATGATGTTCTGAGTCTACTGGCCATAGATCGCTGCTCGACACTAGCGAATGTGGTGTTTTAGCTCATGAGACATGAAAAGATGCTCTGTAGGGGGCCCCTACCTGACCGACCAAAGACAGAACCAGCCTTGTGAACCAGGAAGAGAGTAAACTCCGATCTTGCTAAGTTCTGGAATGTTCTGTTCGTGTGTAACGTAGCCTTGCTAGTGGTGAGGGATCCAGACAAATGCGACTAATATCAACAACGCTAATGAAAGCGACGGAAAGTGATGTATGAATGCTTGTGACGTATCCAAACCCAGCTTATGCTGAATCTCAATACTACCATCAGTGTCATCATCTTCTCGCTAACTTGTTCTAGGCTCAAGCAACAACGTGCCACCAGCTTTGGCATCAGCAAAACCCTTACCTCTCTCATAGATCCTCCTACCTCGAAGCCACGTTTCCCTGACACATCCCTTCATCTTCTTTCCTTGATATGCAGTGACTTTGTTCCTAAACAGCATGCCCTCACCGTTTGCTCCGACGACCCACTCAGTTTCGTCTTCGAATACACACAGATCTCCATCAAAACCGACCGCCAATTGACCTTTACTCCTCTCAAGTCCGACTTGTCGTGCAGTATTCGCGCAGCACCAGCGGGCTATGTCTTCAGCTGTTATCGCACGCTTGTTCTCCAGGGCCGATGTATAGAGAATAGGTAGTCCGAGGCCGACGGACGAGACTCCGCCCCAAGCCGAAAAAAAGTTGCCTGGCTCCTTGTCGTCCTCCGACGGAGGCGTGGGAAGTTGATTGCCATTAAGGTGTGGAGGCAGCAGCTTAAGTTCCGGAGTACAAGGCGAATGATCCGATACGACTGTCTTGATGACGCTGTCATCCTCTCTGAGCAGCTCGTCCCATAGTCCGTCTTGGTTTGCTTGTGTACGGATGGGCGGGCAACATTTGTGTCTTGTGTCACCGTTGCTAATCTTTTCGGCTGCGAGGGAAAGATAGTGAAAACACGTCTCTGCTGTCACCTTGACGCCAGCCTCGCGTGCTTCACGAAGCAGTGGTATGGCTTCAATTGCGGACAGGTGGACGATATGTAATGGGAGATGTGGTGCAAGGTGAGCAAGGTCTAGGATCTCGGATATGGCGTAGATCTCGAATGAAGTAGGACGAGATGCAAGAAAAGTCTTGTATTCGTTTAGAGGTCCGATAGGGGCAAGGGGTGGCAACGACCATTGCACGTCGTCGCCCACAGAATCAGCTATCGGAGGGATCATTTCTGCGTGGAACATCAGGGTCGTCGGCTGGTCGGCTAGCTCGATCATAACTTCTGAAATATCTGTTGAAGAGACTGCTGGGAATTCAGCAACCCCGCTGTCGATGAGGAAGCCCTTAAAGCCCCTGACTCCCTCCCTGACCAAAGGCTTCAGCTCTTCGACGTTTCCAGGCACAATACCACCGTAGAACCCCACGTCCACCCAACATTTTCCCTCTGCTGCTCTCAATTTTTCTCTCAGCCCATTAACAGTCGTTGTAGGGGGAATGGCATTCAAAGGCATGTCGATGACCGTAGTGACACCTCCGGACGCCGCAGCCTGCGTCCCTGTCCAGAACCCTTCCCATTCTGTTCTCCCAGGCTCGTTGAGATGTACGTGTGCATCGACCAGGCCGGGTAGGATAATATGGGGCGAATGGTCGACATAAGGGGTTTCAATTGGGAAATCGGAGGGTGGAAGTATCGAGTGGAAGATGGAGGTGATTCTGCCGGTGTCGAGGGAGATGACTATTGTTGCTGCACCGAGCTCGCCTGAAATAATAGCGCGAGAAGAGGCGAGCACGGTAATGGGAGGGTACTGCGAGGTTGGTATGATGTTGCTAGTAGGAGGTGACGAATCGGGCGAGGGATGGGAGGCGCTAGAAGCCATGCCTCCAATGTTTCACAAGGCAAAGCAGTTTTCGTTCGGCGCTGTGCCCCGTGTAAATCACTGCAGTGCTCATCAAATAGATAAGGCTATGAGAGATGATAGGAGATTAGGGTTCGCACGTAAAATCTAATGAAACAGTAGCAAGAAAAAGACAACAAAGAGCTCCGCAACCCTACTCTATAAGCAGAGAGATGATAGCCATGTGAGGGGCATCTTCACCCTCTTATCACCCCAGACTGCTTCGCTGCTCCCCACAGGAGTCTCCCGATTTGGGCCGGGGTGAATGTCCTTCAGGGACTGAATTGTGCCCATAGCGGTAGGCCTATCCGTACCGGCGTTCCTGTCACTCGATGAGCCATATATCGCTTATCTCTGAGAACAGGTTATCGAGTAATATTCAGTGAGACTGACTTCGGTGCTTGCCGGAAACGGTAAAAGCTTTGTTTGTGTGTTTGTGTCAATCAGGATTTTAGGCGCATTAGCGCCCTGATAAGGTAGCCGCGGTGGGCTGTTGTGTGCGATCTCGGAGCTGCCTCCTGCTGGAAAGCACTGCATCTTCATGACCATGGTTTGCTCGTCATGCTTCCTTTACGATGTTTGGGGTTCATTATTCATGGCTGGAAGACAGAATCTGGAACGAGACGCAACATGTCAGTACATAGCGGCCATGGTGTGCGGACTCCAAGCTGGCTTTACGCTAGTCCATCTCATCGAGTAATACTCCGTAGGCATCATGTAATCATTACTCGATATGATGCTGCGAACGCCCGCACTTCAGAATTCCATATCATAGTGACACAATGCTTGGGCGAGAGTCGACAATGACGAGTACGGTCCACTCCGATGGCCTGCACTCCCATCGTACAGCTCTCCACTTCCATCACTGCGTATCAGTCTCTTCTACATCAGGGTATCACGACGGTTGCCTTGCGCGGCTTCTTCTCTAGATCTATGCCCAGAATATGCTCATGTGCCATCTACCGTGAGTGCGATTGCTGCGAAGCAATTCGACTTCCTTACAGTGTACCCTTGTAGTCCTTCATTCGTAGCTGCTGGAAGTGAGGATGACTGCGGATAATAGTTTTCTGTATTACACCCAATAACTTTCCACGATTGAAGAGATCGTCGTTGATATCCCTTAGACCGGCCGTCTCTCACTAAAGGATGGCCGAGTGTCGCACTCGCAGTCATTGTGAAGCCCAAGGGACACTATTCGCAGAAATCGGGCTGGAGAATTTCGAGGTTTGCCATCACCTCTAATCTGCGCGAGATCACACCGAGGAATGTATCACAAACGCAGGGTTGTACCTGATATAGTGGGATTCTATACTAATATGCCCATAGCTTTGAGTCTGGCAACATTGAACAGGAATGCTTTCTTAGTTATTGCAGCCAATCGTAGAGCAGCGAACAAGAGCCTCTCAGCACCGAGTCATATCTTTAGGTGTATGATTATGAACTACATTTCAATCCTTCAAAACACGTGATTTGGCTTGCGAATCTCACTTGGTGCCCTCAGTACTTACGACAAAGCTGCGCCACCTTCTGCAGTCTACTACCACAGTAGATGTATGGACGGCGACGAGAAGAAGAAAATACCTTACTAATGCAAGCGCCGTCGGCGTGTCACGCACTAACAGGACAGTAGCCCTCTTTCCTCTAAAACTATTCCTGTCATCCTATTGGTAGGCATGCCAAACGGTCGGATCGCTCGAGGGTAATGAAAGTAAGGTAAGGTACTAGGGTAGGCACTAGACAAGGATCTGTCCGTGCCAAGCCACAGAGCGTCCCACTAAGAGGGATTTCTATTTCTTCATTCTTTCTATAATTATCCTCCATACTCACGGCTCCATCGCTACCACTCATGGCTCGAAGTCGTTGTGGCATTGTATCTCTCACCCTGCAGGTTGATGTACGGAGCCGACACAGCCTCGAGAGAATGTGTGCATACAATTCCGGTCGTAATTTCAGCTCGAAATCCCTGAACGGACGGATCATGGATCCTTGTTCTTCTACGCGCGAAGGATTCCGTGGGCTTGTGATGGCCAGTCTGGTCCAGCTATTCTAAGTGCTAAAGCACCTTAGCTGAGATGACTGCCTGACCCACGAGGCATGGTCGATCTTCAGGTACGGGACGCTGCATCGGCCTTTGCATCTAATCTGCATCATCTACCCCATCATTCCCATCAGAGCTGCATCCTGCTTTAGAGCGAAGCTCCGCATATCTTTCATTCACCATGATCAAGAGCTTGGTCTCCTAAATATAAGGTCGCCGTCATAAGCCTTCTCTTCTGCTGCCGCGTCTCCCTTGTTGTCTATAGACTTTATGTTTTTCGCGATGCGGCTCTCAAATCTCATTGCTGCACTGGTGTTCTGCTACTTCCAGGTATCAGCCTTTCCTCAGCAAAGTATGTCTATGATACCACTTCAGACATCGTAGCACTGACATTGTCAGCAACGTTTCCAAATTCCACGGGGTTTCCGCTGCGAGGCACTGCTGCGACAGGCACTGCTGCGACAGGATGTGCGGGGAATTGCTGGCGCAACTATCAGCCTGTGCCTTCCATCCGATGGGTGCAAATGCCCATCACGGCGACTGTGACAGCAGAAACGCTGCTGTTAATTGTCAATAATAGAACGAATAGTACAAGAACATCCACCATTTACAACACCGATCTTAATCTTGCCGATTATACGTCTCCCACAACCACAAATAGCGCTGGCACAGTAACAACGTCTGTGCTCCTCCGTGTTGGGAGCACGAACTCCACACGAATCCTGTAAGTATCACACGCCTACAATTCTGGTTGATCCTAAAGTCATCTCACTCTAACAAACCCTAGGGCGTTTCCTACTACCGCCTACGAGGATTACCCTTCAACTTACTCTCTGTGTGGCACCGTCCATACGTCCATAGGTGGGCATGCAACATGTTTGACATACCAGGATGGTTGTGACGTGCATGATGGCGTCACCAGCATCAATAGCAGGGCTCCCACACTGACATATCCATCGCATCCGGTCCTTTCAGAAGGTGTCCAAAGTGTGGGTACCGATGCCATTCCCGATCCCAGAGGATGGACTTACTCGGCAGTGATTGATGGGAACTGTGACGATCAAGGGATCTTGAGCTCCTTCTTCCCAGATTTGGGTCTATGGTCCTGCAATGCACCAGGTACTTGTGTAGCGCCATTCCAGGCCCACCAAACGGCTTTGTTTCTCACCGCAACCTCAACCTCATTGGAACATGACATCGCCCCCACAATAACTCCAGAAATCCCGAGCCCGAGCACAAACCCAGTGGCCAAGCCAGCAGCACCAACCGCCACCCAACAGCCCATTGTCGAACAAACCACAAGTCCGAAGAATGTGGGTGCCCAAACACCTTCCATTCTGTCACCAACATTGTCTCCACTTGCGAGCACTCCACAAATTACACCCGTGCCAAGTCAGCCAGGTCCTGACAGAGTACCTACACCGCCGACAGCCCCACAACCTGTCGGACCTGCGAGTGGCCTCAAAGCTGAATCTCCAGCCCCTAAAGGAGAATCCACTGCGCATGCTACGCCTGTAGTCGTCGGCTCGGGAGATCGTCAATCGGTATCGATAGGAGCTGCAAGCGCATCCCCACTGGCCGAGTCTCCTAATATCTTACCCACGGTCCTTGTCCCGATACCAACAACATTCAATGATGCACAAGGTAAAGTCATCGTCTCAACGGCCTTGGCAGCTGCTTCTCCCGTATTTCCTACCTCTGGAATCGCTGAAGGGAAACCGGTTTTCTCCACACCATCACCATTCGTTGGGCCTGTCCCTGTAATTGTAAGCTCAACCAATGCGCAGGGCAGTCTTGTCCTCTCTACGAGTACGGCAGCGGCTATCGCAGTTTTGATCACCACTACCAATGCCCAGGGGCAACCAATGGTTTCAACGAGCGTCTCCACAGTGCCAGTGACAGCCTCTATACCCACAGTGATCAGTTCCACGAACGATCGAGGCATTCTTGTCTCCAGTACCTCCTTCATTCAAGCTGTTGTTCTTACGACGGTGAATAATCAAGGATCTCAAACCCTCATCACCTCGCCAGTACTCCCTGCCACAGTCGTTAATGGCAAAATCTCTCAGAATTTCCCTTCCTCTCCAACTGGGCCCGTGCTTACCGTCCAGCCCGCCCTTACTGTAGCCGCCCAGATCGTGACGCCCAACGCCCAAAGCCAGTATATCTTTGGTTCCCAAACTCTAACACCTGGCGGTGTGATCACCGTAGACGGCACGAGGATCTCGCTTACGCCGAGTGGCACGGAAGCTGTAGTAGGGACTGTTACTGCGCATCTCACATCAGGTTTAGTCCCTGCTATTACAGCGCCGCCAGGCCTCACGATTGGCACGCAGACTATAACACCCAACGTACAAGGTCAGTACGTTGTCGGAACTCAGACACTGACTCCTGGTGGTGTCATTACTGCTTCCGGAACGAGGATCTCGCTTGCACCGGGTGGTACGCAAGCTGTAGTCGGATCGATCACTGAGCAACTCACGTCAGGTTTAGTTCCTGCTCTTACAGCGCCACCAAATCTCACGATTGGCACGCAGGCCATAACACCCAACGCACAAGGCCAGTACGTTGTCGGAACCCAGACACTTAGCCCTGGTGGTGTCATCACAGTATCTGGTACCGCGGTCTCGCTCGTACCTGGAGGCAGTTATGCAATCGTGGGAACGAGCACTGAGGCTTTAGGTCCATATATCTTGGGTGGACTAGGCGCACCCAGTGGCAGTGGAGTTGGTTTGAATGGGACGAGGCCGCAGGCATTTACAGGAGGAGCTAGGAGTAGGCACAAGTCCGTGTGGGTGGAAGGACTTGTAGGGCTTATGGGCCTTGGGGTCGTGATGTGGCTTTAATGGTATTTAGTGGGAGTCTTAATTAGAGTGGTATACTCCTTGAATACCGGTGGTTGGATATACTGTCTGCAATACAATGCTCTGCTGTCCAGAAGTAGGTCCGACGATACCGTACCGCCGCCAAATTTGCTACGGGGAGCAAAGTGCTCGAATGCCCACTTGGTCCGCAGCTCGATCAAGATCTACCCTGTGACCAGAGGTACGGAGCCCCTTCTGGAGTTCCTTCGGAAGGTTTGCTCGAAACGGGAGAGACAGGCAGCGAGCTATACCTACTCGTACTAACCATAATTGACTCTCAAGGCTAAGAATTTATAGCGTCCTGGAGCTCCAGCAAGGAGAGACCAAATCGGTTCGGGTTAATACTAGTAGAAGCTGCAATACTCTGCACGGGATTCCCAAACGAGGTGGGCCCGCTCCGGATTTTGATTGGCGCGCAAATTCTCAGAGGAAACAAGGCCGATGCTAGGACTCGAGATGCATACGGGATTCCATAAGCGTACATTTGTGACTACACGCAACACTGCACCACTGATTATCGACACCCTTGTGCGTGATCATAGTGCCTCGTCCCTGATTCTGTGGTTCGAGACCATCGACAACATGTTTCAGGGCGCTCAGACCTTCATGTCTCCACGTTGGACCGCTGTAACATCTTTCTCCAGCCGTTCTTCACCCGTAGGAACCATGGACAGCAGACGATCCCACCATGATTTCTGCCCGATCCGTCCATTCTCCGAATTTCTGGGCGCCAGACCCTTGCTGGAAAAAGAATTTCCATACGGCACCCCACCACTTCGTTGAAGACTTCCAGATTCTCTGCCGTCGTGAGTGGGGCCCGTCGCGAAGGACAGCCCTTTTCTGTGCATTGAAGACACCACCTTGGTGGTGTCTGAGGAGTCAGAATACGATCTGGTCTCACGACCCAGCCCGGTTGCGAAATAGCTACTGCCTTTCCTATAGCTTGCTGTTGGCGACACGACCTTGGTGGCGTCTGAAGAATTGGATTGGGATCTCTCCTTTTCGAAAATTGTAGGACTCTTGAGACCGTATGCGGAGGGACTCTTTGGATCAGTGACAGAAGTTGTGAGACCTTCGTGCTTACCACCTGTGCTCGGACTACTTCTGGCGGCCTGTGCGGATGGCTGATCCCATGAGCTGGGCTTGACGTATCTCCCTCCGGCATTGCAATTCGCCGCACGTGACTGGGATGTGATGCTCATGAGTTGATTCAAAACCACGAATTCAATCTTCAACTTGAAGGCGTATACAAAGTTCTGGATCGGCTCCTTGGGGAAGTGCTCGTTGGTGTACGCGAGAGATAGGATGATGATGTCCACGAGGATGATGAAGGTATTGATATAGATCAGATCCCACTTGACTCTGCGAAGGTCGATTTTGTCGTTTGCTGAAAGGACCTTGACGGCACCCCAGATGTATAGGATCGAAAGGGTACCCTCCTGCAGCAAGAAGGCCAATTGGGAGACCCTCACCATGATACTGTCGTAAGGTGACCACTTTGTGGTAACGCTCAGCTTCGTATCAGTGGAAGCCCATGTGGTTACCCATTGCGGGATCTGAATCAAGACAATAGTCGAGACGATTAGGATCAAGACCCCCCGGAGGATGTTATGGTTGCGGATCACCAGGTGAAGCCTCGAGTAGAGGACCAAGCTCTGAAAGGTGACCATCGCCGACCATCCAAACATGATGAAGGAAGTATTGAGGCCCCATGGTGCTCTGGGAACCCACCACAGAGTAACATAACCGAGGGTGTGGAAAAACGTTCCCCAAGATGAGATCAGCAAGCTCCAGAAGTGGAGGCCGCGACGCTTCTTGAAGGTGCGCAGTACCGTGACGTTGATCTCGAGTATCAGGTAGAAAGCTATGGCGAAGAAGCCCGCTGCCATCCCGAAGGTCGTATCTGGCATTCGATGAGGGTGGCCTGCGTGAAGGCTGTCTTTCCATGGCGACGTCTGTACCATGATGGATGATTGAATGTCCAAACGAAGGTTAGGTGTATGCGAAAATCAATGATTGAAACGATCCTTAGGCGTAAAGAGAGATATCAAGTAAACCCACGAAGTCTGGGGAAGCCAAGACGACATGTACCAACAAGACACAAGAGATCCACATCTCATTCGATAAGTCCGGCCTTTGATGGCCGCACGACCATCGCACTCTTGAAACGACTGTACCTGGATTCGCGTGCCCTCGGCATTTGCACAATCGATACGGGACCTGATGGCTTGCCTGCTTCCGGAGAATTTCGAACGAACGGGACGCAGTTGTTTTATATGCGTGCCGTGTGTGCAGCCACGGAGATACGCGCCTGGATGTGATTTGCGCAAAGTAGACGAGCTTTAGGGGCTAGAAGTGCCACGTTCTGAATAGCGTGTATCTCATCCCTAGCGACACACCACCACCTCTTCCCCTTAATGCACTACATTTCTTCACAATAAGCATCTTCCTAGAAAATCCGTCCGCGATCCGTCCGCGGCAGACTTGCCTAGAACTAAGGTACTTGGGTCTCCGTTGACATCGTGGAGGCTTTGTTATCGAATCCGACAAGATGATATTCCTCTAGCCGCCAGATGTTGCAATCCTGACTCTTTATCTAGCGAGCAAGCTAAGGCGTAGCCTGTTGTGTGCGACACTGCGTCGTTGGCTTCGAGGGCAAGAGGTACGAGAAATGAGGGTAAGGATGAGGTTGCGGCGGAGTTGCATTGGTATGCGGGGGTAGCATGAAGACCTGTAGTCTTTCGCTGGAGATGGGGAGAAGAAGATTCTGTGGTGGTTGTTACACATAGTTGAGGACGAGTGTTGGGTATCTGAATGTGGAGAGATTTGACACAATGTTGAAATAAAAAACATATGGTGACATTGTAAGTGGGTGACCCATTACATCAACTGTCTTCAAGCGGAAAGAAGTCACAGAAGGACCATGCCAACCTCAATGTTCTGGCGGATTTTACCAAGTCACAAGTAGAAGTGCGCTAGGAACATGAGGAACTCACATATTAAACAAGCGACATGTCAGCATACTCGAAATACAAGCAGCCTAGACACAGACGGGTTTCCGTTTGTATCTGAGAAAAATCATGTTTGAGTTCCTATCTTTTGTGCGTACATGAGTACAGTCTTTCGTAGAAATGTTGCTCTGACTATACCAAACACACTGAGCGATTCACTACTATCCCCTAAAAATCGTGCAGGTGGCGACTCACTCGACATTCCGGTCTATACCTCAGCCCTTCTCTTTCAATCCACCTTCCTCTACCGCAATGTCTTCCCTCCTCTGGGGAAATGACGAAGCAGCATCACGAAGCTCTTGCAAGATGGATTTCTCGAAAACGTTTGGTCGCACGTCAGTAGACATCAGAGTCCTGACACGGTCTTCCGCAGCTGTTGGGGCACGGACTCCTTGTATCATCCTGACTTCTTGCCCAATGCCCTTTATATTCAGCTGATATCGTATCTCATTAAACCCAAAACGCAGTCATCGCTAGGCCAGTGTCGCATGATCCCGATGCTGAGGTTGTTGCTGGATCTGCCTCGCAATTTTCGGCAGGTGATTGAGATGCCCTCAACCAGTGGCATAACCTCCCAGTAGCAGCCGCAGTCAGATGGGACCCACAAGTTTATTTCCGTACGACGTAGACGGGAAGATCGAAAGACTGTCGACAGTTGTTGCTTGAGCCTACGAAGATCGTTCTCGTTGGAAAACTTGACCTCGTTGCATTCGTAAATGTTTATCTCAATTTTCGTGACAAAATCCTTTGGGTTTAGAATATTGGCAGGATGAGCGGTATTGGTACTCTAGGGTAGCATAAAACGAGATAATCTAACTCGCTATAACATACAAATTGAGGAAGAAAGGATTAAGAGATTGAAAAGAGGTACTCTTATTACAAAGTATGAAGCCATCGAGGAGACGGAGACAGACTGGGAACCTAAGCTGCAGCTACAAGGTCTGGCTACATTCTTGAATTTCCAGTGAATGGAACCCTCTCCAAAGCATTGCACCCCTCTCTAGTTCGAGAATCGGGGGCGTGGAATTCTTAACGTTGAACACGATCAAAAGTGGGGAAAAAAATGCCTCAGCCGCGACTCGAACGCGTCTCTCTAGCTCACTAAGTAGTGGAAGGCTAGAATCTTAACCCATAGACAACTGAGGCCATAAGAAGTTTTACGGAGTTTCAAACAGTTTTCTATTTATATATATAGTGGTAAGGTTTTATTAAAGATCTATTAGCTTGTAGTATAATCTTAGATTATTTAACTATCTATATAGACGAAATCCATGGATATAGACGTGTTTACAGGATCTATAGGATATATAGATAGGGCTTAGCGTTCCTAAAGACAAATATCAAAACATAATATACCTATATAAGGATAAACTAGTAACGTAGCTTAGGCGCTATATTATAATATTATAATAGTATTACGCTACCCCTTTTCCTAATATATAGATAAGGGAATCCCCTAAGAAGGGGAGGCTAGCGATTAGTCTTAATACTTATAGAATTAAGAGTTTAATATATATACTATCTAAACTACTTAGTAGTTATATTATTATATAAAATCCTTATAGCCTAGTAAATCTATACCTATAATAGGATTATAGATAGTTAAATATAAATGTATTCCTTAATACTATATCCTAGTAAGTCTAATTCTTGTAACTAAATCTATCCTAGCTATTATAGTTTTATTATAAAGTTATAATTAATTATATTATTATTAGACTATAATATATATACGCCTTATATACTACTATATAACCTACTTAATAGACCTTCCTTATAAATATAGGATAATATTAGGATAATATTAGGCTATATCTTAATAGATATATATTATCTAAGTACTCTCCTATATTTTCTTAAATTCCTTAGAGATTTTTTTAATATATATATTACTTAAGATATTAAGATATAATAATTTATATTTAACTTTATATTTTTAATATTTTTTAAGCTATTAACTTAGAGTTAATAAT
>JAABUK010001228.1_pt1 | contig 49651 bp, 31 predicted proteins | sample 5559141 | NCBI WGS metagenome assembly JAABUK01 (sample SAMN10711869, study PRJNA513367) | rock metagenome | isolation source: Antarctica rocks | place: Antarctica: Victoria Land, Pudding Butte nord | collected 2016-01-03 | reverse complement strand
GCCGGAATAATAACAGGCGGAAGTACCACAGGAAGATGGAGCACAAGCGGTACAGGAATGTTTTCACCAGCTAATACAAATTTAACTGCAGCATATACTCCTGGTAATGCTGATAAAGCTGAGGGAAATGTAACCTTAACTTTAACATCCACGAATAATAGTGTTTGCCCGGCATCGGTATCATCATTGACAGTTAAAATCACCAATGCCCCCATTGCAAATGCAGGATCTGACCAAAGCGTATGTGCTAACAATTCAAATGTAATTTTAAACGGCCAGGTAACAACAGCTACAGGAGGCGTTTGGAGCACTTCAGGCATCGGAACCTTCAATCCATCTGATACTAATTTAAATGCAACTTATACTCCGGGAGCAAGGGATATAACAAAAGGCACAGTAACACTTACGCTTACCACAACCGGTAATGGAATGTGTTTGCAAAGTGCTGACGAACTAAAGGTAGCCATTACACCTCCACCTGTTGTAAAAGCAGGGACGGACATGTATATTCTTGAGTCTGAGACCGCCACTTTAAATCCCCTAGTTAGCGGTACAAACGTAAAATATCTGTGGACTCCCAACAATTATCTAAACAATAATACGGTAAAAAATCCGTTAGTTACAGGAGTGGAGGACATCCTGTATACATTAAAAGTTACAGATATAAACGGATGCATAAATGAAGGCCGGGTAATGGTAAAGGTCTTAAAGCCTTTTAAGATACCAAATACTTTCACACCTAATAATGATGGAATTAATGATAGGTGGCTTATACCAGCTTTAAATACTTATCCCGGAAATCATGTGCAGGTTTTTAACAGGTATGGACAGTTAGTATTTGAAAGTTCCGGGTATTCCGAACCCTGGGATGGCACTATGAATGGAAAATCATTACCATTCGGCACCTATTATTATGTTATTGAATCTGGCTATGGACGCAAACCTATTACCGGTTATGTAACTCTTATAAAATAAATTTTGAAGCGGAATGATGTTATGAAACTCACTTTTTTATTAATCTTGTTCTCAACAGGAATGACAAAAACATTCGCCCAGCAAAAACCCTATTTTACTCAGTATATTCTTAATAATTATATTTTAAATCCTGCACTTACCGGAATAGAAAATTATACTGATGTTAAGTTAAGTTATCGAAATCAATGGACAGGAATAACCGGAGCGCCGGTTACTTTATACTTATCGGCGCACGGACCTATTGGCAAAAAAGATTATCGTACTACTGCTACTTCTTTTCAGATACCCGGAGAAAATCCACGCGGAAAAGCTTATTGGGAAAATTACACAGCGCCTGAGTCGCATCATGGAGCTGGCTTAATACTTATGAATGATAAAACAGGTTATCTCAGCAGGCTTTCTGCTTATGCAACCTTCGCCTATCATAAAGGATTAACACCTAAAACAAGTTTATCAGCAGGATTTCTTGGTGGCATCTCGGAGGTTAATATTGACAGAAGTAAAATAGAATGGGCAACACTCGATCCTAATGATCCTGCAATAGGATATAATAGTGAAGAATTAAAAAAAATAAAGCCTGAAATCGGGGCAGGTTTATGGTTATATTCTTCAGATTATTTTGCCGGAATTTCCGTTCTTAATGTTATACCAGGCAAAACAAGATTTACCGCTAATAATAATTACGGAGCTTATTTTGAACCTCAGTATCTCTGTACAGCGGGTTACCGGTTTTTTTTAAGTGATGATATATCTGCTTTGCCTTCCGTAATGCTGCAATTCATAAAACCATTTCCGGTGCAGATTCATTCTAATATAAAGCTTCAGTATCAGGATAAAGTTTGGGCCGGAGCGAGCTATAGACTTAGCGATCAGCTTGGAGGATTTGCGGCAATGGCCGGTATTTTTGTCTCAAATACTTTTAATATCAGTTATGCCTATGATGCTTCAACAACTTCCCGTTTAAAATACTATACCAAAAATACTCATGAAATTATTTTAGGTTTTCCTATCAACAATAAGTATGGTGATTGGTGTCCAAAAAACATCTGGTGAGTAATATCTGGATCGCTGCAACCAAAAATAAAATTTTATACTATTATGGGATTATGCTGTATACAGGAGCGATGCTGCTAAACCTATAAGGACTATGATAACTGACAATAGAAATATTTACCCGCTGCGGGCGTACTGTTTTCCGTTCTTATGGTTACCGGCAGCCCTGGGACGGCACATATAATGGCTCGCCTATGCCTGTAGGAACTTATTATTATCTTCATAGATTTACGAAATGGAGACAAACCAGTAATCGGCCCGCTTACTTTGCTTAGATAATTGCATCAACCTATAACCAATAGTTTGTTAAAAACTTTTCTGCTTTACTCTAATCGTATCAGCAAAAACCTATTTTTGATACATTAGCATTAATATGAAAATTACATCATTTCTTTTTACTATATCAATAGCCATGAGCGCTACTCTTTTTGCGCAGCCAAAAAAAGTAATCGCAGACAAAATTGTTGCTCAGGTAGGCGATAAAATCATTTTACGTTCTGATATTTATAATTCTATACAGGATGCGCAGCGTGAAGGCACACCCATGCCTCCTAATCCTGAATGCGTGCTGGTAGAAAGGGCCTTGATTGAGAAGGCATTGGTATTACAGGCCGAAAAAGATTCACTTCCGGTAAGTGATGAAGATTTAGAAGCAGAGCTTGACAACCAAATTCGTGGATTTGTAATGAAGTATGGATCTAAAGAAGTTTTGGAAGAAGTGGCAGGCAAGTCTGTTTATCAGTTAAAGGAAGACTTTCGTCAACCTTTTAAAGAAAGGAAGCTGGCAGATGCAATGCGAAAGAAAATAGTTGATAATGTAAAAATGACTCCAAATGAAGTACAGGCTTACTTTAATCAAATACCAAAAGACAGCTTGCCTTTTTACGAAAGCGAGTTGGAGCTAAGTGAAATTGTAGTGTATCCCAAGGCTAACCGCGAAGTTGAAAGCTATGTGACCCGTGAACTGAATGATTGGAAAAAGCAAGTGGAAGATGGAACAAAAAAGTTTGAGCTATTAGCAAAATCTTATACAGAAGACCCGGGAAGTAAAGAATCAGGCGGTCAGTATAATATAAACCGAAACGATAAGTTTTGGGATCCTGCTTTTATAGCAGCAGCTTTTAAGTTAAAAGAAGGCCAGGTGTCTCAGGTAGTTAAATCAAAGTTTGGGCTGCACATTATTCAAATGGTCAGCAGGTCAGGCGATGACGCAGTAATACGCCACATCCTTAGGATACCTCCTGTTACTGATGCGGAAATTAAAGAATCAATTGAAAAGCTTGATTCGGTAAGATCAAAATTAGTAGCAGGCACATTGGGCTTTGGTGAAGCAGTTAACAGGTATAGTGAAGATGAAGCAAGCAAATTCAGCGGCGGAAGAAAACAAGGCAGTGACGGTTCAAGTTTTGTAACTATTGACCAGTTAGATAAAGATATGGTTGGGGCAATTAAAAATTTAAAACCAGGCGAATATTCTCAACCCATTCCCTTTACCGATGAAAGAGGTAAAAAGGCAGTGAGATTAGTTTACATGCAAACACGTACAGAACCTCACCGCGAAAATCTTAAAGACGATTATAGCAAAATAGCCCAACGCGCCTCCGAAGAAAAAAAGAATGCTATTTTGGAAAAATGGTTTCAAAGTCATATTCCTAATTATTACATTGTTATTGACAAGGAATTTTCGGGTTGTTCGAATGTAAAAGAATGGGCGAGTAATGCTGTTGTAAATAATTAAACTTCAAATTTCTGCTATCTAAGTAAATATTCTGTTTTCGGTTATTATTATTAATTCTATCTTTTTGCCTTGCGAGAAGTTTTGTAGTCCTAAAGTTGCGAAGGCCTTAAAAAATTGCCACGACTTTTAAGTCGTGGAATCTGTAGAAATATAAGCATAGGCTTTAGCCAAAAGTTCTTTTAAAGCAATATTTATCTAAAAATATATTATTTCATTACAAGCCTGGCAAATTGTTTAATCACTGTTTCTGTTGCAATTTGTCATAATTCTGTTTTATCAATAAGATATAAAGCCAGGCTTTTTACAAATTTTCAAATTTTTTGTTTCGCTGCCCAATCATCCATTTTTCTTTCCAGGATATCTAAAGGCAATGCGCCATCTTTCAAAATATTATCATGAAAATCTGCAAGGTTAAAACGGCTTCCCAATTCTTTTTGATACCTGTTGCGAAGTTCTGCTATTTTTAAAGCGCCGGTCTTGTAGCCTAAAGCTTGCCCTGGTATTGCCATATAACGTTCAATTTCCGCAGTAGCACCTTGTTCGCTTATTGCTTCATTAGCCATCATGTATTTTATGGCATCTTCACGGCTCATATTTTTTGTATGTAAGCCAACATCAACCACCAATCTTATTGCCCGGTGCATCTCATCGCCTAAAGCCGCCATATATTGATACGGGTCAGTGTAAAGCCCTAATTCTTTACCCAGGCTTTCGCAATACAAAGCCCAGCCTTCAACGTACGCATTGTTGCCGCCAAAACGACGGAATTTGGGAAGGCTTGTATCTTCCTGCTGCAACGATATCTGGTAATGATGGCCAGGAATAGCTTCATGCAAAAACAAACTTTCCATGCCACTGGTAGTATTAAATGTTTTTGCATCTAAAACAGGAACATAAAATATACCGGGACGTGTGCCATCGGGCGAGCCCTGGTTGTATTCTGCACTTGCGCTTGCAGCGCGAAATGCTTCTGTCTGTCGTATTTCGAAAGGTGTTTTTGGTACGTTATGAAACAACTTTTTCAGGTTAGGCTCTGTTTTTTTATGAATAACTTCAAAAGCAGCCAATACTTCCTGCGGGGTTTTGTATGGCATAAATTGTTTCGATGTTTTCATAAATTCAAAGAAAGCGGGCATATCTCCTTTAAAGCCAACCGCATTTTTTACGCTGTCCTGTAGCTTTCCAATTCGCGCAACCTCTTTAAGACCTGTTTGGTATATCTCTTCGGGAGTTTTATTTGTAGTGGTTTGCGATCGAATTAAGTATTGATAATAATCTTTACCGTTTAGCAAAGCACTTATTCCGGATGAATTTCTTGCTTTTGGTAAATATTCAGTTTTTAAAAAATCTCCCAGTTTTTTGTAAGTAGGTATTAACTGATTATGAATTAATGTTGTAAAAGCAGCAGTCAGCCGGTTTTTATCTGCATCAGAAAAACCCGCTGGAAACTTTTTTACAGGGCTGTAAAATAAACTTAAAGAGTCTTCTTTTACCTGCATCGCTTCCATCTCCGGGATCATTTTTACAACCAGCGCTTTTGGCAAAACATATTTTGCAGCAGTACCTTTTCTAAAATAAACGATGGAGCTGTCTGCCCATGCACTAAATTTGGAAGCCCTGCTTAACCAATCATCATAATCTTTTACTGTTTTAAAAGGCTGGTTTCCATCGCCGCTGCCAAGCTGACCCATTGTTAAGGGTAATCCCCAAAACTGCTGAAAAGGAATATAATTCTCCGGAAAATTCAATCCTTCAAGGTTTATTTGCATTTCCCTCTTAAAATCGTCGTAGCTAATTTTATCCTTATCGTTCAGGTTTTCGCGGTCATATTTTGTAAGGTAAATCTGGTAGTTATGGTAGAAGTTTTTAAGAGTATCCCTGTAGCTGTCGCTAAAATCAACAGGTAAAAGGTTGTTATACCTTTTGTCTCCGATGGCTGTAGCTTCTAATGGAAACAGCTTCAGGCGCTCTTCGTAATAATTATTGAAAAGCGTTGCAAGCTCCTTGTTGTCTTCTCTGCCGGGATTGGTATTACTAAGTTTACAAGCGGTGAAAGCCAATGCTGCAAAGGCAATAATTAAACTACTTTTCATAGAAAAACGCAAACTTAATTGATTATGTATGATAGCAAGAATACAATTTTAATTTGTCTGTTAAAAATTATACTTCATCTTAATAGCCGCAAGAAAGATAAGAACACATATCTACAAGGAAAGAATTATTATCTATTCATTTTTTTGAAGTATTTCCAGGAATTTTTCTATAGTGATCCATTCGACTTTAGGGAAATCAATTTCTTTAAGAATATTTAAGTATTTTGTCGTTTGTAACAAGGTAGTCGGCCTTACTTCTTATATAACAGTCAATATACTTATTATCATCTGCATCTGCTGCAATGCCTGAACAATTTCAAAATTTCAAGCTGGGCATTATTAAGCGCAGACATATCATACATTTTAACCACAAGTTACAAAAAATCATACTTTCAAATCAGTTAATCCTTTCCTTATTCTTGCAATCGTTTCTCTTCTTCCGATCAAGGCTGCAATGTCAAAAACCGCAGGGCCAAACTTTGCGCCTACCAGCATTATTCTGAAAGGCAATTGAAGTTCACCCATTTTTATGCCTTTTTCTGTTGCGGTATCTTTAAACAATGTTTCAATGTCGGCTGCTTTCCACTCTTGAAGCAACGTAAATTTTTCTGAAAGTATATCAAAAAACATTGCTTTGTCATCATTCCATTTTGGTTTTATTGAAGCGACATCTAATGTTTCAGGCGCAATAAAAAAGAAAGAAGCCTGCTGCCAGAAATCAGTTAATAACGTGCAACGGTCTTTAACCAACTCTATTACTTTGTCAAGTTTTTCATCTTCTGCGATTTGTACCCGGTTTGAAGCAAATAATTTTTCTACCGCAACCCTTAAATCTTTTACATCAGACCTTTTTATCCATTCATGGTTAAACCATTTTGCTTTTTCATAACTGAACTTTGCCCCGCCTTTGTGCACATGTTCCAGTGAAAATTTCTCGACCAGTTCTTTAATAGTAAAAAGTTCCTGTTCTGTACCGTCGTTCCAGCCCAGTACTGCCAGCAGGTTTATAAATGCTTCGGGCAAAAAACCTAACTCGCGAAAACCGACGATTAATTCTCCGGTTTTAGGATCCCTCCAGTTCATTGCAAAAACAGGAAAACCTAAGCGGTCACCGTCACGTTTGCTTAGTTTACCATGTCCGTCTGGTTTCAATATTAATGGAAGATGTGCCCATTGCGGCATATCCTGTTCCCAGCCTAAATATTTCCAAAGTAAAATGTGCACGGGCGCACTTGGCAGCCATTCTTCACCACGAAAAGCATGTGTTATTTCCATTAAATAATCGTCTGCAACCACTGCGAGATGGTAGGTGGGCATTCCGTCTGTTTTCAGCAAAACTTTATCATCAACAAGAGAAGAATCAAAAGATACTTCGCCGCGGATTATGTCTGTGAAAGTAATGGTTTCATTTTCCGGCATTTTTATCCTGATTACATGCGGAGTATTTTCACTTAACAACCTGGTCACTTCATCTTCGCCCAAAGTCAGCGAATTTCGCATCTTCTCCCTGATGCTGTGGTTGTATTGAGTGGAAGGATTTTCTTCCGTTCTGAATTTTTCCCGCATTTCTTCCAGCTCCTCTGCTGTGTCGAAAGCATAATAAGCGTTGCCTTGCTTTACAAGCTGCTCTGCATATTGCCTGTAGCTTTCCTTTCTTTCACTTTGCCTGTAAGGTGCATGAGGTCCGCCTTGCCAAGGGCTTTCATCAGGTTCGAGGCCGCACCATTGAAGGCACTCATATATATATTCTTCAGCTCCGGGCACAAAACGTGACTGGTCTGTATCTTCTATGCGAAGAACGAAATCACCTTTATGCTGCTTTGCAAATAAATAGTTATATAACGCTGTTCTTACCCCGCCGAGGTGCAGACCGCCGGTAGGTGAAGGGGCAAAACGAACTCTCACTTTCTTTTCCATAATAGCGGCAAAGATAAACTGGTAAATACTGAAAAGAAAGGTCGGTTTAAAAAAATCCAACAGGTTTATGTTAGCTTGAAATTATCATTTGCAGTATAGTAAATAATTCTAACAATAAGTGAGAAGACCTTTTACAAGAAGTATCTGGTGATAAAACAAAATTGGTATAGCTTCCTAATTCTCATAACCCTTTTTTAGAAATCCAGCCTTCTTCATTATTACTATTTATATAATAAAAACCTTTGTAATCACCAAGAATGTTTATTTGCCCGTTTATTGGCAAAACAGTCTTTCTTGCGGCAAAATTATTTGGTTCGTCTAATAATGGCTGTGCGATTTTTAAGCTAACTTTGCGAACAGGCAACGACGTAGGAGTGACTGCAGCACTTGCAACAAATCCTTCTTCGCCGCCAGGCAGTGAAACTTTATACCAATCTGCTGTTGCAGCCTCGGCTTTTAGCAAAGTATTTATTTCAAGTGCAGATACTTCAGCCGCATTCACTGTTGGTTGAGATGATAATTTGATTACTTTCTTATTTCGTACCCATTTGCCTACGTTGCTTAATGGCGCATTTATCTTATCAGCCGTTTTAGTTACCCTGTTTACAAAAGGTAACGGATCAACAGCGCCGGAATTGGTATAAATTCCAAAATGTAAATGGGGAATTGTTGTTCTTGCGTTGCCGGTATTTCCCATCAAACCTATGGTATCTCCGGTCTTTACAATTTGTTCGGGCTGCGCTGTCTGCTTATCAAGATGGGCATAATATAAAGTGTAATCTTTATTATCAACTCGTAAAAAAATTACTTTCCCGCCAAGCGAATTTTCAGTTACGCTGGTTACAACGCCATCTGCTGCGGCTACCAATGGTGTTCCTCTTGGTGCAAAAATATCAATTCCTTCATGTTTTCTGGCGCCTTTATCACGGCCGGCACCCCAGAAACTTCCTATGTTGCTCTTTACTTTTGGCGTTACGGGAAAAGCGAGAGAAGGCCCAGCAGTTATAGATAAAGTATATTCTCCGCCTTTTAATAACTCTGGCTGCACTCTTACCATATAACTGCCATCTTTATTTACATCATAACTAATAGTTGCAGCAGCAGTGTCAGCAGATAATAAAAAGACAGGTTTTGACTCTTCTGCGGCAGCAGCAGGCTGCCATAAATCAAGGTAAACTGCAAATCCTGTTTCAGGTTTTTTGCTTAGATTAATCTGCAGCTTTTCACCACGTTTTGCATTAAACAGCAAACCTGCTGCTTTTGGTTGTTCTGCAGCAAAATATCCTGTTTCATTGTAAGGAAGATTTACGGATAAAGGAGAACTGAGACTTTTTTCTGCTGCTGCAAACCAAAGCCTTCCCAGCGCAGTCTCTTGCAAGCCTGCATTTTTTATTCTATCTGCATACTGTTCGTGCGGACTTTTTTTACCAAAAATACCTGCGGGGCCAGAGGTTGTGCAAGACACTGATATGACTGTAACTGATAAAAATAGTACTATATTTCTTAATGAGTAAAATAAGAAGGACATATAGCAGATATTTCAAATTTTACGCCAGTGTAATTAAACGAATAATTAAAAAGCTCTGATTTCAAGGAAAAGGAAGTTTTGAGTTGAATTTAGCAGTACAAAATTTTCGCCTGAGAATTCTTAAAAAAAGCTTTTTACATGGTTTGTAATTCTGCTAAAAATAAAGCTCTTCTGCTCTACTATTTAATAAGAATTCAACGTTTTATAAAAGTCAACTAAACAGAGGCATACACACAGGTTACCTAATTACTTTATATATTTACAGTATGGCAGGCAAAAAGGTTAAAAGGATTTTTAATCGGTTTTTTGTAATAATCAACTGCATTTTGGCAGGTATTTTTCTTACTGCCTGCCTTGTGCCGTACCTCAATCCTTCTGTCTGGTGGTTTATGGGTTTACTGGGTATTGCTGTTCCTTACCTTGCATTGCTGCTGGTGTTCTCTGTTTTTTTTTGGTGGGTGGTAAGCCCTGGCTGGTCTGTCATTTCCATAGTAACTCTGCTGATTGGCTGGAAACAATTAACGGTTTTATTTGCTACGCATAAATATGAAACATTTACAGAAAAAAAAGACAGTACTTACTTACGCATTGCAGACTGGAACATTCGCAGTTTTGTAGGATTAAGTGAGAAAGCAGATAAAAAAAGAATAGATCGCGCTACTATTCCTGAAACTATTATAGCACAAAACCCTGATATTGTCTGCCTGCAGGAATTTAATAATTCGGATGCTCAGAATAATATAATCCCGTTCAAAACTAAATATCCATATTATTATTTTTCCAAGGATTTTAAAAGAGTAAAGCAGAGCTACGAAGCCGGAAGCATTATTTTTTCAAAATACCCCATTGCAGACTCAGGAAAAATCCGCTTTCCGGGAGCGTCCGGCGAAAGCCTTATTTATGCAGATATACAAACTCCGAGAAAGATGATAAGAGTTTTTACTACTCATCTTCAATCCTTTAAGTTTAAAAAAGAAGATTACGAAGACATAGAAAAAATCAGGAAAACAGAGCAAAAAGCTTTACCTGCGTCACTCAATATTGTTCAAAAAATGAAACTGGCATATACTAAAAAAGGTGAGCAGGCAAACATGGTGCGCACGGCTCTTGACCGGTCGCCTTATCCCAGCCTGATTTGCGGCGATTTTAATGATGTGCCTAACAGCTATACCTATTTTCACATCCGTCATAACCGCCAGGATGTTTTTCTTGCAACATCTTTAGGTATCGGCCGTACTTACCTCGCGCTTGCGCCCACGCTTAGGATTGATTATATATTACCTGACAAAAATTTTTTTATAGACCAGTTCGATCTTGTAGACGAAGATTTAAGTGACCATCTGATGCTTGTTGCCGACATTGTAATTAAATAATAAACACTGATTTCTCCGATTAAACATATATTTAAAGGAAAAGAACATCTTTTTTCTCTTAATCTGCCCCTTTCAATTTCCGGTGCGGCGGCAATATTCTTTTCTTTCTCTCACTAATGATCTTATAATCGGCGATTTAATCCCCGTAATCCGCGATTTGATTTCAATCCCCGTAATCGGCGATTTGGCTACCTTTGCCCCCGTTATAAATAATTTTTTTATTAAATTTTTACATATACTATGTCTTCACTTAAAGTCTACAATACTTTAACCCGGATGAAAGAAGAATTTGTTCCATTGACACCGGGTTACGCAGGCATGTATGTGTGCGGCCCTACTGTCAGCGGCGAAAGTCATTTAGGTCATGCAAGACCTTATATAACTTTTGACATAGTTTACCGCTACCTGCAATATCTTGGCTACAAGGTAAGGTATGTAAGAAACATAACAGATGCAGGGCATTTTGAAGAAGAAGGGCGCGAAGCAGAAGACAAGATCAGCAAAAAAGCAGTTATCGAAAAACTGGAACCGATGGAGCTTGTCCAAAAATATACTAACCTGTTTCATTGGGCTATGAAGCAGTTTAATACCATCGAACCAAGCATTGAACCAACTGCTACCGGCCATATTGTAGAGCAGATTGTAATGATTGAAAAAATAATTGAAGATGGCTATGCTTATGCAGTTAACGGAAGTGTTTATTTTGATGTAGAAAAATATAATACAGATTTCTCTAAAATTGGTATGCCATACGGCATATTGAGCGGCCGCGTGCTCGACGAGCAGGAAGCGACTACACGTGATCTTGATAATCAGGAAGAAAAAAGAAACCCGCGGGATTTTGCTTTGTGGAAAAATGCGCCTCCCGAACATATTATGCGTTGGCAAAGCCCGTGGGGACAGGGGTTTCCCGGGTGGCATATTGAATGCTCTGCAATGAGCACAAAGTACCTGGGCGACCAGTTTGATATTCACGGCGGCGGCATGGATCTCGAGTTTCCGCACCATGAATGCGAGATTGCGCAAAGTGCAGTATGCAATCGTGTAATGCTTGCCCGCTACTGGATTCATAATAATATGATTACCATAAATGGCAAAAAAATGGGAAAAAGCTATAACAATGTTATTAAGCTCAGCGAATTATTTAGCGGCAATCATCCTGCTTTAGAGCAAGCTTACAGCCCTATGACTATCCGGTTTTTTATACTGCAGACCCACTACCGCGGCACTTTAGACTTTGGAAATGAGGCATTGCAATCTGCCGCAAAAGGCTTTAAAAGACTGTGGGAAGCATACGAATCACTGCAGAAAATGAAAGTTTCGGAAATTGATTTTGATGCAGAAAAAGCAGATGCTGAACTGGATACAAAAGTGCTGACTTTGCTTGATGAGTTTGATGAGTTTATGAATGATGACTTCAACACTGCAAAAGTATTAGCTAATATGTTTGAAATAGTGCCGGTGATAAATGCAATAAAGGACAAACATATTCCTGCCGCTTCTTTGAACAGTGATACTTTTCATCTCATGCAATCAAAAATGAAAATTTATGCAGAAGACATCTTAGGCCTGAAAAGTGAATTAGAGGGTGATTATACTAAACTGGATGGGGTATTGCAGGTGCTGATTGAACTAAGAAAACAGGCAAAAGCTAAAAAAGATTATGTAACTTCTGATACAATAAGAAAGCAGCTTTTAGAGTACGGGATTGCTTTGAAAGATGAAAAAGACGGAAATATCAGTTACGCTTTTGTTTAAAGTTTTTGTTTAATTGTACAAAAATTATAACGCATATATTTCACTTACAGTAAAGCTTATGCCTAATTGAGATAATTGAATAATATCTGTTGGTTTTGAATAAGTAAGCAAATTCCAGTCATTACTCTCAGTGCGGCTAAAAACGCTGATAAAAACCGTTTCAGGTTCTATTAAGATATAGTATTGAAGAGAATCAAAACGCTGGTAATTTATAAATTTATCTACTGTTTCATATTTGCGAGTGCTTTCGCTTAGTACTTCAACTATCAGTTCCGGCTGTTCTTTTATATAAACGGTTCCGCCTGATAATGGTTCCTTTGTTATAAAAATATCAGGGTAGAAATATTTGTTTTCATCCGGTAACTTCACCTTTACGCCTTCTATACAAAAAGTGTAACCTTTATTTTTTAAAAGCATTTTTAAAAGAATACAAAAATTCAGCGCCAACTGGTTATGCAAATTACTTTCTCCAGGCATATCTATAAGTTTTCCGTTGATGTATTCGTGCCTTATATCTGATTGTAACTCAAATAATATGTATTCTTTTTCACTTAATATTTTTTCAGGTGTTACCAATTTCATACTTAGAAAATTATCTTTTAAAGGTAATAAAAAGAACAAAGAATAAATTGAAGAAAGATTATTATTACCGGGAAATTAATGTTTGCAATCATCAGCATGCGCATGATTGTGAATTTTGCAAGCGCGGAAATTTATGATGTGAGCAGAAATAATTCCCGTTACAGCAGGAACGAGCAGCCAGTTTTCGTATTCTGTAAAAAATAATTTTAGTACTAAAAAGACAAATCCTGCAAAAAACACCAACATAGGCAACAGGTTGTGGTGATGTTTTTTCCAGCCGTGATAAAGCGAGTAAATGCCAACTGCAAAAGCCAAAACAACCATAAAGATCTCGAAAGCTTTATTCTCAATAATATTAATACCGAATATGGGAAGACTGGTAATTACCAATGGTAATAATGCACAATGAATAGCACAGGCAAGCGAAGCGGCAATGCCAAAAGTATCCCAGTTTATTTTATAATTTTTATTCAAAGGAAGGCAAAGATAAAGGTTTGCAACAAAGTTGCAATAATATTCATGGTTTATTCGATAAGTGTTTATGAAATTAACGAAACAAACTGAAGTATTTTTTTTGTACTAACTTAGTATAGCAGGAGGTTTTTAATATAAAAGCATTAACAGCGGCATCCGTAACTTTGCAGTTTAAAAGAAATTTATATGAGTAAAAAGGCGATTGGATATACCGTTTTTTTTGTTGTGCTTACCTGCGTCTTTTTTTATTTTGTATTTGCAGGCACCGATAACTGGAAAGCAAAATTGCCAACAGTTAGTTATGTAAAACCATTTTCTTTTGAAAACCAGGATGGCAAAACCATTACAGAAGATGACCTTAAAGGAAAAGTGACAGTTGTAGAATATTTTTTTACAACTTGTAAAGGCATTTGCCCGAGAATGAATGCAAGCATCAGAAAAATTTATGAACAGTATAAAGATGAACCCGATTTTTTAATTCTGGCACATACTGTACAACCTGAAAAGGACAGTGTCAGCAGGCTTCGCTTTTATGCAGACAGCATGAAGATTGATACAAAAAAATGGGTGTTGGTAACCGGGAGAAAAGACAGCTTGTACCAGGCTGCGCGGGCAAGCTACCTTCTGGATGACCCGGCAAATAGTGTAGAAAAGTTAGATGACCAGTTTATACATACACAGTTTTTGGCGCTGGTTGATAAAAACGGAAATGTAAGAGGCGGTGTATATGATGCACTTAAAAAAGATGAAATGAAAAAACTTGGAGATGATATTAAAGGTTTGCTCAGAGAAAAAGCCGGACCTAATGGTTTTGCAAACGGCGTGTTTGGAAACAATCCTCAATAAAAATATTATAAATTTACAGGTATGAATACTGAATTTATTGACAATATATTAAAACGTAACCAGCTAAGTGTAACAGACAGCAGGAAAAAGATATTAGAGCTTTTCCAAGATAATAAAGGTGCGCTGGCGCATAATGATATTGAGAAAAAAACAGGTGAAAAGGTTGATCGTGTTACTATATATCGTACGCTGCAGACTTTTGTTGAAAAAGGAATTATTCATACAATACCTACTCCGGATAATTCTGTATTATACGCACTTTGTAAGGATGAATGTACAACAGGTCATCACTACGACAATCACGTACATTTTGTCTGCGATAACTGTAATATTACATATTGTCTTGACTCTGTGGTAACGCCTGCAGTTAACCTTCCGCCAGGTTTCAAACCTTCGGTGATTGATGTAGTGGTTACGGGAGTCTGCAAGAATTGTTAGTCTGTTTTAATAACCAAATCTAAATTTTAAAAAAAGCAATGCAATTTATTGCTTCAAATCTTAGCGGTACTATCTTTTAGAGCTTTAAATTATCTCCGCGCTTATTAGGTGAGAATATTCTTTCTGTCAGATAAAAAAAGTCCGGATAAAAATACAATTACGAAGGAGAAGCCCGGATAAAAATTACATGCTTCTTCTATATTGCCCGCCAACTTCGTATAGAGCATGGGTAATTTGCCCAAGCGAACAATACCTGACTGTCTCCATCAATTCTTCAAAGAGATTACCGCCGGCGATAGCTGTCTTCTTTAGTTTTGACAGCATTTCATTGCACTTAGCTTCATTACGTTTTTTAAAGGCTGTCAGATTCTGAATTTGCTGCAGCTTTTCTTCAGTAGTGCTGCGGATAATTTCAGAGGGTAAAATAGTCGGGCTTCCTTTTTTATTAAAAAAAGTATTTACACCAATAAGAGGTAATTCCCCGGTATGTTTCCGGTGTTCATACACCATGCTTTCTTCCTGAATTTTATTGCGCTGGTACATTCTTTCCATTGCACCAAGCACACCTCCGCGATCGTTAATCCTGTCAAATTCTGCAAGCACAGCTTCTTCAACAAGATTTGTCAGCTCTTCAGTTAAAAAACTTCCCTGGTTCGGATTTTCATTTTTAGCAGTACCTAATTCCCGGTTAATGATTAGCTGAATAGCCATTGCCCGCCGTACACTTTCTTCGGTGGGGGTTGTGATAGCCTCGTCATACGCATTTGTATGCAGACTGTTGCAATTGTCATGAATAGCATACAATGCCTGCAAAGTTGTACGTATGTCATTGAAGTCTATCTCCTGCGCATGGAGGCTGCGGCCGCTTGTCTGAATGTGATACTTCAATTTTTGGCTGCGCTCATTTGCATTGTATTTATACTTCATAGCCTTAGCCCAAATCTTCCTGGCTACCCGGCCAATAACGCTATACTCCGGGTCCATTCCATTACTGAAGAAAAAAGATAAATTAGGAGCAAAATCATCAATATGCATCCCCCTGCTCAGATAATATTCTACATAGGTAAATCCGTTGGCAAGCGTAAAAGCAAGCTGTGTGACCGGATTTGCGCCAGCCTCAGCTATGTGATAACCGCTTATGCTGACACTATAAAAGTTACGTACTTTTTTATCAATAAAATACTGCTGCACATCACCCATCAGCTTCAGGGCAAATTCGGTACTGAAAATGCAGGTGTTTTGTGCCTGGTCTTCTTTTAATATATCTGCCTGCACTGTACCCCGCACCTGGCTTAATGCCTCCAACTGCAGCTGACTGTAGATCTCAGAGGGCAAAACTTCGTCGCCTGATATACCCAACAGCTTCAAACCTAAACCATTATTCCCATCGGGCAATCTTTCAGGAGAAGATGGGTTATAGTAAAAAGGAGTTGAAAAATGTTCATACTTTTCTTTTCTTATTTTATCAACCATAGCCCATTCACCGTTGTCTTCTATCCATTTTTCACATAACTGGTCTACAGCAGCATTCATAAAAAAAGCGAGTATAACGGGTGCAGGACCATTAATAGTCATGCTTACTGATGTTCCAGGACTGCAGAGATCAAAACCGCTATAAAGCTTTTTTGCATCATCAATAGTAGCTATATTAACTCCGCTGTTGCCAATTTTACCAAAAATATCAGGGCGCAGCTCAGGGTCTTCCCCATAGAGAGTAACGCTGTCAAATGCAGTAGAAAGCCGCTTTGCAGGTTGTCCGAGAGAAACATAGTGAAAGCGTTTGTTTGTTCGCTCAGGCCCACCTTCTCCTGCAAACATCCTCGTAGGGTCTTCACCTTCACGTTTCAGCTCAAATACTCCGGCGGTAAACGGAAATTCTCCCGGAATGTTTTCCTGCATTTGCCAGCCAAGGATGTCGCCATAATCTTTATATTTAGGTAATACTACTTTAGGTATACGAGTACCAGTCAAACTTATGGTCGTTAATGATTTTCTTAATATTTTTTCACGCACTTGATACTCGAAATAATCGGCATTGTATTTTTTAATTACTTCCGGCCATTGCTGAAGCAGCAGGACGGATTCTTTATCTAACTGATCTTCAAAATATTTTTGTGCTTCTTTTAAGGCTTTAGCTTCTGAAAAAGAATCTTTTAGAAGCTCAATCTCTTTCAATGCTTCCGCCGCACCTTGTATCTTATAAAGTTTAGAAGCAACTGCACACTGCTGATTTACCCAATCATTGTATTTACGGTTCTCTTCAGCTATTTCAGATAAATAACGAACTCTCTTAGGAGGTACCATGCACCCGCTTATTGAGTGTTCTTCTGTTACTTTAATGCCTTTGTGTGTAAAATATGTTTTTGTGCCGGCTTCAACGGCCTTCATTATTTCGGCGAAAAGTTTGTTAACTCCCTCGTCATTAAATTTCGAAGCAGTAGTACCAACGACAGGCAAGTCCTCATCTTTTGCCGTCCACAAGCTGTGGTTGCGTTTGTATTGTTTACGAACCTCAAGCAATGCGTCTAAAGCTCCTGCTTTATCAAACTTGTTTAAGCAAACAATATTGGCATAATCAAGCATGTTTATTTTCTCAAGCTGGCTTGCCGCGCCATATTCGGGAGTCATTACATACATGCTCACGTCACAATAATCTAAAATGCTGGTATCGCTTTGCCCGACTCCTGCACTTTCCAATATTATAAAATCAAAGCCTGCAAGACTGACAATGTCAATTGCTTCCTGCACATGTTTACTAAGGGTTATATCACTCTCACGTGTTGCGAGGCTGCGCATATAGGCCCGACCGCTGTGTATTGCATTCATTCGTATTCTGTCACCAAGCAAAGCACCGCCGGTTTTCTTTTTAGAGGGATCTACAGAAATCACTGCAACGGTCTTATCAGTATACGTATATAAGAAGCGGCGAACTATTTCGTCCGTGACAGAAGATTTGCCTGCTCCCCCGGTACCGGTAATGCCCAATACCGGCGCAACTTTTTTGACATTTACTTCTTCATTCTTCATTAAGGCAGAAAGCAAACTCTTAAATTCCTGGCCGTTTTCCGCATGACTGATGGCACGGGCAATAAAGCGGATGTCTTTTACTTCCTTCAGCCTGAGTTTGCCTGTTATTTTTAAGTTTCCATTTAAAGGAAAATCGCATTCTTTTACCACATCTTCAATCATGCCTTCCAAACCCATTAACCTTCCATCATCAGGGCTGTAAATTTTTGTTATACCATAGTTCTGCAATTCCCTGATTTCTGCCGGCAGTATCGTTCCGCCGCCACCGCCAAATATTTTTATATGCCCGCAGCCATTTTCTACAAGGAGGTCTTTCATGTATTTAAAGAACTCTACATGTCCGCCCTGGTAACTGGTGATTGCTATACCCTGGGCATCTTCTTCAATGGCACATTCTACAATTTCAGCTACACTCCTGTTATGCCCAAGATGAATAATCTCTGCCCCTTTTGCCTGCATTAACCGGCGCATAATATTTATTGCCGCGTCATGACCGTCAAATAATGATGCTGCGGTAACAATTCTGATTTTATTTAAGGGAGAATAAGACATTTATGGCACGTTTTCAAAAATTTCAGAATTAGTAAATATTGAAAATATTATAAAGAGCTTTTTATCTTGTTAATAATTTTTCAAATAATGGCCTCCTTAAACTAAATTTTTTTACCACAATTGTATAATCCGGAGAGGAATTAGTTAAACAAAACTAAGCATTTTTTAAGGCTGAACAAGAGATAATATAAGCAACTGCAGATTGAGTATAAAAGTTTGTAAAGGAAAAATTAGCGTGCAGAAAGGTTCGACAGGACTTTTTGTTTTTGAAAATAATTATATTCTCATTAGTTACAGAGAACTCATTATTGCATTTTGACTTATAGCACTAAAACAAGCAGAGATAAATTAAAATGCAAAGAGGCCTGTAAGAGCCTCCTCGCGTTTATTTCATAAAATAAAAAACGAATAATTAATAAGACCAGAGATCCTGTTCGTAATTAAATATCTTTTCTTTGATATTTTCGCCTTCAAGCAGGCGAAATAGGGGATCTTTAATATATTCTTTAAGGCTTCTGTCAAATGCATTATCAATGGTAGATTTGGTAATGTAACTTGAAAAAAACCTGCTTTCAAACAATTCCTCCCAACTCATACGACCGGCATAGTTGTTACCGTTATACACTTCATACTTAGCCAGGGTAGGACGCAGATCAGGATAGTAAGCCCAAAACAAAGTAATGTCTCCAACATCAATACCGGAAGATGTGTATTTTCTCATAACAGGCGCTATTCCTAATATCCGTACAAACATCCTTGAAGATTCTTTGTCAAAAATCCATTCTTCTTTCAGGCGGAAACGGTAAATAGAGTCGGGCTCTATCATTCTTTGTCTTGCCTGGTAACCTGTTACTTCTCCATTGAGATCAACAACCGGAACGGTATCCAAACCGCCGGTAATAGTTTGAGCCACCTGCTCCTTGGTTAACGGAGTAGTAAACCTGTCATCTTCACCGCTGAATACCGTTATATCACCAGATTGTATTGCGTTGAAAAGAATAGAAATAAAACGTTGGTTTCCATTGTCTTCATTTGCTGCATAGCGGAAAGGAAGATTAATTTTTTCTCTTGTGTCAATTTCCCTCCAAACTCTTTGCCTGTAAACCGCGTCATCTTCACGAATATTTTCATAAGCAAGCGGAACTCTGTCCCTGACCAATTGTCTGTCTACAGCATTATCATTGCGTAATGAAGGAGCTACGGAGTCTCCTATTCCGCTTCCCCCACTTTTCATAAGTGTTACAGGCAAATTTGCATTTATCGATTGAGTGCCTGAAGAAGCTGCCGGAGAATTATTATTTCCATAGCCGCTTGTATTACCATAGCCACTTGCAGGAGCATTTGCGCTCTTCTTTTTAGTAGTATCTCTTGCAGCACCCGTAGTTGTATAACCACTGTTGCCATAACCACTGTTGCCATAACCGCTTGCAGGACGGCTCCTTGCATTTCTGGTTCCTCTTGCACGAGGTTTTGTCTGAGCATTTATCTCAGCAGTGATTAAAAACGCTGACAACAGAACTATAACAGTTTTAAACATTTTCATATTCATGACAGGAAATATTTATTTTAAGTTAAAAGCCATAGCAGGAAGAACTCGGATATCACCCCCCGGTCCTCGTGCTCTGATTTCATCAATAACGACAGTTGAGTTAGGACGACATTGCTCTAAATATCTTTTTGCATCAGCATTAAAATAAGGACCGCTGTTTTGAGTATAACGGGGACTTTCTCCAAATCCGGCACCTGTGGCATAGAATACAAAAGATACTATATCAAATTTTACACCTTCAAATACAAAATCTCTTAGATCTGCCCGTACACCTTGTTGCGCTTTTAGAGCATTTGCAGCTATTTGTCCTCCCGCGCTTTGCCCTATCATAGCAACGGGATCAGGTACTCTTTTCACCCTAAATTCAGAAGGGGTTGTTTTACCCTCCTCTGTTACATTTATGGTAGCTTTACCAGGTACAGTTACAGTAGCTATATATCTTCCTCCACCGATACTTCGTAAACTACCACCATTTGTAATACTAACTAATTTCTTTTCTGCACCACCGGTGCCGCCACTTACAGTTAAAGGATTTTCTAACCCTATGTATAAGACTTTAACATTATCAGCACTTACATTTATACCCGTAGGAGAACCAACAGTATATTGCACCTCTTTTTCCAGCGATCCCGGAGTACCGTCTGGTTTTATAAATGATACACGAACTTTTTTTGCATAGGAACCGGGACCGCCAACGGTAGTTTTATATTCTGCAACACCCTGTTGATTTAAAGGCATTCCTGCCCCGTCTACAGATATACTTGGCCTGGCAGACTTACTGAAAGCACCAACGCCTGCAGTAATTACAAGTTCCTGGCCAGGCATAAGATATTGTGAATTAGTACCGGCAAAAGCCTGAAATTCATCGTACACCACTTCAACAGCACCAATCTGCCGATGGCAATAATCAACTACCTGCGCTTCACTGTTTTTTACATCATTTTGAAATTTACTAAGCATTGTGATAGCAGCAATCGTGGGTGTCATGCGAAAATAGGCAGCATCCCACTCTTTGTTTCCTTCGTTGTTTGATTTGGGAACACTTAAATCAATAGGCAAAGTCGGGGCAAGATCAGTATTCATTTTCGCATCTATGCCCAAAAGATTTTTTTTGTAGTCCTGCAGTTTCTGATGTAATTCTTTGCCCTGAGGACCCTCCACCAATAAGCGGGTTGGCCCTTCTAAATTATCTTCCTTATAATCTCCGCCGGGCTTTATTTGTCCTGCCGCAGTCATTAAGCCAGTTTTTAAAGACTCTATATAATTATATACATTATCAGCATAGTCTCTTGCCTGCAAAGCTTTGGCCTGCCATATCTTTGCTTTCTCTGCTGTTTTAGGATCGGCCACTTTTCTCTCAAAAGACGAGAAAAGACCTTGGTTTTTTAATTCTATAATCTGGTTGGCATTTGCCAGACTTTGGTTAACTGTTCTGAAGGCATTAAGAATCTCGGCAGACACATTTAGAGCCAACATTGCTGTCAGTACCAAATACATCATATTAATCATCTTCTGCCTGGGCTCTTTAGGTAAAGCCATATGTTATGTTCAGTTTAAATAGTTACTAATAAATTCAATTATCTTCCCTGCATTGCAGTTAACATGTTTCCGTAAACAGAATTTAGCCTTCCAAGGTTGTTAGCAAGTAATCCAATTTGTTCCTGCGCCTTTTTAGCATCTTCAACACTTCCTTCCATTGCTGCTGAAGTCTGCACAAGCTTACCATAAAATTGGTTAAGAACTTTAAGGTGATTATTGCTTTCCTGTAATTCCAATTCGTAAATAGTGTTGAGAGAAGACAGGTTTTTAGTTAAAACCTGAACCTGACTATGAAACTGTTTAGTGCTCTCACTAGCTGCATTGAAAGTAGTAAGCGAATTTGCAGTATTAATGTAGGCATCTTTTACCTGGTCTAAGGCTGCTGCCGCAGATTTCGTTTTTTGGGCGTAATCGCCTGAAGCCTTTACAATATCACCTACGTCTGAAATGTTCGAAACTGTACTTCCCAATTTTTGGAAACCTGCGCCTAATCTGGAAAGATTGGCAGGAGTGATATCAGCATCAGCTAACATCTTTTCCATTGATGCAAGAGCGGGGTTACCCAAAGGTACATTATTTGCCGTGGTTGTTGTTGCAACGCTATCTTCCGGAGGCGGTGCAAAAATATATAGTAAAGCATATACAAAAAATATAGCTGCTTCTGTATATAAACCAACTTTCAGCCATGTATCTGCACCAGCCGCGTGGGTTATTTTCGCCAACGCTCCTAACAATACCGGTACTGCTGCTGCCGATACAAAAATGTTTAAAAGCCTGTCAATGGGTCTTGCTTTTCCTGTTCCTGAAGCCATAAATTTTTTTTTAAGTTTTTTACAGTAATGTTTAGAATATTAATAAAAACAGAAAGTGAATATATTAACGGATAAAGGTGGGGGGTATTATCCTCCCCACCAGTAATTTTGTGTTAATAGTAAAAGTGATAAATGTTTTTAGATAGGCTTTAACTTATCTTCTGGAATTAGAATTTGCAGGTAAATCAATGACGCAACGGAAACCTATGTAAGATTTTGCTGTATCCTGGTATTCATAAGAACGGGTACCGGTTTGCAGAAAATAACCCACATCTTTCCAGCTTCCGCCACGAAGAACTTTACGTTTCATACGGGGAGGATCAGTATCTTTTGCATCCCAGGGAATATCAGGGTTCATATCGTGCTGGAAGTTATAACTTCCCTCGTAGTATAAAGAATTAGTCCACTCCGCTACATTGCCAGCCATATTGTACAAACCATAATCATTCGGCCAATACGCATCAGCACGTACAGTATAAAAACCGCCATCTTCAGCATAGTTACCACGACCAGGTTTGAAGTTAGCAAGTAAACAACCTTTTTTGTTTCTGAGATAAGGTCCACCCCATGGGTAAGGAGATTGTGTGCGTCCGCCACGGGCTGCATATTCCCACTCAGCTTCTGTAGGTAAACGAAAATCGCTTTCAGGAACTTTCTTTTTTCTCTCGAGAAAACTATTAAGATACTTTGTTCTCCAGGCAGAAAAAGCAACTGCTTGTTTCCAGTTTACTCCGACTACAGGATAATTTCCAAAAGAAGGATGAGCAAAATAACGCTTCGTCATCGGCTCATTATATGAATAAGAAAAATCACGCATCCATACAAGTGTGTCAGGATATATCTTTTCATCATATCTGACGATGAAAGAAGTACGGGGCTTTCCTTTATTTTCACGCTTTGCAGCTTCTTTCAAATTAAAAGACTCTACTCTGAATTGTATCTTTTCAGGATCTATTTCATTTCTTCCATATAACCTGTTATCAGGAGTTAAAGTAAGCTTGGAAATTTTTTCTAAAACAGATTTGTCATTGTACTTAATAGTTTGAGCTTTTTTCCAGTCAACGGCAAAGTTTCCGTCGGTTTCTTTTCCAAATCCTAATTCTTTAGCGGCAAGCGAATCTCTTACCCACCAGACAAACTGGCGATATTCATTGTTAGTGATTTCGGTGGCATCCATCCAGAAACCAGCAATAGAAACCTGCTTGTTCCTGGCGGTAAAATTAGAGTTGATATCCTCATCACTTGGGCCCATGTGAAAAGTTCCCGGCGGAATGTACACCATGCCAAAGGGTTTTGACATACCCTGAACATTTCCATAGGATGCACCCATTAGCTGGCCATTATCAGGCACTCCCTTCGCCTTTCCTTTATGTCCGCAACTGACAAACCCAAAAGCGAGGGTGGTAATAGCTGCAAATGCAAACAGTTGACTTCTCATTCTATTATACAATTGATAGGTATGTAGCAAAAATAAAAAAATAATTATAGGTTTTTCGCAAGGCGCTATTGTTAAATTTCTTTAATCAGATACCTTCTAAAAGCTAAAACGCTGTTGCTTTGGCTTTATTGCATTGATTTTTTAATATAAGAAACAATACATCGCGAAACTATCTAAACAAAAAAAGTAGTAAAAATTCTTTCGATGGGTAAAAGTTGTAAGGTTAAAAACAGAATTGCTGCACAATATAAAATCGTTTTTCTAAAATGCAGTCAGTTTAACAAACTTTTTATTTCTTTTACATTTTCTACAGGTTTTTTACATGAATAATCTTTGCAAACGTAGATTAAAGAAGAACTTGCAAAGTTTTTTCCCTGCAAAAGAGGAAACTCTTCTAAAGGAACAGCAGATGACTGCACTACTTTAACCGGAATATATTCTTTTAATATTTCCGGTAAAATGTCTAAAGAAGCATTACCGGTTACAGCAATCTCCGGAACTCCACAAATAAATTGTTGCAGCAGGCAAGCCCAGTTTGCAAAGGACGACGGATAGCGTATAACTGCATCCCCGGTTTGCTCTGCCATATTCCTTGCCTGCTTTATCCATTTTGGCTCATTAAATATTATTCCCAAATACTGCAGGTTTACAGCCATAGTTGAATTACCCGAAGGAGTTGTGCCATCATATACTTCCTTCTTACGCCTAATCACATCTTTCTGCTTTTTTGAAGTAAAAAAGAAAAACCCGGAGTTATCTTCTAAAAAATTTTCTTGTGTAAATAGTGCTATTTTTTTCGCTTTCAGTAAATATTCGGCATTACCGGTAATTTCCTGCATATGAATGTAAGCACTGATCAGGAAAGCATAATCATCTAAAAATGCAAGATATTTTGCTTTTCCATTTTTATAGGTATGCAGCCATTCACCTGTAGCTGCATCCAAAAAAGAAGCCTCTATAAATGCAGCATTTTTTATAGCTGTTTCTTTATAAACATTTACTCCCGTAGCAGCTAAGCCTTGCAGCACGCAACATTCATAAGTGCATTCCAGCCGAGCATATTTTATCGTCAAGTAAAGGCCTTAACCGTTTATTTCTTTGGGCTAATAATAATGATTAATTAAATTATTAGTATGATTGGAAACACTCATAAGTGCTGTAAAGCACTTAATATACCTATATACGAAAAGCCGGCAGAAATATATTTAAAACAAAAAATTATCCTGTTTCTTATTATTCTTTCCGGTAATAATTCAGTTTTAGATCTATAAAAAAACCACATTAAAATTTAACCGGGGGAAGTAAACTATAGGACAAAATTCAACACAATTATATTTAAACCTGACAAGAAAAAATTATAAATACAATTCAATTATAAATTAAAGCAGATATGGCGAAAAACTTTCGGCAGGGCACTTTATTTATTTTTAAAAACAGTAACTAAAAATTGCTCAAGGGCTGCCACCATGCTTGGCGCTTGGGGTGCGGGAGCTTTAATTTCCAAACTTAGCCCTGCATCTTCTACAGCTTTGGAGGTATTATTTCCAAAAGCACCGATGGTAGTTTCGTGCTGCTGAAATGATGGAATATTATCAAAAAGGCTCTTTACGCCTGTGGGAGTAAAAAAACAAATCACATCGAAGGTGGCCTCCATAACCGGGGAGATTTCATTGCTTATGGTCCTGTACATAAAGCCCAGCGCGTACTCGCACCTGTTATTTTTTAACCAGTTTACAATTTCATTATCCTGTTGATTCTCACTGCATACATACAAAAACTTTTCGTTTTCTTTATGTTTGTTAATAACATCGAACATGCTTTTATTTGTACCGTCAGCTCCGTAAAAAACTTTTCGCTTTCGATAAAGTATGAATTTTTGAAGGTACAAAGCAACTGCTTCTGTTATGCAAAAATATTTCGTATCCTGACCTACAGTCACTTTCATTTCTTCCGAAATTCTAAAAAAATGATCAATAGCATTGCGGCTGGTAAAAATAACTGCAGAATAGTAAAGAATATCTATTTTTTGCTTACGGAATTCTTTTGCAGCAATACCTTCAAGCCTTATAAATGGATGAAAAACAAGATCAATATTATATTTTTTTGCAAGTTCAAAATATGGCGACTTTTCGTTATCCGGCTTAGGCTGGGTTATGAGGATTTTCTTCACAATCTTACCTGCGCTGCCGGTTTTTACCCCGTTTTTAACCATGCTGTGCTACTATATTTTATGCAAAATTAAAGACTATTATCCATATAAATTATTAACGTCTTGTAAATGAGCAAAAGCGGTATTATTTCAAAAGCAAAAAGATATAAGAAAAAATGTAATACACTCACCTTTAATTCTTTACGTACCGGCGAATAGGAAACAAGATATCTGTAGATATATAGAAGTAAAACAAGCAATAATGAAATTGTTATGGAAATGTTGATAATGGAGGGCTGCGAAAAGGCAATCACGAGGGTAAATGGAATAAGAATAACCCCAAGTATTTTATTGATAAGATAAACTGCAAATATGTACGCATTTGCCGCTTCTCTAAAATCAAATACCCAGCCGGTAAAACTTAAAAAAATAAATTTACCGACATATAATACCAGAAAAGCTGCAGTACAATATAACAGCAGAGGCCAAAAACCAATATCTGTAAGATGATAATACTGTATAAGAAATGAAACATATGCACCCGCGGAAAAAATAAAAAACAGGTTAAGCAACAAAGAAGGCAAATTGTTTTGCAGCAATTGCTCCCGGGTCTGCTTTTGACGAAAGGAAGGCTGAAAAAAGACTCTGAAGACATTTTTGAAGTAGCGGCTAAAAAAAAGTTTTATAAAAGCCAAAAAAAGCAAAAGGCCGCAGATAAGATAAAATATCTGATCTTTAGACGGCCGGTCACGTTCATCTATAACAAGGTATATTGGTTTAACTTTGGTTCGGGTAAAAGGATTGTCTAATAATCTAAGGTAGATAGAATCAACAGGTTTTTTAATAGTTGCTGCGCCTGTAGAATATTTGGCAGTATCTGCAGCAATGGGTTTGGCAGTATCTGCAGCAATGGTTTTACCAGTATCAGAAAAAGCGGAAGATACAGAATCAGTTTTTGCAAGGCTATCGGCTTTTTTAAGGGTATCTGTTACCATCCGCCTTTGGGAAGTATCTAAAATAAATGCCCTTTTTACTTTTTTTACAATTGCACGCGGAGTTTTAATGGCTGCGGTATCTGTGGCTTTAGCTTTGAGGCCGGTATCTGCCTGGGGAAAAGTATACAAACCAACAAAACAAAAAGACAATATTAAAATCAATTTTTTCAAGCAGCAGTATTAATTGGACAAAAATATCCTTATGAAGTGACAGGGAAAAAAATATTAGTAAGAATAATTTTTGATACTTTTTAAAAAATACTTACATACCCGATATGAATTTTTGATTGCTTGGTGTCAAAGCTCAAATCATTTCGTTTTCCAACTGCATAACTTACATTAAATATACCTCCTTTTGTTTCAAAAGAAAGTCCTGCGCCTGCTCCTAAATATGTGTTTGATTGTTTTATAATGCTGTTATTAGTCCAGCCAAGATCACTGAAAATAAAGAAATTAGAATTCAATCCGACGAGATAACGATACTCGATACTGCCCACCACATATTTATTTGCATAAATACTTTCTTCATCAAAACCACGGAGCAACCTGTACCCGCCAATCTGAAACAATTCATTTCTAAAATAACCGGGGCTTTGATACCAGCCAGCGTTTATGCCTGTTTTCAAAACAGTTTGCTTACCTGTCTTAAAATATTGCGCAGCTTTTACCCGCAGTCTTAACTGGTAAGTCTTTAATTTTATTGAGTCGTATAAATGACTGTAATCAAAAGAAGAGTCTTTTATTTTTGTTATTGCGGTATTCTTTCCGATAGTTTTGTTTCCTGCTAACGCAGAAATGGTAAGCTCATTACCGCGACGCGGATTAAACCTGTAATCCGTATTTGCAATATCGTAATCAATACCGAGATTAACAGAACTTACGTCACCAACATCAGGCAGGCGTCGTGAGGCCTTAACGCTGAGAGTGTCTATTTGCAAAACATTGGTTCGCTGTGCCAGTAAAAAAACCTTCCCTGTTTTATTTGGTGATGATGTATACAACAAGCCTAACTGCCCGTTGATATTTAAAAACGCAGAATCCTTTTTATACAATTCAAACAAAAAATCAATACCAAAAGGTGAATTGAACATATAAGGCTGCGCATACTGCAGGTGCAACCGGGGCGATTTTGGCTGTATCTGTTGCCATACCAGCCCAAAGCTTTCTCCTGCGCCAAAAGCATTTTGCAATTGCAGGTTGGCATCAACAGTCAGCAATAATTTTCCACCTAACTGCTGGTTGGAGGGCAAAAATCCGGCGAGCACATTTACCTGGTTGCTCTTTTTTTGGGCTAAGTACAGATTTACAAGACTGCGGGTATTCAGCATAGTTACATCCCAGGGCTGCACCTGCTGCAGGTAGGGCAGCTCGAGTATGCGCTGGTCAATTTTCGCCAGCTTTGCTTTGTTATAAGGCGAACCTCTTGGGATATCGAGATAATGATGAATAAAGTTTCGTGAAATTTTTGCAGTACCGTAAGTGCGGATACTGTCTATATGGTAAGGAAATCCTTTATCAATATTCAGCACCGCTTCTATCTGATTATGAGAAATCGAAACACTGTCAAGGTTTATTTTTGCAAAAGGATAACCATTCTCTTCAAAATAATCCAGCAACTTTTCACTGGTTTGCCTGTAATCTTCAAAAGTCAGCTTGTTTCTTTTGCCGTCGTACTTCCACCCAGCCTGCTGAAGGTAGCTTTTATCCTGATTATGAATATTCAGATTAAGCAAATCATACTTTTCTCCTGAAAAAAGATAAATAATCGTTTGATTACCAGCCTCGAAGATACTGTCAACAGATGCTGAAATGTATCCTTTTTGCTGTAAAACCAAAGGAAGTTGTTTTACATATTCATTGCATTCAGACACACTTTTAAAAGTGGTTTTCAGACCAGCATCTTGTGCAGCAAACACGCTGTCTTTATCAACAAAATGAATAAGAAGCCGGTAATTATCCTGACACGAAACCTTGTTAAAAAAGGCACATGACATTAACAGGATTAACACTGCCATCAACCCATATCGGTTTACTTTTGCCATCTTATTTTACAAGTTTACAAAAGTTTGCGCTTACATGGCCGGTGTTTATATTCATATCCCTTTTTGCAGGAAAGCATGTCATTATTGTAATTTTCATTTTTCCACTTCTCTTCAATTGCAGCAAAGTTTTGTGACTGCTTTATTGCAGGAGATTGAACTACAGCAAAGTTATCTTTCAGAACCCGTTTCTACCATTTATTTTGGTGGCGGCACGCCGTCTGTTTTGCCTTCGGCAAATATTAAAAACATCATTTTGTCTTTGAAAAAAAACTTTATGATTGATAATAATGCTGAAATTACTTTAGAAGCTAACCCGGATGATATAATAGCAGAAAAATTAGCAGAATGGAAAGAAATTGGCATAAACCGTTTAAGTATAGGAATACAATCTTTTGTCCAAAATGATTTGGCTTGGATGAACCGGGCGCACAATGCTCAGCAAGCTTTTGATTGTATTACACTTGCTCAAAACGCCGGTTTTAATAATTTGACCATTGATTTAATTTATGGCACACCAACGTTGTCTGACGAAGCGTGGGAGAAAAATGTAAAGACTGCTATTGCTTTACAAATTCCTCACCTTTCGTGTTATGCGCTTACCATTGAGCCTAAGACTGCACTTGCGGAATTGATAAAACAAAAAGCGGTTGCTGATGTAGATACCGAAAAACAGGCAAGGCATTTTGAGTTGCTGATGCAATGGATGCAGAAAGCGGGTTACGACCATTATGAAATATCTAATTTTGCAAAACCTGGTTTCAGAAGCAGGCACAACAGCAGCTATTGGCAGGGAAAACCATATTTGGGATTAGGACCTTCCGCACATTCTTTTAATGAAACCAGCCGTCAATGGAATGTTGCAAATAATGCTCTTTACATTCAAAGCATTTTTAAAGGCATTGTGCCTTTTGAGGCAGAAGTATTAACAACCAAACAGCAGCTAAATGAATATATAATGACAAGCCTGCGTACGATGGAAGGTATTTCGCTTGAAAAAGTAAAACAAAGTTTTGGAGAAGATAAATATGAGACTATTATAAAAACGGCACTTTCTTATGTTAAATATAATCATCTTTTAATAGAAAATGATTATTTAAAAACTACCTCGGAAGGCAAATTATTAGCCGATGGAATTGCTGCGGATTTGTTTGTGTTGTAACGAGTATCATTTTACACCAAAATATTCTCAATTTTTTTAAATCCTGCAATAGGTGGCAAATGAAGCCATAATATTTCGTATACGGTTTTTGCAATCGGCATTTTTGCACCCACTATTTCATTGGTTTTAAATATGCATTTGCTTGCATTAAAACCTTCTGCCACCATATTCAATTCTAATTGTGCAGATTGTACTGAATAACCTTTACCCAGCATATTGCCAAAGGTGCGGTTGCGGCTGTACAAACTGTAGCAGGTCACAAGCAGGTCGCCGAGGTAAACGGAGGAAGTATAATTTACCCTGCTGCAAATGCCATTACCCACTATTTTTTGCAAAAAAGAAACCATTTCGTTTGCGGCATTAGCAATGTAAACGCTTAAAAAATTGTCACCATATTCAAGGCCATGAGCAATGCCTGCGCCTAAGGCATAAATATTTTTTAAAACAGCCGCGTATTGCACACCAATAACGTCGTGATTTATAACAGTATTCAAATACTCTGTATGAAAGTATTTGGCAATTTGCGCAGCCATTTCTTCATCCATTCCTGAGAAGGTAAGGTAAGAGAGCTTTTCAGATGCGACCTCTTCGGCATGACAAGGACCTAAAACAGTAAAATAATCTGAAAGTTTTATATTGAATTTTTTAGATAAATAATCATTTAGCAAATCATTGCATGAGGGTAAAATTCCTTTTATGGCAGAAACAACTTTTTTGTCTTTGAAAATATCAGCAGGCAGTGCTTCAAAAGCGCTTTCAATAAAAGCTGAAGGAACAGCAATCACCAAAACATCAGAAGCTTTAATGACTTCTTCAATATCTTCATTTAACCTTAATAAAGATGTATTGAAGTAAGCAGAGCTAAGATAATGAGGATTGTGCCTTCTCTGCTCCATATGACAAATAGTATCGCAATTACGTATCCACCAATGTATCGTATTGTTATTATCTGTCAGTATTTTTGCCAGGGCTGTAGCCCAGCTTCCGCTTCCTATAATTCCAAAATTCATTAACCGGCTTTGATTGTTAAACAAACTTACAAAAGAGTGCTGATTTTAAATGTGAAGGTTTAAAACCTGTTTTCTCTATTTTCCTGTATTTTCTTCAAAGAGCTGTTCCTTAGGAACTATTTTAACTTTATCTCCGTCTTTCAAAGTTTTACTGACCAGGTTATAGGGGCCTGTTATTACTTCTTCACCGGGCTTTAATCCGTTTGTAATTTGTATATAATTTATGTCTTGTATATCTGTTTTTACCTTTACTTTTTTTACTGTGGTTTTATCTGCCTGCAGTACAAATACGACTTCTTCAAGATCGTCCGCATTTACAGCAGGCACTTCCTGGCTGTTATTATTATTATTGTCTTTATCTTGTTTTTTATCACTTACGGGCTTATCTCCGTTTTTGTCTCTGGTGGTAACAGCATTTATAGGGACAGCCAAAACATTGTTACGTGTTTTAGTTTGAATATCTGCACTTGCATTCATACCGGGCCTGAAGGGAGAACTGCCTGACTTTGACCGTGACAGCAAATCCTGGTAACTTTGAGGCAGCAGCCGGATATTTACCTGGTAATTTGTAACTTCTGTGCTGCTGCTGCTTAACGAAGCAGATTGAGCAGCAGTAGTATTGCTGCTGGCTATTTTAGTAACGATACCCATAAATTTCCTGTTTGTATAGGCATCTATCTCTATCACAGCGCTGTCATTTAACTGCACTTTAGGAATATCATTTTCCCCCACATTCACTCTTAGCTCCATTATATTCATATCAGCTATGCGCAGCATTTCTGTGCCTGCCATCTGGGCTGTACCTACTACTCTTTCACCTTTTTTTACTGCCAGCAAACTTACCACACCGTTCATAGGCGCTACTAATGTCGCCCGGCTTACGTCTTTATTAGCCCTTGAGAGTTGTGCCTGCGCATTTTGTACAGACGCCTGTGAACCTTTTATACCTTGCGTTGCTGCATTGTATTGTGCACGGGCTGTTTTTATAGCCTGGTCTGCCTGCTCAAACTCTGCGTGAGAGATAACTTTATCTTCCAATAATTGCTTTTGCCTTTTAAAAGTTGTTTCTGCCTGGTCTAAGGTCGCTTTTAATGCCTCTAACTGTGCGGTTGAATTCAGCACCTGTGCCTGGGATTGGGTAACGACCGCTGCAGCCTGATCTCTTTGTGAGTTGTATATATCTGCGTAGATCCGTGCAAGCACCTGGCCTTTGCGCACACTATCGCCTTCGTTTACATTCAGCTCCATTATCTCACCGCTTATATCCGGGCTTACCTTTACTTCTACTTCGGGGTAGACTTTGCCGCTGGCATTTACTGTTTCAATTATAGTCCGGTCAACTGCTTTTTCAGCAGTTACTTTCATTCCTTCTTCTTTTCCGATTACACCATTCTTTTTAAGAATTACCAGTATTAAAATTACAGCAACTAATCCTCCGATAATCCATATCAGCTTTTTATTCATACCTTTTAGTTTCTGGTTTATTTACTTACGCAAATGGAAAAGACTACAATTTTATTCCCTGTCCTTTATAAAACTCGAGCACCTTCATTTTGAACACAAAATCATACTGGTTGCTTACTTCTTCTATCTGGGCAAGATAAAGATTATTTTGAGTGATAATATAATCGAGCGTTCCAAGCAACCCGATGTCGAATCTTTTTTTAGATATATCCAGCGCTTTTTGAGAATAAGCGACTGTTCGTTGCGATGCCTGGTACTTCTGAAACGATGAAAAAGCATCCTGGTAAGCGTTGTAGATGTTTGCTTTCAGGTTTAGATTTTCCTGCTCATTTTGCAGCTTCAACTGGCTTACGTTTGCTTTAGCTCTTTCCCACTGTGTTCTGCTGGTATAATTATTAAAGATAGAAAAGTTAATGCCTACGCCAATGTCTTGTCCGAAGTTTTGATTCAATTGCTTGAAAAGAGGTGTTCCGCTATATCTTACAATACCGAAGGAAGGAGAATAAACAGGATATTGAGTTCCATCCACCTTTACATAAGATCCGTCAGGCTTGTCAGGAAGAGGACCAGGAACCGGTCTTTGGGCATTAATAACCCGTGTGCTCATTCCGCCGAAAGCTGCCAAACCCGGGTACATATAGCCTCGGGCAGCTTTTACCTGTTTATCAGCCGCTTCTATTCTAACTCTATACATTTTTTGCAGCGGCTGGGTTTGTAAAGCTAACAGGTACACGGCATCAGGCTGAACATCCATAATGTTTTCAATAGGTATATCATCTACCGAAGGTGCTGCAATGTCGAAAGGCAATTCAAAATCATAATTTAAGTATGCTTTTAAATTAATTAAAGATTGCTGTATCAGCGCATTTGCCTGCAACACCGCCGAACTGTCTTTTGCAAGCTGCGCTTCCAGTTGAATGGCATTTAATTCCGGCTGGCTTCCTGCATTAACTAATTTACGCGTATTTGAAAGCTGTGCCTTTGACTGGTTCATCTGAAGATCACTTATCCGCGCCTGCTCACGACGCAGCATTACCTGCAAAAAAGCGTTGGCTACGGCAAGAGAAATATCGTTTTTAGCTTTATCAATCCCGATTTCATCCGCTTTTAAATTTAAGTTATTGGCAGCAATCGTGTTTTTGCGTGCATTCCAGTTAAAAATATTATAGCTTGCCTGAAGGTTCATATTTCCGGAGAGATAACTCGCACTTTCAAGAATATTAGTCGTCGGATTTGTTGTTAACCCATGCTGGTAGCTGCTGTTTATACTTCCTGTAATGTTTGGATAAAGCGAGGCCTTGCCCTGCTTTGCTGTAATTGCCGTAATTCGTGCCTGCACATCTGACTGCTTTACAGACACGTTGTTCTTCAGCGCGTAATCAACGCATTGCTGCAGGCTCCATTTTTCCTGTCCAATTCCTTTGAGCGAGAGTAACAGAATGAGAAAAATTAAAAAAAAGTGCCTCATAAAACAAAAATAAAGTAAATAGTTTCTATAAAACTATTTAAAGAAAAGGAAATAATAAAGCCCTTTTTAAAGAATTAAAAGGTCACGTAAAAACATGCTTGATAAATTAGTAAAATTAAAATAAAGAAGTGGGGTTTACAGGATTTATCCTATTATTTTAATTCTTATAAATACTATCATTAATAATTTTTAAAAGGGAATTTTCTCCCGGGTCATCCCCAAGTAGTTGCCAAATCATTACACCGCCGGCTTTTTTTATCGCTAACAATGTTTTCTTTTTTATGGTAGAAGCGCCATTATAATACATTATTTTCTTATCAAGCAACACTAATGAATCTGCTGATGCGGAAGCGGGATAAGCAGCAACAATTTCTTTATAATTCATTGATACTACTGCTGAGTCTGCTGTACCAAATCCATATCCATAAAAAGGAAGCCCCAATACTAATTTTTCCTTCGGAATAAACCTTGTCTTATTCCAATATTCCAGATCTTCTTCAGCCATCATATATGGCGAATGCTGCCCGGGATTTTGCGGCCGCCACGGACCTGTATGATCGTAAGACATAATATTTAAAAAATCAAATTCCTGTAACGCTTTATCAGAGAGCTTATCTTTATAAGCGGAAGCTATAGCCGCTGTCATTAATTTACCTGAAAGCTTCAAAGTCCCATGCAGCTCAGTCACAAAGTTTTCGTAATTCTCATCTATATCATCTCCCTCAAGATCAACGTCAATACCATCGAGATCATACTTTATAACTAAAGACACTAAATTATTAACCAGTATTTTTCTCTTATCATCCTTTAGTAATCTTCCATAATAAGTGTGCGGACCTCCGCCGGCAATAGATGCAAGTACTTTTACATTTTTTTTATGCGCCTTTTTTATAAAAGAATTAATAGCCAGATTTTGCATAAAGTTGCCAGATGTATCAGGATTTATAAAAGCTACGTTTACATGAGTAATCCTGTCTAAAAAAGTATAATCCCGATCGTTTTGAATAGTATCTTTTAATATTGAATCCAAAAGATAATAACCTACCACTTTAAAGTCTGTGGGCTGTTTTATTTTTATTGACTGGCTTCTGCATTCTGCAATACCCACTAATAAAAAAGGTATTAATAACAATACTAATTTCATTTTAAAAAAATTTAAGACATATTTTTCTTCCCGGACGATAAAGGAAATAAGTAAATATATGCAATGTTATAAAAGTTAATATCAGACTAATGATGGCAACCCAAAAGATTATTAATACAGAAGTATCTATGGCAGATTTTTTTATATGGTAATGAAAATCTGAATTTAATTAACAATCTAAAAAAATAGTAATTATGAAAAATGTATTCATGCTTCTAAGCGCCATCGTGCTTGGATCAGTGATTATCCAGCAATTATTAGGGGAAAAATCACGCAAACATATCAGGTCAAGAGCAGACGATCCAACCATACCACCTATATCAATGAAGGCTTTTTAAAAAAATTAAATTTTTACCTTTCCCTGCAAATGCAGGGATTTTTTTTATAATTAATTTAAAAAATGAGGTAAAATGATAAATAGTAAGAAACCGGTTAGGCTACAGTAATAAAGAATACATACCTGGAGGCAAAAATTATAAATGATTTTTGAGACTATTTAATCATTTTTAAAGAAGCTGCAGAAAGTGCGATTATAAAAAACTTTCTTTGATACATTTACCGCTTATTTCTGTAATTTACCCAATACCCATTCTCCTACTTTTTCACCTTGTTTATAACCATTATCAACAGCATCTATAAAATGAATGCCTCCGTAAAACCGGCTGGCTGCAGCTTCTTTTGCAGCCTGTTTAAAGGAACCGAATTTCCTTACCGGTAAGCCATATCTTACTTCCACATTATCTGCATAATCAAAATGATCTCCAAAAAAATGAGTGAGAATGGCAGCCGAGGAAGCTGAAATAGTGGAGTGACCACTCAGATACTCAGGAAAAGGAGGTGTTTGGATGAAAGGCATCCATTCAGGATCAATATACATTCTGATAGCTGTTTCCGGGCGTATGCGGTTGCTCCGGTATTTTTCGTCCCAGCAACAAATAAAGGCGTCCATTAATCCGATTGACACTGTGGTATAAATCTGCAAAGCCTCGTCAAAACTTTTGTTTCCTTTTTTACATGCAATACCCGTAATGCCTAACCAGTGAGCGCCGGGAGAAATCTTTTTTAATCCTATCAAAAGATGGCCATTTTCCTGCACAGCAAAAGGATTGCAATCCCAGAAGGCTGCAATTAACTTGTGATCGTCGGATAAGGTATCTTTATAATTCAGCAGCATCAAATTATAAAACGCGGAATTTTTATTTTTTGAAAAAGGAACAGGCGGCACAGGTTTAAACTGAGAACAGGTATCAAGCGTAAAAGGTCTGACTGTTTTAAAATAAGGCTCTATTGCTGCGATATAAGCAGGCGGAGTAGGATACCAAAACCCTTCTTTTTCTAAAGGCGTATATCTTTGATAATTGCTTATTTTGTTATAACCATCAGCTTTTGCATAAGCTAATATTTTTTTACTTATTGCAATAGCATATCTTTTTGAATCTTCGATCACTTCTTCATCGTCGCCTGCGTTTTTTAAAGAGTCAATAAACTGTGCTTCTTTTTTTTCTAATAAACTGCCGGAAGGTTGTAACTTTTTCGCTGTTTCAATCATTGCTAATATAGCCGCCAGCGGGTAAGAATAATTACGAATTGAATCGGGTTTCCGAAGTTGCGGGTAATCATTTAAGAACCCATGCATACTTTTGAACTTAGTATTATTTTGTGCAACAATCTCGTAACCGGCTAAACAGGCATACGAAAAAAAACGGGCAGCCAACGGAGGATTGGTAACATCATGTACCATCAGCTCTGTCATTTGAGATACTACGTCACTTATGTCTTTGTTGCTTAACTGAATGCTTTTAGAATGTCTGCAGCCGCAAACTCCTATACTTATCAGGAAAACAATTAAAAGGTGAATAGATTTATTCATTTACTTTTTAGTTGTATAGGCTTTAATGCTGCTTTGATTGATGCCAAATAACAAAGTATTATTAACGTCAATAACACTCCTGACATCGCCGGTTATGTGAAAACCCGATTGCTGCTGGTTTATATAACTGAAATTTCCTTTCCCATCATTTTTTAATAATACTCCGTAATCAGCATCATATTTTCCAAATCTCAGTCTTGCATGACTTATATTACCGCACAACAATAAATCATCATTTCCATCTTTGTCATAATCCTTATTAGTAATTGTATATACCGGTGAAAATTGTGCTTGCAAAGGCAACTGTTTCTCGTGAAACCTGCCTTCTTTTCCACTTTCAAAATAAGCAGTTCTAAGGCAATTGGCCTGTAAATGACCTGCATCTTTCAGTTCTTCTTTGGTAAAGATATCATTAACTGTTGCATCAGCATAACTCTTGTAATCAGTAAAACGAGTTCGCATATTACTCATTTGGTCAAGCAGTTCATCTCTTGTAACATACGGATAACTGGTATCTTTTATATAAAAACACAGTATAGGATCTACTGATCCGTTGTCATCGAAGTCTTTGTAATACATTTCAGCCGGCTGCTTGTCACTGGCTTTGCATTGAGTATTCAGGCCGAGATTACCTATTACCAGGTCAGGTTTTCCATCATGGTTAAAATCACCAATGCGTAGCTTGTTCCACCAGCCGCTATAGTTTTCATCAAAATAGTTTTTGGTTTTATTTTCTAACTTCCCGTTGGTATTCAGATAAACGCTTACGGGCATCCATTCTCCGACAACTATTAAATCTTTTTTATCATCTCCATTCAAATCTATCCATGCTGCATCTGTAACCATACCGGCTTTTTGTAAAGCAGGTGCCACAGTTGTGATTTGATCCGAAAAATGTCCTTTACCATCATTAATGAGAAGATAACTCTCAGGAGTCTCAGGATAACGGCCAGGTATTACCCTTCCGCCTACAAATAGATCAGGATGACCATCAGCATTTATATCGGTAACACGTACGCAACTTTTACTTACATGCATTGAGGGAATTGCATCGGCAGATTTTGTAAAGCTGCCTTTTCCGTCATTCAGGTACAGACGATCCTGCAACAAAGAATCCTTGGGTAAATAATTATGATAACCTCCGCTCACAACATACAAATCATTAAAGCCATCTTCATTCGCATCAAAAAATACAGCGTCTGCATCTTCACTTAATTTGTCAGCTTCAAACACCTGTTCTGTTTTTTTTGTAAATCTTCCGTTTTTTGATTGTATATAAATGGATCCTGCCTGCCCTGATCCTCCGCCAGCATAGATGTCTTCTAAACCATCTCCGTTTACATCTCCTTTTACCAAACATGGACCTGCAAATGACAAAGGATTAATTAATAAAGGCTGACGTTTAAAGTCATTAATTGTATTCGTTTGATGAGTATACCCGAAGGGAGGTTTGATCTCTTCAAATACCGGTTTTGCAGGTTGAGGTAAATGGTAAACGGAAATTGCATTTTTCTCCTGTAAGGTCAATAGCTGGTCTCCGTTAAAGTTTTTAAGCAATTGCTGCTTACCCGATTGCCAAACAATTTGCAATGAATCAATTGCATTATCTTTTCCTAATCCGAAATGCAGAACAGGTGACACAGAAGACTGAAAGCCACGTGTTATCATCTGTTCAAGATATTGTTTTTTGTCCTTTACAAACAGCGTCACCTTAGCTCCCAGACCTTGCGAATTTAAACCTGCGCCTTCGAGCTTTATTTCTAAAAAATGATTTTTTATTTGTGCATTAGCTTCATTTTGATAAATAAAAGCGGGCTGGTTAATATTATTAACAACAAGATCGAGGTCACCATCATTATCCAAATCAGCATACACTGCCCCATTACTATTTGATGGAATATTGATGCCCCATTGTGCGTTGGTATTGGTGAAGGTAAGATTACCGTTATTTTTAAATATATAGTTAACTACTTCAGACGAAGGAATTTTATTAACCAAGTTCAATAAGTCCTGCCTCATTACGCTTCTGTTTTGCAGAAAATCACTCATGTATTTCATAAAATCCATGTTGGTATAATCGCGTAAATAACCATTTGTTATATATAAATCTTTCCAGCCATCATTATCATAATCTGCAAATAACGGTGCCCAGCTCCAGTCGGTGTTCGAGATGCCGGCTAACTGTCCTATCTCGCTGAAAGTGCCGTCACCATTATTTATATGAAGCATATTACTCATATACTGGTAGTAAAATCCCGAACGAATATTGACTTCAATCTTTTCATAATTATCCGGCGCGAATAATAACTTTTGCCGATGATTGCTTTCAGGCAACATGTCAAGTGTAAAAATATCAGGTAACGCATCATTATTAATATCTGAAATATTGTCTCCCATCGAAAAAAAAGAAGTGTGGCCGACAGAAGTTTGCAGCTTGTCCGAAAAAGTTCCGTTTTTGTTATTAATGTATAGAAAATCCGGTTCGAGATAGTCATTTGAGATATAGATGTCAGGCCATCCATCCTGGTTTACATCTGCAATTGCGGCACCGAGTCCGTGAGACAATATTGTACTTCTTATACCTGATTGCGAGGTTACTTCAGTAAAATGCCCTTTATCATTTCTTAAAAGTTTAAACCCGCTGGCATGATCGTTATCAGGCAAAAGTTTTTTAATAGTTGCTTCATCCAGTATTGCCCGTTTTGCTATGCTGTGGTTTAGCATCAGCACATCAAGATCGCCGTCCCTGTCATAATCAAAAAAAAATGTCTGGGTAGAATACGAAGTGTCTGCTAAACCATATTGCATTGCCTGGTCACTAAAGTGAGGTATGCCCTGAGCATCGTTTCCCTCATTAATAAATAATTGCTTTACTCTTTTTTCACCTCTTAGCTTACCCGAATAGCTTACATAAAAATCGAGCTTACCATCACCGTTTATATCAACCATTGTAACACCGGTTTTCCACGGTCCGGGCCTGCCTGCCGCACCCGCTGCATTTGTTATATCTTCAAACTGCATTTTGCCTTTATTAAGATACAACTTATTATCTGTCATGTTTCCTGTAAAATAAAGATCCTGCAATCCGTCTCCGTTTACATCCCCAACAGCAACACCACCGCCATTATAAAAATATTCATAAATAAGAACATTTGTATTGAGCCCTTCAGTTAAGGAGTTAGTAAAGTCAACATGTGTTTGAGAGGAAGGTAATAAGGTAAATAAATGTTTTGCTGTATCTGAAGGTGCCTTCTCTTCAGAACTATCTTTGCAGTCTGAAAATATAGTAACAATTATTAAAATAAGGCAAGAGATTCGATTCAACCTGATTTGAGACAATGTATACGAATTTTTAATTCAGAGGCTAAAATTAAAAAATCTATGCAATAATTCTTGCATAGATTTTTTAAATGATTATAAAATTTTTTTCCTATTAATACCCCGGATTTTGAATAAGCAGGGAAACACCACCTTTTGAATTTCTGTTAATTTCATCAAGTTTAATGGGAGGGAAGTATAATTTATCGTCCCACTTCCTGTTTTCTACACCTGATTCTATATTTTGAACTCTATAAGTGTAATCATAATTATCTTTACTATACCTGTAAACAGCAACCGTTTTTCCTGGTTTTAATTTGCCGGTTATGGTCATAATTCTTACTTTTTGCCCAAGTGTCTGCGGAGCAATCATCCATCTGCGTGCATCATAAAAACGTTGTTCTTCAAACAGCATTTCTATGTTGCGTTCATTTTGATAACGTGCAATAAGTGCATCTCCTGTTTCAGTAACTGCAGGCATTCCGGAACGAAAGCGGATTTTGTTTAGCCAGGTCTTGGCTGTTGCTTCATCGCCTAATGCCAGCAAAGCTTCAATATAATTAAACACAACTTCTGTATATCTTATCTGGATGGAAGGCACTTGTTGCCTGTTATTCATATCTACAAGTGCGGTGTTATCATTGGTAAATTTTCTTATAGAGTAACCTGTGCGTGTACCATTCCAGTTTTCTATAGAGCTGTTTCTTGTATCAAGGCCAAAATACGTTGTTGCAGAACCGGCAGTTCCTACTTCGTAGGTTCCAAATTGTATTTCACCATAAGGGTCTATACCGGCTCCATCTGTAGTACGGGGTTTCCATGGAACTCCATCGTACAAAATGGAGGCGTAAAACCTTGGATCTCTGTTTTCATAAGGAGAAGTGGCCTGGGCAGGATTATTCCAGTCAAACTGAGATCCATCCATCATTTCATAATTGTCCACCAGGTTTTGAGTAGGTTCGCTGGAAGTCCAACCATGATAGCCGTTGGTTGTATTATTCCTTGGATACCATGATCCCCAATCGTCACCAGAAGCGTTTACATAATATTTAGAAAGAAGAGATTCCTTTTCTCCACCATTTCTTGATAAATAAACATCTTTATAATTGGCAATAGCTTCATCTTTTGTGGCAGGTGCAGCTAAATCAAGCTTATAACCATAGGTACCCAACTCAATCACAGCTTTAGCAGCGTCTCTTGCTTTTGTCCACCGTTCAGTACGGTCACCGCTTACATATCCCAGTAATTCAGGATTTGAGTAACCACTAAGCAACGCTGATTTTGCTTTTGCAGTAGGCATGTCATGCAGATCACTTGCTGCGTACACCAGCACACGAGATTTAAGCGCCATGGCTGCGTCACTTGTAGCACGCCCTAACCCCATGGATTTTCCTTTGAGCAATAAAGAAGCAGAGTCTAAATCACTAACAATTGCATCTACACACTCGGAATATGCATTTCTGGGTACCTTAAAATCTGGAGTAGTCAGTTTATAAGTGGATTTAATGATAGGCACACCGCCATAATAGCGCAACAACTGGTTGTAGCAGTGTGCACGTAAGAAGTAGCTTTCACCTCTTAACTTGTCTGCCATCCCCTTGTCAAATGTTGCAGTGCTAAGATTTTCAAGGGCAGTATTTGTTGCCCTTATACGAAAATACATTTCACCCCACTCATACGTATTATTAACCCATCCGGTATTAGAGGGGTTGATATTAGCTTCCATAATATCCATCCTGCCAAAATTATACAAGGCATTATCAGTTATGCAATCCATACTTTCCTGATTGAGAATACCATCATGATACACATTGTATATATCTGTTACAAAGGCTTCTGATAAAGAAGGGTCGGCCCACACTGTTGAAGCTGGTGGTTTATCGAGCGGTAAAGTATTTAAAAAGTCTTTTTTACAGGCGCCAAGCATAGCGCTTAAAGCTAAAAAAGGCAATATTTTTTTTATTAATTTCTTCATTTTCTTGTTGATTTAAAAAGTTGCGGTAATACCTGTATTGATGATTCTTGCCTGCGGATAATAATGCAAATCACTGCTGGTCGACTCTGGGTCAAAAATATCTTGTTTCCCCTTGGTTAGCAGGTTAAGACCATTTGCATAAATCCTTAAATTACTGATACCAATCTTTTTACCAATACCACTGGGAAGTGAATATCCAATTTCTAGATTTTTAAGCCGAATATAATCGGTATTCATCATGTAATAAGTATTTCTGTTAGAAAAATATTGGTTGTTCCTGTCTACAGTGCGCGGATCTACAGAGCTTGGATTGTCAAGAGTCCAGCGGTGATCATAACTGTATTGAAGGTAGTTTCCAATAGTGCCAGACTCTGTCTGCAAAAAAATCTGTCCGCCCCGAGCACCTTGAAAGAGGATAGACAAGTCGAAGTTTTTATATTGGGCTCCGATAATCAGGCCACCTTGAAAAGTAGGCAAATTCGTTTTATCAGATCTAACCCTGTCATATTGATCTATTTTACCGTCTGGCTTACCATCTGGTCCACCAACATCTTTAAATTTCATGCTGCCGGGAAAAAGTTTTCCTGCACCACCAACCCCGCTGTAGTCTAATGTGTTGGCATCTACATCTTTTTGATCTTTAAATACCCCGTCATATTGGTATAGCAACATATCGTCCGGGTTATTAATATCAGTTGGTATAGGGTGACCAGTTGACAATTGATAGGCTGGTCTGCCCGGTGTCTCATCCCAGAATAAGATTTTGTTTTTAGCGTATCCGCCATTTACACTTAAATTATAATGAAAATCTTTTGCGCCGCCATTATATCCTACTTTAAATTCCCATCCTTTGTTGGCGACCTTACCAATATTTTCTGCCGGTAAGGTAAAGCCGGCTGTCTGCGGTATAGAAGCGCTTCTTCTCCATAAGATACTTGAACGCCGGTTTTGAAAATAGTCGAATTCAAAATTAATTTTATTCTTTAGCATAGAACCGTCTAATCCAAGATCATAGTTATTTGCTACTTCCCATGTAATGTTGGTATTAGGCACTCCATTTTCATAATAAGCGGCAGCCACCTGATTATTGACAACATAACCATAATTTGAATGTAAATTACCATAAGCGTCTACGTCTCCCTGAGCATAAGTTGGAAGATAATCATATTCTCTTAGGGTATTTCTGAAATACACAGCATCATTCCCTAACTTACCCCACGAACCTCGTAATTTTAAATTATTTATAACTGGTACATTCTGCTTAAAAAAGCTTTCTTCTGAGATTCTCCATCCGGCAGTTACACCGGGAAAAAATCCGAAACGTTTGTTTGTGGGGAAATTATACGAACCATCATATCTCCACAAAAATTCTGCTATATATTTTTCCTGAAAGTTATAACCTACGCGTCCGAAATAATTCAATCGGGCACGTTCCCATGCAGTGCCGTTAGATCTCTGGTCAACCTGTCCTCCAGCGTTTAACTGGTCTATCACTGTAGATGGGAAATACTGGCGAAATGCATTAAAAGAGTTATTTTTTATGGTTTCTTTGGTTATGCCTGCCAGAAAAACTACCTGATGATCATTAAATTTATGGTCATAAGATAATATACCTTCCAGCATTACATTCAACTGATCCTGCGTATATTGATTAAGCGTAGGTTGTGTGGTAGGCCCTTTCTGCACTTTAGTCAAAAGGGGTGTTACACCATCAGCATCCAAAGTTTTATAATCCCAGCTATAAATATACCAGGGCTTAGTCCAGGTTTTACCCTCTTGCACATACTTGTCTAATGCTGCATTACCTGTTATTTTCAATCCTTGAACCCAAGGAATAGTAATGTCAAGTTTGCCGTTGGTTTGGTAATAATAACGCGTATCCCTGTCATAACCTGTCTGATTGGTAGTTATTACCACAGGTTGCTGACCATTTTCGATGTCTGGTCCCGGTAAACCGTTGGGCCAATATGCAGGCTTGTTTGGATATCCACGGGATAACATACGGAAAATATCACCTGCATGCTGTGTAGGGAAAAAACGGTTTTCCTGGCGTGCGGTTAAACCAATGGTTGTAGTGACATATTTATTCACTCTCGCATCAAGGTTTACACGCATATCGTATTGCTTGTAACCTGTCGCGGAATTTTTATAAAACGCATCCTGGTTCTCGTAGCCTAAAGATGCAAGGTATTTTACATTTTCAGACCCCCCCGATAACTGGAGATTGTGGCGTGACTGGGGAGACCACTTTTTTAATGTTGCATCAAACCAGTTTGTATTAGGGTGGCCCCAGGGATCTGAACCATCTGCATACTTTTTTAGATCATCCGGTTTAAAAGGCGCTGTTGATACGTTGCCGTTTGGATCAGTATAAGTTCCTGTTGTTTTAAATGCCGCAGCAGCGTCTGCCCATTTTGATGGATCTAATTTATATACTTCTATCTCATTGGCCATAGTACCGTACTCTACAGCATTGAGGACTTTAGGTATAATAGTAGGCTGAGACCATCCCTGGTTAAAACTGTAAGACAGTTGAGGCTTTCCTAATTTACCATGTTTTGTAGTAATAAGTATGACACCATTTGCAGCACGGGCACCATAAATAGCCGCTGAGGCATCTTTTAAAACAGACATGCTTTCTACATCTGCAGGATTTAAACGATCTAATCCGCCAGCTCTTGCGGGCACACCATCAATTACAACCAGGGCGTCATTGTTTCCTAAAGAGTTCACCCCGCGAATATGAATGGCTGAACCATCATACCCAGGTTCGCCGCTGCTGTTAGTTGCAATAACACCAGGCAAGCGTCCGGCGAGTGAATTAGAAAGATTTACCGCAGGTGATTTTTGCAGTTCTGTGCCTTTTACTGTGGCTACAGAACCGGTAACTGTTGCTCTTTTTTGGGTGCCATATCCTACAACTATCACCTCACTCATTTGCTGAGCTGAAGAAGATAACTTAACATTAAGTGAAGATTTATTACCAACCGGCAGCTCCTGAGTTGAATAACCAACAGAACTAACTACCAAAGTTGCATTGGGACCGGCATTGATCGCAAACCGTCCGTTTGCGTCGGTTTGGGTGGAAATTCCTGTCCCCTTCACCGAAACTGTTGCCCCCTGCAAAGCAGTATCCCCGGCGGCAACTCTGCCGGTAATTTTTTGCTGGGCAAATAATGAAGAAGAAAAAATGGAGAAAAAGAGCAGAAAAGATAAATAACTTTTTGAAAAATGACTTCGGGAATCTACATCCTTACGTGGAGTAAAGGTTGCTTTCATGGCAAAATAATTTTTGTTAGAATACGGTAATAAATGTTAATAACACAGCTAAGTTATAGTTTTTTTAACAAAACAAATTTTTAACATTAATTTTTTAAAAAATTTAAAATAATAAAAAAAAGCAATTAGGTTACATACCTATTCTTCATTTGAAGACGCATTTATTCCTTCTGCTTTATTCGTTACAATAGTAAAAAAGGGTTTTTATAATTTTCTTTTGTACATATTAAATTTCATAGTCAACCCATTTCTCATTACTTTGGCTGCTTTTTACAGCACTTTCGATAAAAGCCATACCCCTAATACCTTCTTTAATTGATGGAAATTCGATCACATTATTATCTACAGAGGAATTATTGAGTTTAGCTGATAAAGTAAGGGCAAAATTCCGGTAAATATTACCAAAAGCTTCCAGATATCCTTCGGGATGACCGCCGGGTGTACGGCAGTTATGTTTGGCAATATCGCTTAAATAAGGAGAACCGGCGCGAAGCACTTCGGCAGGTTTATCTATCCATTTTAGCATTAAAGTATTCGGCTCGTGCTGGTGCCATTCTATACCGCCATTCTCACCATAGACTTTTATTGACAAATTATTTTCTTCTCCTGCGGCTACCTGCGTTGCAAATAAAACGCCCGATGCACCATTGTTAAACTTTAAAAGCACACTGCCGTCATCATCCAAACTGCGGCCATCTACCACCGTAGTAAGGTCGGCACACAATTTTGTTACCTGCAGTCCGGTTATGTATTCTGCCAGGTTAAATGCGTGCGTTCCTATATCGCCTAACACAGCACTTTTACCCGATTTTGCAGGATCCATCCGCCATGCTGCGCCCTGGTTTCCTTCTCTTTCACTTAGCCTGCTTAGCCAGCCCTGCCGGTATTCTACATACACTTTTCTTATCTTACCCAGCGTTCCTTTTTTTATTAAATCTTTTGCCTGCTTCACCATTGGGTAGCCGGTATATGTATGCGTAAGGCAGAGTGTCAGCCCGGTTTGTTCCAGTTTATCTTTTAGCTTTTTTGCTTCGTCTAAGGACAGCGTAACCGGTTTTTCGACCACCACGTTAAAACCTTTTTCCAGCGCCATAACGGCTGGTGCAAAGTGGGCGAAGTTTGGCGTAACAATCGTTACAAAATCCATCCGCTTATCTGCAGGCAACTCGCTTTCCTTCTCAAGCATTTCTTCGTAAGAAGTATAAATTCTGTCTTCAGGAAGAAATAAGGAACGACCGCTTTCTACAGCAGTTTCTTTGTTGATACTTAGTGATCCGCAGACCAGTTCAACCAAACCATCCATATTGGCGGCAATACGGTGAATGGCTCCGATAAAGGCGTCTTTTCCTCCGCCAATCATGCCCATACGCAGTTTTCTGTTCATAGCTAATCGTTGTTGTTTTAGTTTAGATTGTTTTAAGGTCTTTTTTATAAATCCGTAAAACTATCAATTTATTTTTCATTAACAGAGATAAGAAGCTTAAAAAAGGTTGGAATAGTTGTACAGTTTGAGATTTTTCTGCATTTTTTATTTTATACTTAAACTGTATTTCAACATCTTTAAATTTATGTCTTTTATTGCTCAAGCCGCCTGGCTTCGTCATTGCAACGTGACTCCACCCGCTTTTTTCTGAAACTGCTTCGCATGTTTCAGAATTCCTTCGCCTTCGCTTGGAACCTTACCGGCTCATGTCCCTTATGCAATAACTGTTGTCAATGGAGAAATAAGAGGTTTTATTAATTTTTAGCCTTACTAAAAACATATTGAAAGGAAACACCTGCAAGAAAGTTGATGCCCGGAGCAGGATTGTAAAAACGGCCGGCGGCAGCATTTATATCATTTCCCAGGCTGTAAGCTTCATTTAAAAGATTATCTCCGCTTATAAAAAAACCTGCTGTTATATGATTAAAAGTTTGTTTATAACCAGCTTTACAACCTAACAGATTATAGGCATTTGCAAATTGTGCGTTGGCATCATTTAAAAGAATTTTACCGCTATAGAAATAATTCATATTTACATATATGCCTGGTTTTGTTTCTGCATTTATTATAGCAGAAATAGTATGAGGCGCAACTCCGGGAATTTTATTATTAGAATAATCAACACCTGATTGTTTGAACTGCCTGTACTGAAAATTGTTGTATGAATAACTTGTCTGAATATTGGAACTGGTTATAAACTGATTAGTATTCCGGGTGATCCAAAAATTAAGAGCCGCTTCTATTCCTTTCTGTCGGGTTTTTCCTGCATTTATAAAGTAGTCTGCGCCGCTGCTGTCACGTTGCTGACTGATGGAATTTTGCAAACCGAATATGTACGCATTTATATCTATAAATAATCTGCTATTAATGAAATAACTGCGAAAACCTGCTTCGTAATTTGTACCTTTTTCTGCCTGCAAATTAGTATTGATAACACTGGTTGAGGGTAATAATTCTGCCACAGTTGGCGGCGAAAATCCTTTTGACACAACAGCATAAAAAGATACTTTTTCACTCAACTTTTTCAAAATAGAAAACCTTGGAGATAATTCCTTATGAAAGTTTGTTTTATACTCAAAAGAAGGAACAACGGAAAACCTGTTAAACTGAATAGAAGAAGTATTCAGGCTTAAGCCGGCTGTTGCAATCCATCCTTTAGACAAACTAAGTTCTGCCTGTGCAAAAATAATTGCCTGGTAATTATTTACTTCATCATCCGTTTGCAAAGAGTCCAAATTACCGTTCCTGTTTTTATAAACTTTAATGGTCGAATAACCTTTTTGAAATTCTGCCCCGGCAACGGCATTTAATTTTGCATTTTTAATATTGCTGTTATAGCTGAATGTTGTTCTGCCTCCAAAATTTGGCTCTGACCTTTTTTCATAATTTCTGATAGCAGGATTGTCAAGTTTGGTAAAGGCGCCATAAACAGAAGTGGAATTTTTAAAATGATCATTAAAACGGTATTCGTGCTCTAAGCCCAGCCAAAACATTTTTTGACGGACAGATGCATTGTTTTGAATAGCGCCGGGAAAAATTCCTGCGGCAGGCCGGGCAGCTTTCGGGTTTTCGAGATACTGCATTCTGGTCAATCCTCCCGGTGTCTGGTAAAACAGATCGCCCAATACAACATGTGTTGCAAGCGCTTGTTTTTTACCCGCGGTAATTTTGGAATCCCACGTAACAATATCTCTTCGCATAGAGCTTTGTTGCCGGTATCCGTCACTATTCTGATGAGTATAGGAAACCGCATTGTGAAAAGTTTCATTTCCGCCGCCAGCAGATAAATTGAGATTATTAGCATGGTAGCTTCCGCGTGAATAATTGATTGATATCTGATTGTTGGCTGTATCAGGAATGCTGTTAATAAGCATGACTCCGCCCATTCCGGCTCCATACAGGCTGCTGCCCGGGCCTTTTAGTATTTCTATGGAAGAAAAATTATAAAAAGACAATTGATTTAAATAAGTATTTCCTCCGGGATCGGAAAAGGGAATACCGTTTAAATATATTTTTACATTCCGCACACCAAAAGGAGAGCGTAACGAGCTTCCGCGAACGTTGAGTCGGTAGCTTCCGGGAGAACGTTCTTCCATACGCACACCCGCAATGGCATTTATGGCAGGCAAAACAGAAATATTTCCATATTTTTCCAGTTGTTGCTGATTAACTATACCTACTGCTGCCGCAGTTTCAGCAAGCCTCCTGTTTTGTTCATATCCTTTTACTACAACGTCGTCTAATTTTTTTGCCTGCAAAGTATCGGCTTCTTTCGCTTGCGCGAATACTATCCTGGTAAAAAAAATAAGGCTTAAAAGACAAAGCAGCTTGTATTTCATCTCTTTTGATAATAACTTTTGTACAGGTGCAAAACTATGTTTGGAGATTGAAGAAACTGTTTTTCTTTTATTAGATAAAAGCGATTTTTATGAAAATTAGATTCCGATCACAAATAAATTTAAGAATGAACAAACCACACTAACAATGATTAACTGAAGTTACGCAGTTTTACAAACATTATATTTACCCAAATATATTAGAATATGGATTTGCTAATTGATTTGTACACAGATTTTTTAATAGCCTGCCCTGGTCAAATAACG
>JAABUK010001226.1_pt1 | contig 49681 bp, 40 predicted proteins | sample 5559141 | NCBI WGS metagenome assembly JAABUK01 (sample SAMN10711869, study PRJNA513367) | rock metagenome | isolation source: Antarctica rocks | place: Antarctica: Victoria Land, Pudding Butte nord | collected 2016-01-03 | reverse complement strand
AGGCCGATCATCGAGATCAACCGATCCCCTCTCTGCTGCCGACCAGCCCGCCAAAAACGAAAGTCGCTTGATCTCACCTATCCCACCCCGTGAACGGCTACGTCTCCGGTTTATACCCGCTCGCCGCCCCCAGGGCCTCCGGGGCATCCTCGTCCCCCACGACGGGGCGTGACTTGTAAGTCCTGTCCACCGGCCTCCCGTCGGCGAAGACGCCCCGATTGCCGTCCAGGCCGCCGGGCCCGGCCTGCTTCCGGAAGCGCTCGCCGTCCGGGGTCATTGCCGGGCCTGGCGACGGCGACCCCGCCCCCAGGTCGGGCACAGGGCGGGTGGGGTCGATCAGGAGCATCTCCTGCACGTCTTCGGCGGCCCCCTCGTGGTCGCCGATGGCGTGGCGGCACTGCGCCCGGATCGAGAAGGCGGCGGCATTGTGGGGGTCGAGCGAGAGGGCGTGCGTGGCGTCGGCGATCGCCTGGTCGAAGGCGAGCCTGCGCCGGAGGATCTCGGCACGGATCACGTAGGGCCCGGCCTGCTCGGGATCGAGGCGGACGGCAACGGCGAGGTCGGTCAGGGCCCGCTCCGGACTCTTGAGCCGGCGGTGGGCCTCGGCCCGCACCAGATAGGCGGCGGCTTGCTTGCCGTCCCGGCGGATCGCCTCGGTGGCCCGCCCCGCCGCCTCGTGGAGTTCACCGTGGGCCAGGTGCAGCCTCGCCGCCTGGATCAGCCGTTCGACCTCGGTCGCAGACGTGCCCTAGTTGGCGGAAGGGATGCGACGAGCGGAGCGGATGACCGAGAAGAGTTCGGACGTATGATGCGGTTGGAGTTCGGCGAGGCAATCGACGCCCACCCCGGCGGCGTCGGCACCGAGGCCGGGGTGGTCAATCGGGCCTTCCGGTTGGCGACCTATGCGATCCTCAAGGGGGCCGGCTCGCTGGAGGACGAACCCGCCGCCGTGCTGGGGTGGGTGTTGCGCCATGTCGCCCTGGGGAGGTTGCACGAACTCGGCGTGGTGGGGCCTCGGGCCGAGGGGCTGCTCGACCTGGAGCCGGGCCTCGGGGACGCCTGGCTGGCCTACTTGGCGTTGGCACCGGCGACCGTGATCGAGGATCTGATACGGGAGAGGCGACGTGACGCCACCGACGAGGCGATGCCCCGGACCTTGTGGGTCTGGAGGCCGAGCCGCCAGCCGGGGTGATCGAGGCATCAGGCGACGGCGGCCCGGATGTTCCCCGCCAGGCATTTCAGCGATAAGAAGCGGCCTGGGCCCCCTCATAGACAAACGGCCTTTTTCGCCGTTAGAATCAGCACTTGGACAACAAGGCGGCGAAATCTGGGCCGCCCCAATATCCCGGCGTGACGCCTTGCCAATCCGCCGAAAGCGGGCAATGGAAGGCCTCCTGGACTCGGGCGGAGCATGTCCATCGAGGCGACAGGACCACGGGGAGGGCTGCCGATGGATGCCGACCGACGGGCGGGCGGCGAGGAGTTGCACGAGCAGCGGGAGTGGCTGCGTGTCACGCTATCCTGCGTCGGCGATGCGGTCATCACCACCGACGCCGGCGGCGGCATCACCCTCTTGAACCCGGCGGCCCAGGCATTGACCGGCTGGACGCAGGCCGAGGCGGCGGGCGTGCCCCTCGAAGCCGTCTTCCGCACCCTCGACCAGGAGAGCCACCGGCCGGGCCTGAACCCCGCCTCACGTGCCTTGCGAGAAGGCGTCGCCGTCGGGCTGGCCAACCACAGCGTGCTCGTCGCCAGGGACGGGACCGAGACGGTCATCGAGGACAGCGCCGCCCCGATCCGCAGTGAGGCGGGCGAGGTCGCCGGGGTTGTCCTGGTCTTCCGGGACATCGGCGAACGCAGGCGACACGAGCAGGCGGCACACGAGGCCCTCTGCTACGCCGAGGAGGTCGTGGCGACCTTGGGGGAGCCGTTCCTGGTCCTCGACAGGGCCCTCCACGTCAGGACGGCGAATGACGCCTTCTACCAGGCCTTCCACGTCTCGAAAGAGGAGACGGTGGGCCGGTTCGTCTACGAACTCGGCGACGGCCAGTGGGACATCCCCGCCCTGCGGAGGCTGCTGGAGGTCCAGGTCCCCGAGGAGATCGCCGTCCACGACTTCGAGGTCGAGCACGACTTCCCCGAGATCGGCCCCCGGAGCATGCTGCTCAACGCCCGCCGCTTCCCCCCGGAGGGCGAGAACCCGACCCTCATCCTCCTGGCGATCGAGGACAGGACCGAGCGCAGGCAGGCCGACGCCGCCGTGAAGGGCTCCGAACTCCGCTATCGCCGGCTCTTCCAGACGGCCAAGGACGGCATCCTGATCCTCGACGCCGGTACGGGGAAGATCATCGACGCCAACCCCTTCATGAGCGGGCTGCTGGGATACGAGCACGACGAGTTCCTGGGCAAGGAACTCTGGCAGATCGGCCTCTTCGGGGAGAGGGATGCGAACCGGGTCGCCTATGACGAACTGCGGGAGAAGGGCTACATCCGCTACGACCACCTGCCCCTGAATACCAAGGGCGGCCGGGAGGTCCAGGTCGAGTTCGTCAGCAACATCTACTCGGTGGACGGTCACCTCGTCGCCCAGTGCAACATCCGGGACATCACCGAGCGCAGCCGCCTGGAGCGGCAGACGCAGGAGCAGGCGTTGGCGCTGGCGGATCAGCACCGCCGCAAGGACGAGTTCCTGGCGATGCTCTCCCACGAACTGCGCAACCCCCTCTCGCCCATCCTCAACGCCGTCCATCTCCTGCGCCTCCAGGGCGGCGAGAACCTGATCCAGCGAGAGGCCCGGAGCGTCATCGAGCGTCAGGTCGGGCAACTGGCACGCCTCGTCGATGACCTGCTGGAGGTCTCCCGGATCACCAGCGGCAAGATCCGACTCCGGGAGGAACGCCTGGACTTCCTGGGCGTCGTCGGGCGTGCGGTCGAGTCGGCCCGCCCCCTGATCGACCGACGACGGCACGAGCTTTCGGTGTCGGTGCCCCCCGAGCCGATCTGGCTGCACGCCGACCCGACCCGCCTGGAACAAGTCGTCGTGAACCTGCTCAACAACGCCGCCAAGTACACCGAGGAAGGTGGTCAGATCCGACTCTCCGCCCGCCAGGAAGTCGACGAGATGGTCTTGCGTGTACGGGACACGGGCGTCGGGATCGCCCCCGAGATCCTCCCCCACGTCTTCGACCTGTTCACCCAGGCGGATCGGTCTCTCGACCGCTCCCAGGGCGGGCTGGGCATCGGGCTGGCCCTGGTGCGAAACCTCGTCGAGATGCACCGGGGCACGGTCGATGCCCGGAGTCCGGGATTGGGACGAGGGAGCGAGTTCACCGTGCGCCTGCCGGTGCTGCTCTCCCCGGCAAGCCATACCCCGAATCCACCCACGCCACCGGCGGGGCAAGTCGCGGGGGGATTGCGCGTGCTGGTGGTCGATGATAACGAGGATGCCGCCAACACGTTCGCCGAGGTGCTGGGGATCTGGGGCCATGACGCGCAGAGGGCCTACACGGGCCCGATCGCCCTGGAGGTGGCGGCGGCCTATCGCCCGGACGTGGTGCTGCTGGACATCGGCCTGCCGGGGATCAACGGCTACGAGGTCGCCCGGCGGCTTCGTCAGATCCCGCACCTGGAGGGCGTGAAGATCATCGCCCTGACCGGATACGGGGACGAAGCCGACCGCCAACTCGCCGAGGAAGCGGGCTTCGACGAGCACCTGACCAAGCCGGTCGATCTCGTGATGGTCGAGCAACTCCTGGCGACGTTGCTGCCCAAGCCGGACTCTGGGGGTTGAACTCGCCCGGCAGGGTGATGCTGCCGGGCACGGTATTCGGCCGCTCTCCCGACGCCCGCAATGCGACCCACTCTCCATGGTCGAGGAGGTCCATCCGGGGCCCAACCGTGCAGGTCCAGGACTCGACCGCCGCCACCGTGGCTCATTCCCGTCCCAATCCCTCTCCCGGATTCGAACAATCATGCTCGCATCGCGTCTCCTCCTCTCGATGGCGGTGCTCGGACTGGCCTCGACCGGGTCGCCGGCGGCCTCGGCCCAGGCCCCGCCGCGGCGGCCCACGCCCAACGACACGCTCAAGTCCACCGAGGTCGCGCCCGACAGGAAGGTCACCTTCCGCATCTACGCCCCCAAGGCCGATGAGGTCTCCGTCGGCGGCGACTTCGGCCAGGGCGGCAAGCTGACGAAGGATGACCAGGGCGTCTGGTCGCTCACCGTCGGCCCGCTGACGCCCGACTTCTACAGCTATACCTTCACCGTCGACGGCGTCCGCACCGTCGACCCCAGGAACCCGATGATCAAGCAGGGCGTGTCCGGCCTGGAGAGCATGTTCCCCGTCGCCGGAGACGAGGCCGCGTTCGAGGCGACGAAGGACGTGCCCCACGGCGAGGTCCGGGCCGTCTGGTACCGGTCGGGCACCCTGGGCGTGCCGCGCCGGATGCATGTCTACACCCCGCCCGGCTACGAGGGGAATGACGCGAGATACCCGGTCTTCTACCTGTTGCACGGCGGCGGCGACGAGGACTCGGGCTGGACCACGATCGGCCGGGCCGGGTTCATCCTCGACAACCTGATCGCCGCCGGGAAGGCGGTGCCGATGCTCGTGGTCATGCCCAACGGCAGCCTGCCGCCGCCGAAGGACCTGCCCGCCCGCCCGGCCGCGGGCGAGGCCCCCTCGGCCGAGTTCCGGGCCGCGATGGAGAAGATGCAGGACCGCTTCACCGACGAGCTGCTGAAGGAGGTCGTCCCGGCCGTCGAGAAGACCTACCGCGTCAAGGCCGGCCGCGAGGACCGCGCCCTGGCCGGCCTCTCGATGGGCGGCGGCCAGGCCCTGCGCGTGCTCGTCACGCACCCCGGGGAGTTCGCCTACGTGGGGATCTGGAGCGCCGGCATCTTCGGCGGCAACGCCGAGCGGTGGGAGGGGCAGAACGAAGATTTCCTCGCGGCGAAGGGCCGGGCCAATGGCGCGATCAAGCGTCTGGAGATCGTCGTCGGCGACCAGGACTTCGCGCTGCCCGGCTCGAAGGCCCTCTCCGAGATCTTCAAGAAGCGCGGGGTCGAGCACGACCTGCGGATCACCGGCGGCGGCCACACGTGGATCAACTGGCGGCACTATCTCGACGAACTCGCGCCGAAGCTGTTCCGGGACGGGCAGGACGGCCGGGCCCCCGAGGAAGGCCGGGGCAAGCCCCTGTTCCGATGAGCCGGGCCGATGCACGTCGGGGGTCGCCACGGACGGGGCCTCCCGACGGCATGACCACCGGCCACCGCCTCGCCATGAGCCCGAGGGCCGCGTAATCGGTCATAATCGGGGCGGCCATCCCTCGCGGAAGGCCCTCAAGACCTCCCGGCCGACGGCCGCCACGACGCCGGCCATGCTCGCCAGCAGGAAGACCTCGGGGAAATCGAACGCGGCCATGTCATCTCCCGGAGGGCGGGGATCGATGGGGGCCGCCGGGATCGATCGCCGGGGCCGGGGGCGTGACTCCCCCGGGATCCAATACCCCCCGCCGGCGCGAAACTTTACCTTCGGCCGACTCCTCCCCTGTGCCCGCTTGACCGGGACGGCGTGACCTCGTCCAATGGGCGACCGCCCGTCGTGACGATCCCGACCCGGGAGGCAAGCATGAGAAAACTCCTCTTCGTCGCATTGGCCGCGTGCGGCGGCTCCCTCTCCCTGGCGGCCGGGCCGCCCGCGTTGCCGTTGCATTGCACCCAGGAGGGGCCGGGAAGCCCGGCCGCCGGGCGCGACTTCGCCCGGTGGGAGCAGGAGGTCGCGGCCTACGAGGCGGCCGACCGCACCGGCCCGCCGCCCAAAGGCGGGGTCCTCTTCGTCGGCTCCTCGACGATCCGGCTCTGGAAGTCGCTGGCCGAGGACTTCCCCGACCACAAGGTGATCAATCGCGGCTTCGGCGGTTCCGAGATCCGGGATGCCACCCACTTCGCCGGCCGCCTGATCCTCCCGCACGAGCCCCGGCAGATCTTCCTCCGCGCCGGCGGCAACGACATCCATGCCGGCCGGCTCCCGGACCAGGTCGCGGCCGACTTCGCCGACTTCGTCCGGACGGTCCGATCGCGCCTCCCGGACGCCGAGATCGTCTACATCGGGGTCAACCCGGCGCCCGCGCGCTGGGGCGAGGGCGACAAGTACCGCGCCCTGAACGAGAAGATCCGCAACCTGGCCCTGCGCCTGCCCCGCGTCAGCTACGTCGACGCCTACGACATCAGCCTCGACCGCGAAGGCCGGGCGCGTCCCGAGCTGTTCCTCGCCGACAGGCTGCACTTCAACGCCGAGGGGTACAGGCTCCTGGCCGACCGCGTCCGCCCCTTCCTGATGATGCCGAAGTGAGCGTCCGGCGGGTCCCGTCGCCTCGACGCCGCCCGAGATCGACGCCCGCGCGATGGGGGATCCCGGCGGCGACCCGCAAACCTGGGTGTCGATCTTGAAATTATGAGAATTAATCCACCCTGTTGAGATCGGCGAAGGCGATGCTCGAAGGGTTGCCGACGGGGGTGTAGTGGCCGGTGAACCGGAGGCCGCCGGTCTGGCGATCCGCCCGGAAGGCGGCGATGTTGTCGCCGCGCTGATTGCAGCAGTAGAGGAACCGGCCGGCGGGGTCGAAGCGGAAGCTCCGGGGGTAATCCCCCCGGGTCCATTCCTCCCCGACGTATTTCAGGTCGCCGTCCGGGCCCACGGAGAAGATCCCGATGCTGTCGTGGAGCCGGTTGCCCGCATAGACGAATCGGCCGTCGGCCGAGACCAGGATCTCGGAGCAGAAGTTACTGCCGGCGAACCCGGGGGGCAGGGTGGAGACCGTCTGCCGCGGGGACAGCCGCCCCCCGGCGGCGTCGTAGTCGAACAGCACGATCGTCGAGCCTTCCTCCTGGATCGAGTAGAACCAGCGACCGTTGGGGTGGAAATGGAAATGGCGCGGCCCGTCGCCGGGCGGCAGCGCGACCGCGTGCGGCTCGTTCGGGGTCAGGACGCCCTTCTCCTGGTCGAACTTCCAGACGAAGATCCGATCCAGGCCCAGGTCGGCGTGCAGCACGAAGCGCCCCGCCGGATCGGCCTGGATCATGTGGGCGTGGGTCCGGTCATGCCCGCTGAAGGCGAAGGTGCCCGGCGGGGCGTTGGTCGCCCGGGTGGGCCCGATCGCGCCGGCATCCTGCCTGATGTCCGTGGGATCGCCCAGGCGGCCGTCGGGGAGGATCGGCAGCACCGCCACGGAGCCGCCGAAGTAGTTGGCCACCAGCGCGTATCGCCCCGACGGGTGGACGCTCACGTGGGTCGGGCCGGCACCGCCGGAGCGGACGGTGTTGAGCGGCGTCAGATGCCCGTCGGCCCGGTCGACGGCGAAGGCGCCGACCGTGCCCTGCCGGTCGTCGCCCGCCCGATCGGTCTCGTTGGCGGAATACAGCCGGGTCCCGGCGGCATTCAGGGCCAGGGAGCTGGGGCTGGTCCCCATCTCGTGGATCCCGGCGGGGGTCATCGCCCCGGTGGCGCGATCCACCCGGAAGAGGTGGATGCCGCGCCCGTTGCCGGGCGGCAGGTCCACCTGCGTCGGCAGGACGTCGCGGAGCGGGGAGCTGAAGGTCCCCACATAGGCGACGAGCGGACCGCCGGCCGGGTCCGCCCGCGCCCGGAGCGGACGGGCGATGAGCGGGGTCGTCCCCGCCAGCGCGACGGAGGCCCTCAGGAACGAACGCCGGGATCGGTCGAGTGGGGTCATGGTCGTCCTCTATTTTCGGGATGACGCGGTCGATGGGCCGTTCCGAGAAGAACAGGAAAAGCGTGACGGCGTCCAGCCCTCCCGGACGCGGGCCCGCCAACCGGGGTTGCGGATCGCGATCCGACCTGTGAGGGTGATCCCGGCAACCGTGGCCGAGGGGAGGGCGATCGGGACGGGACCGACCCCATCGCCGGGTGGCACCGGGACCCTCGCATTTTCGCCCTCGACGGGGCCAGGAGCGGGAAAGATGCCGTCCCACGACGTCCGCGTCGGCTGTGCCGGGTGGTCGATCCCCGGGGAGCACGCGGGCCGCTTCCCCGAGGCGGGCAGCCACCTGGCACGATACGCCCGGCGGTTCTCGGCCGTCGAGGTCAACTCGTCGTTCTACCGGCCCCATCGGCCGTCCACCTACGCCCGGTGGGCGGCGGCGACGCCGGAGGGCTTCGCATTCTCCCTCAAGGTCCCCAGGGAGATCACCCACGAGCGCCGCCTCGTCGACGCCGACGGGCCGCTCGACCGCTTCCTGGCCGAGACCGCCGCGCTGGGGTCCAGGCGGGGCCCGCTCCTGGTGCAGTTGCCGCCGAGCCTGGCCTTCGACGCCGGGGCCGTCGACACCTTCTTCGCCGCCCTGCGACGGCGCCACACCGGGGCCGTCGCGTGCGAGCCCCGGCACCCGAGCTGGTTCACGCCCGAGGCGGGCCGGCTCCTGGGAGATCGCGAGGTGGCCCGGGTCGCGGCCGACCCCGCCGTGGTGCCGCAGGCCGCCGAGCCCGGAGGCTGGGGCGGCCTGGTCTACCGGCGGCTGCACGGCTCGCCCAAGGTGTACTACTCGGCATATCCCGCCGGGTTCCTGGAAGCCCTGGCGGCTCGGATCGCCGGGGAGGCGGATGCCGCCCCCGTCTGGTGCATCTTCGATAACACGGCGGCGGGCGCGGCGACGTCGGACTCGCTGGCCGTCGAGGAGGAAATCCGGCGGCTGGGCGGCCCGACAGGGTGAGCGGGACCGATCGGCCGGCGCGTCGATTGGCCTCGCCGGTCGGCCGCCCGGCTCGTCGATCGTCCTGCCCCCCCGGCGGGAGCCTCCCCAGCTTTCCGGGAGGCGTCTCCTACGGAGACCGGAATTTTCGCGAGTGATCCCGGATCCCGGATCCCGGATTTCCGATTTTCAGATCGTTGCATGATAACAACTTGCGATCAGGAATCGGGCAATTCCTTCATGGAGTCCCAGTGTTGTTCAAAGGTCCGCTCCGCGCCTCACACCCCCTGGGGTATCTTCGCAAGACCAAGGACCTTTGAATGGCCCTGCATGGATTCCGCATCACAGGTGGTCCCGTGCATGGGCCAGGCATCGGCGGATGTTCTCGTCCTCGACGCGGAGCCGCTCCTCGGGCGTGAGGTGGCCGACCCGGGCCGGGGGGCGGCCTCTCGGGTGCGATCGGGCGAACGCGAGGGCCCGGGCCAGGTGCCGCCCGGGGAGGTCGGGGAAGGTCGCCCAGTAGCGGTCCCCCAGGCAGGGGACATCCAGCGGGTCCCGGGTGATCATCTCCAGGTTGAGGCGGATCTCCGGGCGGGCCGCCCTCAGCGCCCGGACGGCCCCGGGCAGGTCGATCACCCCGGCCCCCAGCGGGACCTCGGCGATCCGGAACCCCCGCTCGTATTCCTCGATCGCCATGTCCTTGATGTGGGTCGAGATGGCCCGGGGTGCCAGGGCCTCGACCACCTCCGCCGGGTCCTCCAGCAGCGCGAGGCCGTTCCCCAGGTCGAGGCAGACCCCGACGTGGTCGCAGCCGAGCCGATCCAGGAGGGCGAGCAGCTCGTCGGCCCGGAAGTCCTTGTGGTTCTCGACGGCCAGCCGGACGTCGTGGCGGACGACCACCGGGGCGGCCAGGGCCAGGGACCGGGCCGATCGGGCGGCGAAGTCGCGGAAGCCGGCCATCGAGTCGAACGTCTCGTACCGCCGGCCCGCCAGCAGGGCGGTCCGGACGATCGCCGCTCCGGCCCGTCGGGCGGTCCGGATCTCGGCCTCGAACCGCGGGAGGTCGCCCTCGTCGCGCGGCGGGGTGATGATCCCCTCCAGGCCCATCGAGGCGGCCCCGGCGCGGGCCCTGAGGTCGTCGGCGTAGCGGTCGTCGCGGGCCCCGATGCCGACCTGGACGCCACCGGCCCCGAGCGACCGGGCGTATTCGAGGAAGCGGATCGGGTCGGCGAACCGGTCCTCCGGGCGCCGGAACCGATCGCCGGCGGACCGGGCCGGGAACGAGTGGATCACCAGCCCGAGCGGGCCCGGCGCCGGCGTCGTCGCCGTCGCCGGCGTCGGGGCGCCGGCCCGGGCGTCCCGGGGGGCCAGGGCGGCCGACAGGCCGGCGGCCAGGATCTCGCGACGGGTCGGGGCCATCGGATCATCCTCCCAGCAGGGCCTTCCGCTCGGCGTCCCACGGGGCCCGGTAGGGCCGTTCCAGCATCGCGTCGGCCTCGGGGTCGGCCGCGACCGACTCGCGCCGCGCGTCCCATCGGAGCTTCCTGCCGAGCCGGAGCGACAGGTTCGCCAGGTGGCAGGCGGTGGCGACTCGATGGCCGTCCTCCAGGCCCGAGGCCGGGTCGCGACGCGTGCGGATGGCGTCGAGGAAGTCGCGGGCGTGGCGGCGGAACTGGTCGTACTCGTCGCCCGAGCGGTCCTCGACGGCCTCGGTCCGGTTCCCGCCCGAGCCCGGGGCGCCGGTCGCCGACGGCCCGCCGACGGGGTGGGCCCCGCCGAACCGGGGCACGGCCGCTTCCGGGGCGATCTCGGGGTCGGGCGTGACGGCGAAGCCCTTCCGCGAGATCGTCAGGCTGCCGCGGGTCCCGCAGAACTCCAGCCCGAAAGGCGGCGGCGCGCCCCGGCTCGCCTCGCGGTGCGACCATGAGGCGGTCCACCCGTCGTATTCGAGCAGGGCATCCTGGGTGTCGGGGGTCTCGCAGCCGTCCCGGAGGGCGAACCGGCCGCCGGAGCTGGCGACCGCCCCCGGGGCCGTGGCGTCCAGGAACCAGTGGACCACGTCGAGCGCGTGCTGCCCGAGGTTGGTCATCTGCCCGCCCGAGTAGTCCCAGTGCCATCGGAAGTGGTAGAGGGCCCGGTTGGGGTTGTAGGGGCGCTTCGGGGCCGGCCCGAGCCAGAGGTCGTAGTCGAGCCCCGGCGGCGGGTCGCCGTCGGGGGGCGAGCCGAACCCGGGCATGATGTTCCGGTAGGCCCACATCCGGACCGAGACGACCCGGCCGATCCGGCCGCCCCGGATCAGCTCGCGGGCCCTCCGGTAGTGCGGGCCCGACCGCTGCTGGGTCCCCACCTGGACGACCCGCCGGTGCCGCCGGGCCACGTCGACCATCCACCGCCCCTCGCGGACGAACAGGCTGGTGGGCTTCTCGACGTACACGTCCTTGCCGGCGGCGCAGGCCATCATGGTCATCAGCGCGTGCCAGTGGTCGGGGGTCGAGACGACCACGGCGTCGACGTTGGGGTCGTCCAGGATCCGGCGGAAGTCGCCGTGGGCCCGGGGCGAGCCGCCCATCGTCGCGGCGGCCTCGTCGAGCCGGCCCCGGTGGACCTCGGCCACGGCGACCGGGGCGACGTCGGGCATCGCCCGGAAGTCCAGGACGTGCCGCTTGCCGATCAGCCCGAAGCCGATGAACCCCAGGCCGACCCGATCGTTGGCGCCTCGGACCCTCCGGTAGCTCGCGGCCGAGAACGCCAGCGCCGCCCCGCCTTTCAGGAGCGCGCGGCGGCCGGTCGCGGGCCGATCGCGGGCGGCGTCGTGCATCGGTCCGGGTCCGATCGGATGGAGTCGTCGGGATGGCCTCGCGTGGAACCCAGGCTACACCGGGGCCCGGGAGCCCGCAACGGGGTCATCCGCCGGCATCAGGGTCATACGCAAGGTCGGTCCCGCGCCCCACGGGGGGTCCCGGTTCATGGCGGCAAGTCAGGGAATCGGCGATCTCGTCCGGACGGCCCGCGCGGCGAATCTTCCGACTCCGGGAAAAAAGGCGGATGAAAACCGCCGCGATCGGCTGAATGTGTCTGACGGTACGCGACCACCGGACACGCAACCGACGCGAGGACGCAGCCATGCCCGCCAGCGAAGCGCGGATGATCGCCAACCGGAAGAACGCCGCCCTCTCGTCCGGCCCGAAGACCCCCGAAGGCAAGGAGCGATCGCGGGCCAACGCGCTCAAGCACGGCCTGACCGGCTCGGGCGTGGTCCTGCTCGACGAGGACGCCGCCGAGGTGGCGCTCCGGTCGGAGGAGCTGGTCCGCGAGCTGCAACCGGAGGGGGAACTGGGCCGGTCGATGGTCGTCCGGGTGGCCTTCCTCTCGGTCCGGCTGGAACGGTCCGGGCGGCAGGAGATGGCCGCGACGGCCGCCCGGGTCCGCCACGCCGAGGCCGACTTCGACGATAACCGGCTCGACGAGGTCGACGCCCTGATCGCCCGGCTCGCGGTCGAGCCGGGCGCGGCCTGCCGGCGGCTCCGGCGGTCGCCGGAGGGGGTCGAATGGCTCCTGGGCCGATGGGCCGGACTCCGGGACGACCTCGCGGCCGGCGACGGCGGCCGGTGGACGGACGCCCATCGGGTCGAGGCGGAGAACCTGATGGGACGCCGCCCGGGCGACTTCCGGGTGTCCCGCGTCGCCGCCCTGTCGCGGGCGCTGGAGGGCGACTTCGGCCACCTCGGGCCGGCCGACGGCGCGGGGCTCGACGGATGGGGCCGGGCGGGCTGGGCCCGCCGGGAACTGGCCGCGATCATCGATGCCGAGGTCGCGCGGCTGGTCGAGGCCCGCGAGGCGATCGACCTTGGGGCGATCGAGCGGGACCGCGCCGGGGCCGCCGATCGCGCGCTGTTCGACCCCTCGCATGAGGCCACCCTGGCGCGGAAGTACGAGGCCGCCACCGAGCGCGGGCTGTATCGGGCCCTCCGCGAGTCCCGCGAGTCCCGCGAGGCCGAGGCGCCCGAGGCGACGGGGTCCGCCCCGCCGGTGGAGGAGGCCAGGGCCGCGCAGGCCGCGGCGGTCAGGGCGTTGGGTTCGTTTTTCCCGGGTGCCGTGGCCTCCCCACAGCCCCCGAAGGCGACGACCGGGCCGGCCGTCCCCGCCCCCCGGGCCCCCTTGGCGCCCCGGATCCCGGCCGTCGGCGGGTGGTCCGAGGTGCCGATGACGATCGGTCGGGCCGGCGCCGGGTCCGTCTGATCGGGGCGGGATGTCGCCGGGCCGGGATCGCGGGCCTCCGGGTGGCCCGACCGCCCGCCGACGCGTATCATGGCCCCCGGTCTACCGCCCACGCTGGCCGAGTCCGAACCGAGAGGGCCGTCATGATCCCCATCATCGCCGCCGTCGGGCCGGGGAGCGGCCGGCAAGGCCCCCGCCGGGATCGGCCACGCGCCGTCGTCCTGGCCCTGATCCTGCCGGCCTGCCTCGGCGCGGGCCCGATCTCCGCCCCGGCGAACCCGGCGGACGACCGGCCGGCGACCCGCAAGGCGACCGCCCCGCCGCGACTCCCGCGCGACGACCTGCTGGTGCATCGGGGCCGGGACGGCGGGCCGCTCCCCGTGCGGACGGCCGACGACTGGCTGGAGCGGCGGGCCGAGATCCTCGCCGGGATGCAGGCCGTGATGGGCCGGCTGCCGGGCCGGGAGAAGCGGTGCCCGCTCGACATGCAGGTCGAGGAGGAGGTGGACTGCGGGACCTACGTCCGGAGGCTCGTCACCTACGCCTCCGAGCCCGGCTCCCGCGTCCCGGCGTATCTCCTGATCCCCAAGGCCGTCCTGAAAGGCGACGCGGGGCGGGCCCCGGCCATCCTCTGCCTGCACGGGACCGACGACGTCGTCGGGCACGGCGTGGTGGTCGGGCTGGGCGGCAAGGCCAACCGCCCCTACGCCAGCGAGCTGGCCGAGCGGGGTTACGTCGCCCTGGCCCCCAGCTACCCGCTCCTGGCCCGGTATCGGCCCGACCTCAAGGCGCTCGGCTGGGAGAGCGGGACCCTCAAGGCGGCCTGGGACAACATCCGGGGGCTCGACCTCCTGGAGACGCTCCCCTACGTCGATCGGGGGGGGTTCGGGGCGATCGGCCATTCGCTGGGCGGGCACAACGCGGTGTATACCGCCGTGTTCGACGATCGGATCAAGGCCGTCGTGTCGAGCTGCGGGCTCGACTCGTACCCCGACTACTACGGCGGCGACGAGAAGGTCTGGCTGCCCGGGAAGGGATGGACGCAGGACCGGTACATGCCCCGGCTGGCCGGCTATCGGGGCCGGCTCGGGGAGATCCCCTTCGACTTCCCCGAGCTGATCGGCGCCCTGGCCCCGCGCCGGGTCCTGATCATCGCCCCCCTCGGGGATCGGAACTTCCGGGCGGACAGCGTGGACCGGATCGCGGCGGCCGCCGGCCGGGTCTACGCGCTCCACGGCCACCCCGGGAGGCTCCGGGTCGAGCACCCGGATTGCGGCCACGACTTCCCGCCGGAGATGCGCGCCGCGGCCTACGCCCTGTTCGACGCCGCCCTCCGATGAACGCAACACCCCCCGGCCGTCGCCGGGGCGGTCCTCGCCGAGCCGGCGCCCACCGGGGTCGAGACCCGGCCGGCCCGTCCGGGGGACCGGCCGGACGGGTTGCCGATCGGCATGGAAGGCAGGGACCATGCCGCTCACTTGCCGATGCAGAAGCGGCGGAAGATCCGGTCGAGGAGGTCGTCGGTGACCACGGCGCCCACGATCAGGCCGAGGTCGTCCAGGGCGCGGCGGAGGTCGACGGCGATCAGCTCGTCGCCCCCCCCGAGGCGGAGGGTCGCGGCGGCCTCGCGGAGCGCATCCCCGGCCCTGGCCAGCGCCTGGCCGGATCGGGCGGCGGTGCCGGCGATTGGGCCGGCGTCCTGGGCCCGGGATCGGAGCTCGGCCGCGATCGCGGCCCGGAGCGCGACGATCCCCCGGCCGGTCGCGGCGCTGGTCGGGTGGAGGCCGTCGAGGTGGGCGGGCATGGCCGCGTCGGCCTTGGTCCAGACGACCAGGCGGGGCCGGTCGGGCGGGCCGTCGGCGGGGCCGAGGGGCCCGGCGTCGGCCGACCGGCAGTCGAGCAGGAGGTCGGCGACGTCCGACTGGCCGGAGGCGGCCGACTGCGCCCGGCCCTCGATCGCGGTCCGGGCCGGCCCCCGTCCGGCGGTGTCGACCAGCTCGACGGCCAGGCCGTCGCAATCGCACGGGGCTTCGATGTAATCGCGGGTGGTCCCGGCGACGGGAGAGACCAGGGCGCGGTCGAGGCCCAGCAGGGCGTTGAACAGCCGGCTCTTGCCCGCGTTGGGCGGCCCGACCAGGACCACCCTGGGGAGGCCCCCGGGCCGGTCGCGGCCCCGGAGCCGGTCGGCCAGGCGGGCGACCTCGGCCGCCGCATGGTCGAGGTGGCCGGCCATCGCGGCCCGGCCGAGGGGGTCGACGTCGGGCTCGTCGGCGAAGTCGAGGTTCGCCTCCAGATGCGCCAGGACGTCGATCAGGCGGTCGCGGAGCCCGGCGATGGCCGTCGACAGGCCGCCGGCGAGCTGGCGGAGGGCGGCGTCGAGCTGCGCGGGCGTCCTCGCCTCGATCACGCCGAGCACGGCCTCGGACTGGGTCAGGTCGATCCGGCCGGAGAGGAACGCCCGGAGGGTGAACTCGCCCGGCTCGGCCGACCGGGCCCCGCGCGCCAGGCAGTCGGCCAGGATCCGCCCCAGGATCGGCGGCGAGCCGGTGGCGTGGATCTCGGCCATCGGCTGGCCGGTGTAGGTCCGGGGCCCGGGCCAGAAGGCGACGGCCGCCGGGATCGTCCGCCCCAGGCCGTCGACCCGGAGCCGGCCGGCCCGGCGCCCGGCCCGCCCCGGGCTCGCCGCACCGGCCCCCGGCTCGAATCCGCCCAGGGCGACCGCCCAGGCGTCCGGGCCGGTCAATCGGACCATCCCCCGGAGCCCGGGGCCCGCCGGGCTGGAGATCGCGGCGATGGTGTCGGACGGGTCGAGGCGGCTCACGGGCGATCCGGCGTCCTCCCCCCGGGCCCGTCGGCGGAGACGGGCCCGATCACCGCCGCTTGCCCGGCCGGGGCTTGGGGCGGGTCCGGTCCCGATCGCGGTCGCGTTCCCGTTCCCGTTCCCGCTCGCGCTGGGGATCGTTGTTGCGGATGGTCTTGTCCTTGGCCGCCTCTTCGAGGATCTTGCCGATCTTCTTGCCCAGCCACCCCTGGGGGGCATTCCCGCCGTTGCCCTCGGGGCCGGGGCCCTTGCCGTTGGAGCCGGGGCCGCGGCCCCGGTCGCCGGGCATGTCCTCGTCGGCGGCCGGCTTGACCGGCTGGGCGATCACCTTGGGCAGGAGCAGGCGCTCGCAGACCTGCCAGAGGCTGCTGGTGATGAAGTAGAGCCCCAGGCCCGACGGCACCTTGTAGAACATGAAGGCCATGAAGATCATCATGTACTTCATCATCTTCTGGTTCATCTCGGCTTCGGGCGTGGTCGGCGGCGGCGCGAACAGCTTGGTCTGGATCAGCATCAGCGCCACGACCAGGAACGGCAGGACGTTGAAATACCAGCCCAGGAACGGGACCTCGAACGGGAACCGGAACAGCATGTCCGGCGCGGCGAGGTCGCGGATGTAGAGGAACGTCGAGTGCCTCAGCTCCACGCTGTTGTTCAGGGTCTGCCAGAGCCCGACGAAGATCGGCATCTGGATCAGGGCCGGGACGCATCCGGCGGCCGGGTTGACCTTGTTCCGTTTCCAGACGGCCATGGTCTCCCGGGTCAGCGCCTCCTTGTCGTCCTTGTACTTCTCCTTGACCTCGGCCAGGACCGGCTGGAGGTCCTGCATCTTCTTGGCCATCATCGCCTGCTTGCGCCCGAGCGGGAACATGATCAGGCGGACGGTCATGGTCAGGAGGATGATGGCGATCCCGTAATTGCCGGCCTTCCAGCCGACCATCCGCGCCACCGACTCGGTCAGCCCGTGGATCTTCTCCAGCAGCGGGGCGATGACGTTCCGGGACAGCGTGGCGGCGAACGGGATCGTGAACCACTGGTATTTGCGGTACGAGGCCAGGTCGTCGGCATCGTAGGGCAGGAGCGCGGCGGAGGACTTGGGGCCGGCGAACACCCGGTAGGTGTGCACGACCTCGACGTTGGGCCCGACCGAGATCGGCTTCGAGACGATCTCGACGCCGACGTCCGACTCCTGCGGGGCCTTCTTGTCCTCGTGGAAGAGGACCGGCCCGGCGTCGTGGTCCCACCGGTCGTCGAGCGACCGGGGCAACGGCCAGGGCTGGACGAAGGTGGCGAAGTACTGATTCTCGACCCCGGCGAACTTGATCGGGAGCGCCGCCACCCGATAGGACGGGTCGTGGGGATACTTGACCACGTCGGTCGAGGACAGGGTCGTCATCCCCGTCGAGGTCCCCGTGACCTGGCGCAAGAAGACGTCGCGGAAGGTCGAGGTGTACCACTTCCCCTCGATCGGGATCCCGTGGGGGCCGAACAGGCGGTAGCTGAACCGGGAATCCTTGTCGGCGTTGGCGAAATGCAGCTCGACCTCGAACCCGTCATCGCCCTTCCAGAGCCGGAAGACCTTGGTGACCTCGACCGACGGCTCGGCGGCCCGGAGCCGGAACGAGACCTCCTGGGACTCGGTCGGAGTGCCGGTCCGGGGATGGGGGCGGGTCGCGGTCCGGACGGCGGCGTCGCCCGGCTGGTCGCGGACGACCTCCCAGAATTCGAGGTCGAGCGGGGCCTCGACCGGGGCCTGGGCTTCGTCGGCGTCCTGGCCCCGGACGGCCTTGCGGGCGGGGGTGAGGGTCAGGGCGAGCGACCCCGGCGCGTCCGACCCCGGGTCCTCCGCGATCAGGTCGAGCTTGGCGTCGCGGTCGGGGGCGAGGCGGTCGAACTCGGCGTCATACTTGGCCGACGTCGCCCTCTGGACCGAGGCCCCCCGCTGGTCGAGCTGGAGCCGGAGATGGTAGGCGGAGGGGGATTCGTCCCGGTCCGAGCCCAGCACCAGCTCCGACGCCCTGGCCCGCCTCGGCCCGCGGAGGGCGGGCTCCGGGGGGAAGGAGAAGGGGTCGGCGGGCAGCTCGCCCTGGGCGGGCACATTGGCCAGGGGATCCGCGGGCCGGGCCCGGGCCTTGGGCTTGTCGGCGGGCCTGGGGGGCTCGGCCTTGACCACGGCGGGCGGGGCGGGGGGCTGCGGCGGGGGCATCATCCCCGTCCTCACCATCAGCTCGTTGATGGCATAGACCGAGAGGATGCTGAGGACCAGCGTGAGGACTAGCCGCTTCTCGTTGCTCATCGTTGGGGAGGACCTTGGCGAGGGGAGGGCGCGAGCAACGGAGGGGGGCCGGGGTAGGGTTGCGGATCAGCGGCCCTGGCGGAGCCGATCGCCCAGGAAGGGTTCGAGTTCGGGGATCGCGTAGATCTTCTGGATGGTCGTCTCGTGGTCGTACGGCAGCCGCCGGAACCGGACGCGGACCGGGCCCGACCGGCCGAGGGGGGGCCGCTCCTCGGTCTCCGAGGACGGCGAATCGGCCGGGGTCGCGTCGTCCCGGCCCGGCGTGCCGTCGACGCCGTCGTCCAGGATCACATAGCACGACCTCGGGTCGCCGTCCCGCGGCTGGCCCACCGAGCCCACGTTGATCATCACCTTGCCGTCGCCCAGGGTATACTCGTTGTCGATCTCCTCCGGCGCGTAGAACTGGAACCCTTCGGTGAACACGCCGGGGACGTGCGTATGGCCCTGGAAACAGTAGCGGTCCACCAGCTGGAAGAGCCGCTCCATCTTCCGGTGGTTGTAGATATCCTCGGGGAAGATATATTCGCTGAGCGGGTTGCGCGGCGACCCGTGGACGAACAGGAACGGGTCGAGCCGGTGGCTCCTGGGGAGCAGGCCGAGGAACTCCCATCGACGCTCGTTGTTGGACCGATCGTGGGGGCTTTCCAGCTGCTCGCGGGTCCAGAAGATGGCCCGCTCGGCGCCGATGTTGAACCCGTCCGGGTCGAACATCGCCCCCTGGTCGTGATTGCCCAGCAGGGTCGTCTTGCAGTGGTCCATCACCCGATCGATGCATTCGCGCGGATTCGGCCCATATCCGATGATGTCGCCGAGGCAGAAGATCTCGGAGATCCCCTGCGACTTGATGTCGTCGAGGACCACCTCCAGGGCTTCGAGGTTGCCGTGGATGTCGCTGATCAGGGCGCGGCGCACCGGGAGGGACCTCCGGACGAATCGGGGCTGGGTGCCGGCCCGCACCCCGTCCGTCGACGGCGTCGGCACGACGGATGATGAGAACCCGCAGCTAATAACATAGAATGGGGCCGGGATGACGGTCAAGGCCAAGCCCGACCCCGGGGCCGAAAGCCGTCGCCCGACCCGGCAACATCCGGCCCGATCCGACGCGACGCAAGCCCAGGAAAGATTCATGATTGCGCCAGAAGGGGATGACATCGGCCCGGGCGGCCCGCCGATCCTGGCGATCGACACGTCGACGGCCCGCGCGGCGGTCGCCCTGGGGTGGCCGGGCGGCCCGATCCTGTCCGCGCCCCCCGACCCCGGGCGCCGGCACGGGCGGGGCCTGATCCCGGCCGTCGCCGCCCTGCTCGCCGCCGCGGGGCGGACGACGGCCGACCTCCGCGCGATCGCCGTCGGGACCGGGCCCGGGTCCTACACCGGGCTCCGGATCGGCCTGACCGCCGCCAAGACGCTCGCTTATGCCTCGGGCAAGGTCCTGGTCGGCCTCGATAGCCTGGAGGCGATCGCCCGGAACGCCCCCGAGGACGCCCTCCGGGTCGCCGTCGCCGTCGACGCCCAGCGCGGCGACGCGTACGTCGCCGAGTTCGCCCGCGAGTTGCCGGGGGGACCGCTCGTCCGCCGGGGCCCGACCCGGATCGAGCCGGTCGGGGCCTGGGCCGACGGCCTGGCCGGCGGGACCCTCGTGCTCGGGCCCGCGCCCGACCGCCTGGCCGTGACCTGGCCCGGCGTCATCCACCTGGGGACCCCCGACCTGGGTCAACCCGAAGGGGCGGTCCTCATCGCCCTGGCCCGCGAGGCCCTCGCCGCCGGCCGGGGCGACGACCCGTTCTTCCTAGAACCCGTCTACCTCCGTCGGAGCGCGGCGGAAGACCAGTGGGACGGCCGCAAGCCGGCCTGAATCGCGACGGCGGCCCGTCCCGGGCGGCGGGCGATTTCCGTCGGCGGGCGAGGGCATCCCCGGAAGCCGGGTCCCGCCGCGTCGGCGGGCGTGGGTGGTCCCTTGATCGGCGGGTCGTCCGGGCTTAATCTCCTGGATCGATGCCCTCGGTCGGACCGCGCGGGCATCCGCGGTCGACCGGGCCGAAGCCCCGGGAGCCCCGTCGGATGAGCGAGACCACGGCCGTCGCCGAAGCCAACCCGCTCCGCCAGGGCCTGCCTCGGGCGCGGGTCCCCGAACCCTGCGCGGTCGTGCTCTTCGGGGCGACCGGCGATCTCACGCACCGGAAGCTCGTCCCGGCCCTGTTCCACCTCGACCAGGGTGGGCAACTCCCCGGCGAATGCGCCATCGTCGGCTTCGCCCGCCGCGACTGGACCGACGAGCAGTTCCGCGACGAGCTGAGGAAGTCGCTCGCCAACCCCAGGGACGCCGGCTTCGACGCCGCCTGGACCGAGTTCGCCCCCCGGATCTCGTTCAACCGGAGCAACTTCGACGACCCCGAGGGCTATCGGAAGCTCAGGGAGCATCTGGATCGGGTCGACGCCACCCACGGGACCCGCGGCAACCGCCTCTTCTACCTGGCCGTGGCGCCGGAGTACTTCGCGGTCATCGTCGAGCAGCTCGGCCAGGCCGGCCTGATCTACCGGGACGACAAGGGGCCCTGGTCCCGGGTGGTCATCGAGAAGCCGTTCGGCCACGACCTCGCCAGCGCCCGCGAGCTGAACCGCGACGTGTCCCGGGTCCTCCGCGAGGATCAGGTCTACCGGATCGACCATTACCTGGGCAAGGAGACGGTCCAGAACATCCTGGCGCTCCGGTTCGGCAACACCATGTTCGAACCGCTCTGGGATCGCCGGTACGTCGAGTCGGTCCAGATCACGGCCGCCGAGGAGCTGGGGATGGCCGGCGGCCGGGGGGGGTACTACGACAAGTCGGGCGCCCTCCGCGACATGATCCAGAATCATCTCCTGCAACTCCTCTGCCTGGTCGCCATGGAACCCCCGGTCGACCTCGGCGCCGACTCCGTGCGCAACGAGCGGGCCAAGGTCCTCCGGGCCCTGCCGATCTGGGATCCCGAGGAAGTCGGCCGGCACGTCATCCGGGGCCAGTACGTCGCCGGATCGATCCAGGGCCAGGAGGCACCCGGCTACCTCCAGGAGAAGGGGGTCGCGCCCGGCTCGACCACGGACACCTATGTCGCCCTCCGGGTGACCCTGGACAACTGGCGGTGGGCGGGCGTCCCGTTCTTCCTCCGGACCGGCAAGCGGCTCCCGAAACGCGCCACCGAGATCGCCATCCAGTTCCGCAAGCCGCCGACGGAACTGTTCGAGGTCGACCCCGAGGCCAACGCCGGCGCCAACCTCCTGGTCCTCCGGATCCAGCCCAATGAAGGGGCCAGCCTCGCCTTCCAGGCCAAGATCCCCGGCTCACGCCGACGCCTCCAGGAGGTCCGGATGGACTTCCGTTACGGGACGGCCTTCGCCTACCCCACTCCCGAGGCGTATGAAAGGCTCCTGCTGGACGTCCTCCTGGGAGACCCGTCGCTCTATACGCGGACGGACGCGGTCGAGGCCGCCTGGAAGTTCGTCAACCCCATCCTGGAGGCCTGGGACGCCCCGGGGGCCCCTCGCCCGCTCGATTATGCCGCCGGGACCTGGGGCCCGGAAGCTGCGAACCGGCTCAGGGAAGGGACGGGGACGGAGTGGCGGCGCCTGTGATCGGCCCCTCCTCGGGCGGGCGTCGAGGCCCCACCTCCCGTCTCGCGCCGGACGCCGAGGTGGCCCATGGCAGGCCCGACGCGACCTTCCGACCCCCGCCGGCCGGTCCGGCTCCTGCTCGCCGGCCCCAGGGCCGGGGCCGATGGCCCGCCCAGGGCCCCCATCCTGACCGAGGCGCGGAAGGGGCGGAGGTGGGCGGGCTCGACCCGGCGGGCGGCGAGCCGGCCGTGGGGTCCCCTCCCCCGGATGGCCGGGCCCGGGGGCCGGGCGACTGCCGCCCCGGGATTTCCGGGCGGAAAAGCGACGCGGCCGGGCCCCGTCCTCCGGTACGATAGGCACCCCGGCCGATGGCCGGGCCCCGAGGTCCCGAAGGCGTAGGAGGATCGTCGCGATGAGGCGATGCGTCATCTTGCTGGCCCTGGTCGCGTCGTCCCCGGCGTCGGCCCAGGAGTACCCGAAGCCGACCCCGGCCGGCGAGAAGGCGTTGGGCGACCTGATCGAGCGATGCGTTGCGGCGGGGGGCCTGAAGCGGGCCGAGGACGGCAAGGCCGGGGCCGCGACCCTGGCCCCCGGCGACGGGTCGAAGCTGAAGGCCGCGGTCGAGGGGGCCCGCGCCGACCTGACCCCCGCACTGTTCGACGCCCTGATCGTCCGATGGCGTGAGGCCGAGGGCGAGCACGAGGCGGCGGTGATCGCCCTGCTGCGGGTCGCAGGCGAGGTCGCGGGCGACGTGAGGGCCGTCGCTTTCGCGACGTTCTTCGAGGCCCTGCGGGGTCGCGACGCCGACGGGGGGATCGCGTTGCTGGAGGATGCGGCCCGTCGGTTCCTGTCGTGCGAGGAGCGGGCCTGGCAGGCCGCGTGCTGCAACCGGATCGGCCTCCTGTTTCAGGAGCGGGCCGCATACGCGAGGGCCCTGGAGGCGCACCTCAAGGCGCTGGCGATCCGCCGCGCCGCCCTGGGCGAGCGGCACCCCGACGTCGCCCAGAGCTTCAACAATATCGCCATGGTCTACAGCGACCAGGGGGAGCACGCCCGGGCCCTGGAGGCCAATCTCAAGGCGCTGGCGATCCGCCGCGCCGCCCTGGGCGAGCGGCACCTCAAAGTCGCCGACAGCTACAACAACATCGCGGCAGACTATAGCGACCAGGGGGAGCACGCCAAGGCCCTGGAGGCGCACCTCAAGGCGATGGAGATCTTCCGGGCCGCCCTGGGCGATCGCCACCCCTCCGTAGCCGCCAGCTACAACAACATCGCCAACGTGTTTCGCGACCAGGGGGAGCACGCCCGGGCCCTGGAGGCCCAGCTCAAGGCGCTGGAGATCTTCCGCGCCGCCCTGGGCGAGCGTCACCCCGACGTCGCCGGAAGTTACACCGGCATCGCCAACGTGTATCGCGCCCAGGGGGAGCACGTCCGGGCCCTGGAAGCTTATGGTCGCGCCCTTGTCGCCCTGGACATGAGGTCGGGTGCCGACGAGGAGGCCGATGCATCGCGGGACGCCACCTTGCTGACCCCCGACCCCATCGTCCCGGAGATCCTCCTGGCACGCGGCCGGCTCCGGGAACTCCGCCCGGGCACGGACCCGGCCGCCGGGCTTCGGGCCGCCCTGGCCGATTACCGGGCGGCCGCCGATGCCCTGGAACGGCTCCGCGACGCCTCCGCACGCGACGAGGACAAGGTCCGCAGGGCCGAGGACGTCTCCGAACTCTTCCCCCACGCCGTCGGGGCCTCGGCCCGGCTGGCCGCCTCGGGGCCGAAGGCCCCCCTGGTGGAGGCGCTGGATTTCGCCGAGCGGGGGTTCGCCCGGGTCTTCCTGGAGGGGCTGGGACGCTCCCGCGCCTCGGCCGGCGGCCGGGTCGACCCGGCCACGCTCGCCGACGAGGCCCGCATGGCCGCCGAGATCCGCCAGCTCGACGCCCGGATCGCCCGCGAGCAGGGCAAGCCCTTCGAGAAGCGCGACAAGGACGCCGTCGAGCGGCTGTTCCTCGACCGCAAGCGGGCCGAGGAGGCTTCACGGGCCCTGATCGCGCGGATGGAGCGCGATCACCCCCAGTACGCCGCCCTGAAGCACCCCCGCCCCTGCTCGGTCGCCGAGGCCCGGGCGTGCCTGGCCGACGACGAGGTCGCCCTGACCTATGTCCTCGGGGCCGAGGCGTCGTATCTTATCGTCCTTTCTGCCCGCGAGGATCTCGCCGAGGGGGGGCTGGCCGTCCACACTCTACCACCCGCCGGGGAGATCGCCGAGGCGGTGGCGGCCCTGACGCAGGCGAGGGTCCTGGAGGACGCCGACGCGACCCTCGGGCGCGGGGGGGCGGCGTACCGGATCCTGCTGGCCCCGGCGGCCGGGGCGATCGCCGGCAAGCGGCTGGTGATCGTCCCCGGCGGCGTGCTCGGCCGGCTCCCGTTCGAGATCCTGGCCGAGCCGGGCGGCGACAGCGGGCCGCGGTTCCTGGTCCGGGGGCATTCGATCCGCTACGCCCCGTCGCTGACGGCCCTGCATCTGATCGGCCGATGGGAGGCCGAGCGGCCCGCGCCCGACCGGGCGCTCTGGGCGCTGGGCGACCCGGTGTACTCGCCATCCGACGCCCGGCTGGCCGCCGGGGGGGAGGCGTCGGCCGGGCCGATCCGGCTCGCGGCCCGGGCCCGGGGGGCGGCCTTCGGGCGGCTGGCCGGTTCGGGGGTCGAGGTCGACCGCCTGGCCGGGCTGATGGGGTCCGGGGCCGGGGATCGGCTCACCGGGCCCGAGGCGACCGAGGCGGCGGTCCGGCGACTCTCGGCCGACGGGACGCTGGCCCGGTATCGCTACGTCCACTTCGCCTGCCACGGCGTCCTGGGGTCGGGCGAGGGGGCCCGGCCGGGGCTGGTCCTGTCGCAGGTGGGCAACGCCGAGGGCGATGACGGCTACCTCCGCCTGGACGAGGTGACCGACCTCCGGCTCAATGCCGACCTGGTGGCGCTCTCGGCCTGCCAGACCGGCCAGGGGGAGCAGTCCAGGGCCGAGGGAGTCAGCGGCCTGGCGCGGGCGTTCCTGTACGCGGGGAGCCGGGGCGTGCTGTGCAGCCTCTGGGCGGCGGACGACGCCTCGACGGCCGACCTGATGGCCGACATCTACGGCGGGTTGAAGTCGGGGAAGTCGTCCCCGGAGGCCCTCCGGTCGGCGCAGTTGAGGATGATCGACGCGGGCGAGCCGCCGCTGCACTGGGCGCCGTTCGTCCTGATCGGCCGATGAGGGCTGGCCTTCCGATCGCCGCGGGTCGCGCGTCGGATGACCGTCGGCCGTCCGGGTCGGCTCGCCGGGTGGCCCGATGGGCCTCCGGTTCCCGGGAAGCGGCAAGGGTCCGACCCTCCGCCCGCGTCGGGAACTCCACTTATCGACGGCACCTTCCGCCGGGGCGTGGAGCGGGTATGCTGCGTGTCTGCCGATCCGCCATGACTCGGGGGCCCAAGAATGCGTCCAGGCCTGATCCGCTTCCTGTGTCTGATCGCGCTCGCGGGCCGGGCCGATGCCCAGGCCCCCCCGGCGGTCGACTGGCCGGGCGTCGGGAACGACCCCGGCTGCATGCGTTATTCCCCGCTGGACGAGATCAACCGGGAGAACGTGTCCCGGCTCCGACCGGCCTGGACGTACCACACCGGCGAGCTTGAGGGCCAGGCCGGGAAGACGATCGAATGCACCCCGATCGTGGTCGAGGGCGTGATGTACCTGACCACCGGGCATCTCCGGGTGGTGGCGCTGGACGCCGCGACCGGCGGGGAACTCTGGCGGTTCGACCCCCGGAAGGACCACCCGTCCGGGCACCAGCCCGCTTCGGGTGGCGTCAACCGGGGCTGCGCCTACTGGTCCGACGGCAAGCCCGGAGGCGAGCGGCGGATCATCCACGGGACCTCCGACGGACGCCTGTTCTCGCTCGACGCCGGGAGCGGCAAACTCGACCCGAAGTTCGGCGAGGCGGGCATCCGCGACCTCCGCAAGGAACTCGACCCGAAGGTCGCGCGCCTCTCCTACGGGCCCACGTCGGCCCCGGTGGTGTGGAAGGACACGATCATCGTCGGGGTCTCGTGCGACGAGGGGCCGGGCATCGCCGCGCCGGGCGACATCCGGGCGTTCGACGTCCGGACCGGCGTGGAGGCCTGGCGGTTCCGCACCGTCCCCCGGCCGGGCGAGTTCGGCAACGAGACCTGGGCGGGCGACTCCTGGAAGGACCGTGGCGGCGCGAACGCCTGGGGCGGCCTCAGCGTCGACGCCGGCCGCGGCCTGGTCTTCGCCGGGCTCGGGTCGGCCGCCTTCGACTTCTACGGCGGCGACCGGCCCGGCGACAACCTGTTCGCCAACTGCACGATCGCGCTGGACGCCCGGACCGGCCGGCGGGCCTGGCACTACCAGACGCTCCGCCACGACCTCTGGGACCATGACCTGCCCGTCTACCCGAACCTCGTGACGGTCACGCGCGACGGCGGAAAGGTCGACGCCGTGGCCCAGGTGACCAAGACGGGCTATGTGTTCCTGTTCGACCGGGTCTCGGGCAAGCCCCTCTTCGAGATCGAGGACCGGCCCGTCCCCGGCTCCGACGTCCCCGGCGAGCGGGCGGCGGCGACCCAGCCGGTGCCCGTCAAGCCGCCGCCGTTCGCCGCCCAGTCCCTCGACGAGTCGAACGTGACCGACATCGGCGCGGCCAATCGGGCGTCGGCCCTGGAGCGGCTGGGGAAGGTCCGGGGCGGCCCGGCCTTCAACCCGCCGAGCACGCAAGGGACGGTCGTCATCCCGGGATACCACGGCGGGGCGAACTGGTCGGGGGCGTCGTTCGACCCGACCACCGGCCTGCTCTACGTCAACGCGAACAACGTCCCGAACATCGTCACCCTGGCCGAGGCCGAGCCCAGGGACAGGGCGAGGATCGGCCCGTATCGGAGCACCGGATACGCCCAGTTCCTCGACCACGAGGGCTACCCCGCCATCAAGCCGCCCTGGGGCGTGCTGACCGCGATCGACCTGAACACCGGCGCGTTCGCCTGGCAGGTCCCCCTGGGCGAGCACCCGGAGCTGACCGCGCGGGGGATCCCGCGGACCGGGACCGAGACGTTCGGCGGCTCGATCGTGACCGCCGGGGGCCTGGTGTTCATCGCCGGGACCAGGGACGAGCGGATCCACGCCTTCGACAAGCAGGCCGGCCGCCTGCTCTGGGAGCACGCCCTCCCGGCGGGCGGCTACGCGACCCCCTCCACCTATCGGGCGAAGGGCCGCCAGTATGTCGTCATCGCGGCGGGGGGCGCGGGCAAGCTGCGGACCAGGGCGGGCGATGCCTTCGTGGCGTTCCGCCTGCCGGACTGAGCGACCGATCCCCTCGCCCAGCCCGATCGGCGACGGCCCAAAAACGGGGAATTGCCGTTGGCCGACCCGGGGAGATCGAGTAAAGTCCGGCCGTCTGCGACCCGGCACGTCCCGGGTTGCGGAACCGGAGCCGTCATCCTCGCGATCGCATCGCACCTCGTCCCGTCCCCGGTCAAGAAGGGCCAGCCCCGGGCATCTCGGCCATCCCGATGAGCCCCGGCCCGCCGGCCGCTTCAGGAGAAGGAACGCCATGAGACGCGACCCCGGTCCACGCGGTGCGATCTGGATCATGCTGGCGGGATGTGCGGGCGCCCCGGGATGCATCCACAACCACTATTATGGCACTGCCTCCGTTTGCCCACCGATCGGCCAGACGGTCGCCACCCAGGTCTGCGAGACCCCGGGCGGGCAGGTCATCGTCGGCGAGTCGGCCCCGCCGGGGATCGGGTCGAACCTCGTCCTCCAGACGCCGATCCGGAGTTCCATCGCCGCCCCGATCGTGGGCCCCCGGATCGTCACCAGTCAGCCGGCCTACGGCCCCCCGACCGGGCCGGGCCTGAGCCGATTCAAGTGGCATCGGGCGGACCCCGAAGGCCTCGAAGGCCTCGCAACCACGAAGGTCGAGGGCGGCCTCGACGACGGACCCGTCCGCAAATAAGCGGGAAGCCGTCCCTCAATGACATCGGCCCGGGCCCGGGCCGATCCATCGCCCGCGGTCTCGCCGATCGCGGGGGCGATCCGAGGACCTTTGACCGAAGGTGAGGGGGTTCGCCTTCGGCCGCGGATCCATCGCCGGGCACGGCTTGCCCATGCTTCGAAATGCCGGAGGCGTCGCGATTCCGCCGTGAGGCCGAATCCGCAACGCCTTCGAGCTTCCGATCGCCATCATCCCAACTTAATAGGGGTAGGGCCGATAGTAACCGCTCGCGGCCCGGCGCTCGCCCGCGTAGAATCCCTGGGCCTCGTCGGGCGAGAGCGGCCGATTGGGGGCGATCCCGGTCTCCCAGAAGATCTGGCCCTCTCGGTATCCCTGCTGGCGGACCGGGTCGGCCTGCCAGGGGGTCGAGGCGACCCGGCGCTCGCCGGCGACGAAACCCTGGGCCTCGGCGGGCGAGAGCGGGTGATTGGGTGCAATCCCAGTCTGATAGTAAATCTTCCCCTCGCGGTAGCCCTGCTGCTGGGCGGGCGAATAGGGGAGATACGGGTTGTAGCCCGGGAGGTCACAGCCGTTCCCGCCATAACCCCCGCCGACGACCTGACCTCCCCCGGAGTAGCCGCCGCCCGACACCCCGCCCCCGGGGTATCCGCCGCCCGACACCCCGCCCCCGGGGTATCCGCCGCCCGACACCCCGCCCCCGGAGTAGCCGCCGACGCCGACGTTGACGGAGACATCCACTTCATATCCGCCGGAGGCCGGGCCGTATTGCGCCCGGGCCGTCCCCGATCCCATGCCGCCGATCGCGAGGACACCCGACAGGACCAGAGTCGCGATTGACCGTTTCATGACCGATATCCTTGCTTGTCACGCGTTGGTTGTGGAACCCATCCGAGGAGGAACGCGGCGGGTCAAATGCAGCCCTCGTGCCAAAACCCGAGGGGCGGAGGACCTCGCGGCAAGACCTTGCGAGTTCGGGCGATAGAAGCGACCGGGGGCCGGCGATCGCGATGACGGGTCGGCTCGGGACCAGGGATCTGGGCTCCCCGCGAGATTTCTCGCGCCGGATCGGGCCGCGGGATCAGCCTCCCCCGGCGAGCTTGCCGGCGATCTCGGCGACGTGGCGACCCTGGAACCGGGCGATGGCCAGCTCGTTCTCGGTCGGCTGGCGCTTGCCGTCGCCGCCCGACATGGTGGAGGCCCCGTAAGGGGTCCCGCCGCTGATCTCGTCCATGTTCACCAGCCGGGGCTCGGAGTAGGGCACGCCCACGATGACCATCCCGTGGTGGAGCAGGGTGGTGTGAAAGCTGGTGATGGTCGTCTCCTGGCCGCCGTGCTGGCTGGCCGTGCTGGTGAAGACGCTCCCCACCTTGCTGATCAGGGCCCCCTTCAACCAGAGCTGCGTCGTCTGGTCGAGGAAGTTCCGCATCTGGGCGCACATGTTGCCGAAGCGGGTGGGCGTGCCGAAGATCAGGGCGTCGGCCCCGGCCAGTTGATCCGGTCGGATGATCGGGATGTGCGCGAACGACGCCCGGGCCGCCTTCGCCCCGCTCTTCTCGAGCGCCTCGTCGGGGATCAGTTCGGCGACCTGGAACAGCTCGACCTCGGCACCGGGGACCTGCCGGGCCCCCTCGGCCTCGGCCTCGGCCATCCGGTGGATGTGCCCGTACATGCTGTAGAAGATGACATGGACCTTCATCGCTGGCGGGCTCCTGCGGGACGGTGGGTCGTCGGGGTGACCGGAAAGGGGGGATCAGCTCAGGCCATCGGATCGCGGTCGGTGGCCAGCTTGGCGGCCGGCCGGCCGAACAGGAGGGCGTCGACCGAGAGCCGGCCCGGCCCCACGATCAGGAACAGGAGGGCGATCGCCAGGTAGCCCAGGGACGACTCGTAGGACGGGCCGTGGGTGGTCGGGTCGGCGACGAAGGGATGGCCCATCCGGACGTGGACCAGGAACGTCGCGAAGGCCATCGTGCCCAGGATCCCCAGCGAGGCGACCGGCGTCAGGGCCCCCAGGACCCAGGCCAGGCCGCCGCCGAATTCCGAGACCGCGGCCAGGAGCTGGAGGACTCCGGGGATGGGGGCCTCGGGCGGCATCCACGAGGTCGGATGCTGGATCTTGGGCCAGCCGTGGTGCATGAAGGCGATCCCGGCCACCAGGCGGAGGAACAGGAGGGCCACGGCCCTCGGCCCGCCCGGGAACTCGCCGTAAAGTCGTCGCAAGGTACTCTCCCCCGCTTCCAGGTCCGGGCCGATCGCCCCGCGATCCCCCGCGGCGGCGACTCCCCCAAAGGGTAGCCGTCTGGTATCCTCCGGCAAGTAGGCACCGTTCGCCTACGCAGGCACCAATCGGAAACCTTGGGGGGTGTCATGGCCGAGCGGCCCCGATCGGGCGACCAGGATCCGCCGCCCCGCCTCTGTCCGGCCACCCGGGTGCTCGACCTGGTCGCCCACAAGTGGACCGTGACGATCATCCACCACCTGCACACGGCCCGGGGTCCGATCCGGTTCCGCCAGCTCCAGCGCCTGGCCGGGCCGATCACCCAGAAGGAGCTGACCAAACGCCTCCGCGAGCTGGAGCGATCCGGCCTGGTCGCCCGGGCCGTCTTCGCCGAGGTCCCGCCCCGGGTCGAATACCGCCTGACCGACCTCGGGACCACCCTGATCCCCGCCCTGGCCGGGCTCCACGAGTGGGCCGAACGCCACGCCGACGCCGTCGACGAGGCCCGGGCCCGGGCCGACGAGGTCGAGGCCCTCTGACCCCCGGGGGGCTGTCCCCGGCCGCCCGAGGAACCATGGCGGGTCGACCATGGCCGGGAGGAGGTGCGGCGAGGTCGTTCGACCCGGATCGGGCCGATGAGGGGGCCTTTCCCGTCCCATGGAGAGAGGTGAGGTTTCGACGGCGATCGGGGCCCCGCGTGGTTGCTTGATCGGGGCGGCTTCCGTATAAGTGACTCCCGGGCGGCGATCGTCCCCGAGTCGCACACGTTCCCCAGTCGCCCCCGGCGGGGGTGGATCGCGAGCGATCATCATGAGCGTCCAGACCACGGAGAGGCCCGTCGGGACCGACTCGGCCGCCCCGGACGTCCCCCTCCCCCCGCTCCCGGCCCATTGGCGGTCGTTGCCCCGGGCGTTCGTCCACACGGCCCGGGCGAACTGGTCGAAGGTCGGGCTGGCGGACAGCACGGGCGTGAGCCTGACCTACGGGGACGCCCTGGTCCGCGCCCTGGCCCTGGGCCGGGCCCTGGCCAGGGAGCTGGGCCCCGAGCCCTGCGTCGGGGTGATGGTCCCGCCCAGCGTCCCGGGGGCGATCGTCAACATCGCCCTGATGCTCCTGGGCAAGGCCCCGATCAACCTGAATTATTCGGCCAGCCAGGCGGTGATCGACGCGGCGGTCGACCAGGCGGGGATCCGCCATGTGGTCTCCTCGAAGAAGGTGATCGAGAAGGTCAAGCTGACGCCCAAGGGGACGATCGTCCATCTGGAAGACATGCCGGCCCGGGTCGGCAAGTTCGACAAGGCGTGGGCCGCGGTGACCGCCAAGGTCGTCCCGACCGCCGCCCTCGGGGCGTTCCTCCCCGGGCTCCGGGGCGACCGGCCCGGGGCGACGGCCACCGTGATGTTCACCTCGGGGTCGACCGGAGAGCCCAAGGGGGTCGTGCTCACCCACGGCAACGTCCTCTCCAACGTCCACCAGATGCGGGTCCACCTCCAGCTCGACCCCCTGGACGTGGTGGCGCTGGGGATCCTGCCGTTCTTCCACTCGTTCGGGCACACGGTGGGGATCTGGACGATCCTGCTGCTGGGCAAGAAGGCGGTCTACCACACGAGCCCGCTCGACGCCAAGATCGTCGGCGACCTCTGCGAGAAGCACAAGGTCACGCTGATCGCCTCGTCGCCGACCTTCATGCGGCACTACCTCCAGCGGTGCAAGCCCGGGCAGTTCGCCCACCTGTTCCACCTCCTGCTCGGGGCCGAGAAGCTCAAGCCGGAGCTGGCCCGCGAGATCGAGGAGACGATCCAGGTCAACCCGCTGGAAGGGTACGGCACGACCGAGATGTCGCCGGTGGCCGCGGTGAACGTCCCGTTCGAGGTGACCTTGCCCGACGGCCGGAAGGTCGACGGCAATCGGCGGGGGACGGTGGGGCGGCCGATGCCCGGCACGTCGGTCCGGACCACCCACCCCGAGACCGGCGAGGGCCTCCCCCGGGGCGCCGAGGGGCTGGTGCACATCAAGGGCCCGCAGATCATGCCCGGTTACCTCGACAAGCCCGAGGTGACGGCGCGGGTCCTCCGCGACGGCTGGTATAATACGGGCGACCTCGGCTACCTCGACCCCGACGGGTTCCTGGTGATCACCGGGCGGCTGAGCCGGTTCTCCAAGGTCGCCGGCGAGATGGTCCCGCACGAGGGCGTCGAGTCGGCCCTGATGCAGGCCGTCGGGGTGAGCGAACAGGCCGTGGCCGTGACCGCCGTGCCCGACCCCAAGCGGGGCGAAAGGCTGATCGTCGTCCACACCGCCTGGCCCATCCCCCCCGCCGAGGCCTGCAAGAAGCTCAACGCCGCCAGCATCCCCCGCCTCTGGATCCCCGCCGCCGAGGACTTCATCGAGGTCGAGGCCATCCCCATGCTCCCCACCGGCAAGCTCGACCTCCGGAAGCTCAAGGAGATCGCGGTGGATCGTGAGGCGAAGAATTGAACCGCCATGGCGCGGGAGAATGGGAACGCGAAGAGGGGGAATTGGACCGCCAAGACGCCAAGGTCGCCAAGGAGGAAGAAGAGAGAAGAGGAGAGGGACAGAGGATCGAGCCGGGGAGCGGCCTGGATGAGCTGGCCCATCGCGTGATCGGCGCGGCGATCGAAGTTCATCGGCACCTCGGCCCCGGGTTCCTGGAAGGGGTTTATGAAGACGCCCTGGCGCATGAGATGCAATTGCGGGGCGTCCCGCACGAACGTCAGAAGATCATCCTTGTTCTTTATAAAGGCATGCCCATAGGGGAGGGCCGCCTCGATTTCCTCGTCGGCGGCAGCCTGATCGTCGAGCTGAAGGCGACCGAGGGGCTGAACGCGATCCACAAGGCGCAAGTGATATCTTATCTGAAAGCGACCCGGCTCCACCTTGGCCTCTTGATCAACTTCAACGTCCCGGTGCTCCGCGAAGGGTTACAAAGAATTATCCTCTCTTGATTTCCTCTCTCCCTCCTCTTCTGCTCTTGGCAAACTTGGCGCCTTGGCGGTTGAACTCTTTCTTGCCTTTCGCGTCATGGCGGTGAGTCCCTCCAGCCACCCGGAGCCGCAGGATGAACGTGGTCCTTCGGGTCACCGCCGGCCCGCACGCGGGGAAGGAGTACACCTTCGACCGCCACGAGACGTTCGTGATCGGGCGATCGTCGCAGGTCCAGTTCCCGGTCCCCGATGACGGCTTCCTGTCGCGCAACCACTTCCTGATCGAGTTCAACCCGCCGGTCTGCTTCCTCCGCGACCTGGGGAGCACCAACGGGACCAAGATCAACGGCCACCGGGTCGACGCCGTCCGGCTCCGCGACGGCGACGCGATCACCGCCGGCGAGAGCGCCTTCGTGGTCCGGGTCGAGGAGACCTCGTGGGACGGCCGGCCCAAGATCCGCTGCCTGGGCTGCGGCAAGCTCGCGCCCCGGGACATGCCCGTCAACGCCCGGCCCGACGAGGACGCCATCTCCTGGCTCTGCGACGAGTGCGTGGCGCACCGTCGGATGTATCCGACCACCGACAAGGAATACCTGATCGAGAAGCGGATCGGCGGCGGCGGGATGGGCGAGGTCTTCCTCGCCCGCCACATGCCCACCAACCAGCCCGTCGCCATCAAGATGATGGTCCCCTCGATCGCCGCCAGCGACCGGGCCAAGCTCCGGTTCCGGCGCGAGCTGGACGTCCTGAAGAACCTCCGCCACCCGAACATCGTGGCCTACCACAGCATGTTCGAGCTCGACGGCCAGTTCCAGCTCGTCATGGAGTACGTCGTCGGCAAGGACGCCCACGAGTGGGCCCGGTCGCTGCCCGGCCCGCTCTCGGCCTCGGCCGCCGCCCGGATCGGCGTGCAACTGCTGATGGGGCTCGACCACGCCCACACCAAGGGGTATGTGCATCGCGACATCAAGCCCTCGAACCTGCTCGTCACCGGCCCGCCGTCCCGGCCGGCGGTCAAGCTGTCCGACTTCGGCCTGGCCAAGAGCTTCCGCGACAACGCCGGGTTCGCCGGCCTGACCCACCAGGGCGACATCGGCGGCTCCGGCGGGTTCATCTCCCCGGACCACATCCGCGACTTCCGCGAGGCCAAGGAGCCCGCCGACATCTACAGCGCCGGGGCCACGCTCTATCACCTGCTCACCAACCAGTTCCCGTTCTACAACTTCAACCCCAACCGGGCCGACGCCTACAACATGATCCTGGAACACCCGGCCGTCCCCGTCCGGGCCCATCGCCCCGACCTCCCCGAAGGGCTCGAACGCGTCCTCCGCAAGGCCCTGGAGAAGCAGCCCGAGGACCGGTGGAAGTCCGCCGCCGCCATGGCCGCCGCCCTCAAGCCGTTCCTGGACATGACCTGACCGAGGGCCGGAGGAGCGTGATGGTTCTCCACAAGCCCCGGTTCAAGCTGGCGCACCTGTTCCTCCTGGTCGCCGTGCTGGCGGTCGAATTGGCGTACCTCCCGTGGTGGTGCTCCGCAGCCGTCGGGGGGTTGACCCTGGCCACATCCGCGCTCGTCTCGGTCGCCGGGCCAATCACGAAAATCGAGTGGACGTGTATCATCCTGATGCATGTCACCTTGATCGATTTGATACTTCCCGTGATCCAGGCCTCTCGAAGGATCCCATAAGGGCCGAAATCGGCGTCCGACATCGGCAACGACAATCGGCCCTGCATCGCGTAAGATCCGAGCCCGAAGTCGAGTCATCGAACCAGGACAATCGGAGGCCGGGCCGCTTGGAACGACCGGGGACGGTGGCGATCGTGGGCGTGGGGCTGATCGGGGGATCGATCGGGCTTGCTTTGCGCGCGAAAGGCGGGGCGTCCCGGGTGGTCGGGATCGGCCGCGACGTGGCCCGGCTGGAGGAGGCCCGGCGGCTCGGGGCGGTCGACGCCTTCACGACCGACCTGGCCGGGGGGATGGCCGGGGCCGACGTCGCGGTGGTCTGCACGCCGGTCTCGCGGCTGGCCGAGGACGTGCTCGCCTCGGCCCGGCTCGGTCCCGACTCGCTCCTGGTGACCGACGCGGGGAGCACCAAGGCCCGGATCGTCGAGGGGGTCGAGGCCGACCCGCGCGGCCGGGCCGTCTTCGTCGGGGCGCATCCGATCGCCGGTTCCGAGCGGCAGGGGGTGGCGCACGCCCGGGCCGACCTGTTCGAGGGGCGGGCCTGCGTGCTGACCCCGACCCCCCGGACCCCGCCCGACCGCCTCGACCGGGCCCGGGCCTTCTGGTCGGGGCTGGGCTGCCGGACGGTCGAGGTCGACCCGCTCGGGCATGACGAGCAACTGGCCCTGACCAGCCACCTCCCGCACGCCGTGGCCGCCGCGCTCGCGGCCTCGATCCCCTCGAAGTTGCTCCCGCTCGCCGCCGGCGCCTACCGCGACGGGACCCGCGTGGCCGCCTCCGACCCGGGGCTCTGGGCCGCGATCTTCCGCGAGAACTGGGGGCCGGTCCTGGAGGCCCTCGCCGAGTTCGAGGCCCAGCTCGCCGCCTTCCGCGCCGCCCTGGAGGCGGACGACGAGGCGGGGTTGCTCGCCTGGCTGGAGCTCGCCAGGCGGCGTCGGACCCGATTCGATCCGCCGGCCCCGGCCGACGACGGCCCGGTTCCGGTTTGAATTATGCACGCGGACTTTTCATAATACGGACACCGGCCCGTCAATCGGCCCCGCGTGATGCCGGCCCTGGACACCCCACGCGACCCGACCCGTCCGCCGTTCCCTCGAAATGACGGCCGGCGGGGCGGCCTGGCGAGATCACGAACGAAACGAGCCCTGGTCTCCATGCTCTGGCATCTCCAAATCGACCCCGCCGCGGGGCGGATCGACCTGGCGGGCCGGCGGGTCGCCGCCGACGCCGCCGAGCTGGGCCTGCCCGGCCGGTGGGAGGTCGCCGCCGCCCGGGGCTTCCTGATCGAGGGGCCGGTCGACCGGGAGGCCATCGCCCGGGCCGCGGAGGCCATCCTGGTCGACCCGGTCGTCGAGTCGTTCTCGCTCCGGTCTCGGGCCGATTTCGATGCCGTCGACGGGCCGGGCACGGTCGTCCACGTCCTGCCCAGGCCCGGCGTGACCGACCCGGAGGCCGAGAGCGCCCTGGCCCTCCTCCGCGACCTCGGCCTGGCCGTCGACAACGTCCGGACGATCCGGACCTACCGGATCCACGGGCCGGAGGACGGACTCCCACGCCTGATCGGGCGGGTCCTGGCCAACGACGCCGTCGAGCAGGCCGTGGTCGGGCCGCTCGCGATCGACCGGCTCGGCCAGGGGACCTCGTACCGCTTCCGACGCGTCGAGGTGCCCATCCTCGGCAGGTCCGACGCCGACCTGATGGCGATCAGCCGGTCGGGCCAGCTCCATTTCAGCATCGCCGAGTTCCGGGCCGTCGAGGCCCATTTCGCCGGGCTGGGCCGCGAGCCGACCGACTGCGAGCTGGAGACCCTGGCGCAGACCTGGAGCGAGCACTGCTCGCACAAGACCCTCCGGGGCCGGATCGAGTTCGAAGGCGAGGTCATCGACAACCTGCTCAAGCAGACGATCTTCGGCGCCACCCAGGCGATGCACTGCGACTGGCTGGTCAGCGTCTTCGCCGACAACGCGGGAGTCGTCCGGTTCGACGACGGTCACGACGTCTGCTTCAAGGTCGAGACGCACAACCACCCCTCGGCGATCGACCCCTATGGCGGGGCGAATACCGGGCTGGGCGGGGTGATCCGCGACCCGCTCGGGACCGGGCTGGGCGCCAAGCCGATCTGCAACACCGACGTCTTCTGCGTCGCCCCGCCCGACACCCCGGCCGACGGGCTGCCGACGGGCGTCCTCCACCCCCGACGGATCCTCAAGGGGGTCGTGGCCGGGGTCCGCGACTACGGGAACCGGATGGGGATCCCGACCGTCAACGGGGCGCTGGTCGGCCATCCCGGCTACCTGGCCAACCCGCTGGTCTTCTGCGGGACGGTGGGCGTCCTGCCGCGGGGGATGTCGGAGAAGTCGGTCGAGGCCGGCGACCGGATCGTCGCCATCGGCGGGAGGACGGGACGCGACGGGATCCACGGGGCGACGTTCAGCTCGGTCGAGCTGACCGGCGAGAGCGAGTCGACCTCCGGCGGCTCCGTGCAGATCGGCAACGCGATCGTCGAGAAGATGGTCCTCGACGTCGTCCTCCGGGCCCGCGACCGCGGCCTGTTCCGCTCGATCACCGATTGCGGGGCCGGCGGGTTCAGCTCGGCCGTCGGCGAGATGGGCGTCGACCTCGGCGCCGAGGTCCACCTCGACCGCGCCCCGCTCAAGTATGAAGGGCTGTCGTATACCGAGATCTGGATCTCCGAGGCGCAGGAGCGGATGGTCCTGGCCGTCCCGCCCGACCGGTGGCCCGGCCTCCGGGACCTCTGCGAGTCCGAGGGCGTCGAGGCGACCGACCTCGGCGAGTTCGTCGACACCGGCCGGCTCACCCTCAAGTATCGCGGCGAGGTGGTCGCCGACCTGTCGATGAGCTTCCTCCACGACGGCCGGCCCGCCGTCGTCCGCAAGGCGACCTACACGCCGCCCGAGCCGAGGCCGATCGCGCTGCCCGACAGTCCGGATTACACGGCCGACCTGCTCGCGATCCTCGGCACCTGGGACGTTTGCAGCAAGGAATGGATCGTCCGCCAGTACGACCACGAGGTCCAGGCCCGGACGGTCGTCAAGCCGATGGTCGGCGTCCTCGACGACGGGCCGGGGGATGCGTCGGTGGTCCTCCCCGTGGCGGGCTCGACGATCGGGCTGGCGATCGCCTGCGGGATCAACCCGCGTCTGGGGCTGCTCGACCCCTACGCGATGGCCGGCTGCGCGATCGACGAGGCGGTCCGGAACTGCGTGGCCGTGGGCGCCGACCCGGACCGGATCGCGATCCTGGACAACTTCTGCTGGGGGAATACCGAGCGGCCCGAGACGCTGGGCTCGCTGGTGATGGCCGCCCGGGGCTGCCGGGACGTCGCCCTGGCCTACCGGACGCCGTTCGTCTCGGGCAAGGACAGCCTGTACAACGAGTACACCCACGAGGGCCGGAGCCTGGCCATCCCGCCGACCCTGCTCATCAGCGCCATGGGCCGGGTGCCCGACGTCCGGAAGTGCGTGACGATGGACCTGAAGGAGCCGGGCAATTACCTCATGGTGGTCGGGTCGTTCCGGGACGAGCTGGGCGGGTCGCACTGGGCGATGGTCCGGGGCCTGGAAGGGGGCGACGTCCCCCGGGTCGAGCCCGAGACCGCCCGGCCGATCTTCCGGGCGGTCCACGGGGCGATCACCCGCGGGCTGGTCCGGTCGTGCCACGACCTGAGCGAGGGCGGCCTGGCCGTGGCCGTGGCCGAGATGGCCCTGGCCGGCGGCCTGGGGGTCGAGGCGGCGATCGACTCGCCGTCGATCCACCCGGCGTCGCTCCTGTTCTCCGAGTCCCCCACCCGATTCCTGATCGAGGTCCGCCCCGGCGACGTCATGGCCGTCGGCGGCCTGTTCCGCGGCCTGCCGCTCGGGATCCTCGGCGAGGTCGTCGAGGCCCCTCGCCTGATCGTCCGGAATGGATCCGCCGCGACCCTGATCGACGTCCCCCTGTCTGCGTTGAAGGAAGCCTGGCAGGCGCCCCTCCGATGGTGAGCCATCCCGATCGAAAAGTCCCGTAATAAAACGCAAAGGAAAACGCCGATGCTCCGCTTCGTCACCTTCGTCGACGGATCCAACCTGGATGGCGTCCTGAAACACCTGAACTTGCGGGTGGATGATTACGGCTCGTTCTATCGCCACGTCTTCGAGCAGAGCGTGCAATACTGGGGCCGGACCTTCGCCGACGGGTCGCCCTGGCCCTCGGCGCAGCACTCGCGGATCTACTGGTACGTGGTCGGCAAGATGGACGAGTGGGACCTGAACGACCCCAAGGCCGAGGCCCGTCTCCGGAGCCGATTCGAGCTCAACCCCCGGCTCCGCGACAGCTACCTCGAAGATATCATGCGCCGGCTGCCCGAACTCCCCACCGACCGCCGGAACGAGGAGGCCTGGAACCTCTGCTTCGCCGAGACCCGCGAGTGGTACGACAACAAGCGGCGGGCCCTGGAGCGGAAGAAGCGGTTCTATCACGGCGTGCAGGCGGCCACCGACTTCGTCGAGATCCGCCAGGAGGGGCACTGGAAGGTCGACCTCCTCCACCACACCCTCAACGAGAAGGGCCTGGATACCAGCCTGGCCGTCGACATGGTCGCCCTCCAGGATACCTATGATATCGCCATCCTGATCTCCGGCGACGCCGACGGGATCCCGGGGATCAACTACGTCAAGGGCCGGTCCAAGCACGTCGGCGTCGCCGAGTTCCGCCGGGGGGCCCCGGCCGACTTCCCGACCAAGGGGGCCTCGTCCCGCCTCAAGATCGCCGCCGACTTCGTCGTCCAGGTCTACGAGGCCGACCTGATCCGCCGGAATCTCGCCTACCGCGCCGAGCCCGACTACCCGAACGTCTCGTACACCCCCAGCTCGTCCCTGCCGCACGAAGGCGGCTACTGATCGCCCCGACGGCACGAGATCGGCAATCTCGGATCCCGATGTTTCGGATCTCAAATCGAGATGGATCCGATCGATCTGGAATTTCTGAACCCCGCGATCCGTGATCGAACGCCCCCGCGAGATCCCGACCATGCCCAAGCCCCGCGTCCTCGTCCTGCGGGCGCCCGGTACGAACTGCGACGAGGAGACGGCCTTCGCCTGGGATCGGGCGGGAGCCGAGGCCGAGACCTGGCACATCGGCCGGGTCCTGGAGTCGCCCGGGGGGCTCGACGCGTTCCGGGTCCTGACGCTCCCCGGCGGGTTCTCGTACGGCGACGACCTCGGCGCGGGCCGGATCCTGGCCAGCCGGCTGGGGACGATGCTCGGCGACGCGGTCCGGCGGCTCCTCGACCGGGGCGGCCTGGTCCTGGGGATCTGCAACGGCTTCCAGGTGCTCGTCAAGGCGGGGCTGCTGCCGGGCAACCCGGCGGCCGGGCCCTCCACCCTGACGTTCAACGACTCGGGCCACTTCGAATCGCGATGGGTCCGCCTGGTCCCCGCGCCGGGCCCCTGCCCGTTCCTGGCCGACGACCGGCCCATCGAACTGCCCGTCGCGCACGGCGAGGGCCGGTTCGTGACCGCCTCGCCCGGGGCGCTGGCGACCCTGGAGGCGGCCGGGCAGGTGGTCCTCCGGTATGCCGACGCCGGCGGGGGGATCGCGGCCGACTATCCCGCCAACCCCAACGGATCCCCGGGCGCGGTGGCCGGCCTCTGCGACCCGACCGGCCGGATCTTCGGCCTGATGCCCCACCCCGAGCGGTACGTCGACCCGCTCCACCACCCGCGATGGACCCGCCTGGGGCTCGACCGCGAGGCCGACGGCCTCCGGATCTTCCGCAACGCCGTCCGGGCCCTGACCTCCTGACCCGGCATCATCGCAGGGCCGCGACCCGCCCCGAAACTTGAATCCGACCCCGGCTCGACGAGCCGCCGGCCCAGGGAGCCTCCCCGATGCTTCGACGCAGGACAGACGAGATCTCCCCGCGATCCCTGGGCCTGGTGATGCTCGCCTGGTCGGTCGCGCTGGCCGCGCCACCGGCCGGTCGCGGGGAGGAGGGCGGGCCGAAGCCGACGGTGAAGCGGCTGATCGAGTTCGGCTGGGACGAGCCCGACACGGCGTTCCTCCGGCGGCACGCCGCCGAGATGGAGAAGACCCCCTTCGACGGCTGCGTCTTCCACGTCATGTCCGCCGGCCCCGGGGGCAATCGCGAGAACTTCACCTGGCTCTGCTGGGGCAATCGGGCCTTCACCGAGGCCGAGCTGGCGCCCGCGCTGGACGACCTGAAGGCGACGTCATCCCGCCGGTTGTCCCGCAACTTCCTCCGGTTCAACACCGCACCCGGCGAGATCGACTGGTTCGACGACCATGCCGCCGTCGTGGGCAATGCCCGGCTGGCGGCGAAGGTCGCCCGCGAGGGCCGGTGCGCGGGGATCCTCTTCGACGTGGAGGAATATCAGGGGGGGCTCTTCACCTATGCCCGGCAGCGGGACGCGAAGTCGAAGTCCTGGGACGAATACGCCGCCCGGGCGAGGCAGCGGGGCCGGGAGGTGATGGGGGCGTTCCAGGAGGGATTTCCCGGCCTGACGATCCTCCTCACGTTCGGCCACAGCCTGCCCCGGACCACCTCCGAGGGGGGCAAGAAGCCGCTGTCGGAGAGCAGCTACGGGCTCCTGGCACCCTTCCTGGACGGGATGGTCGAGGCGGCGGCGGGCGACGCCCGGATCGTGGACGGGTTCGAACTCTCGTATGGTTATCGCGACCCGGCCAGGCTCGACGAGGGGTATCGGCTCATGAAGGAGGGCGTCCTGCCGATCGTCGCCGACCCCGCGAGGTACGGGCGGGTCGTCTCCGCGGGCTTCGGGCTCTGGCTCGACCACGACTGGCGGAAGCACGGCTGGGACCCGGCCGACCCGTCGAAAAACTACTTCACGCCGGGGGCGTTCGAGGCGAGCCTCCGCCGGGCCCTGGAGCGGTCCGACGAATACGTCTGGATCTACACCGAGACGCCCCGATGGTGGTCGGACGCGGGCGGGCCGGTCAAGCTGCCCGAGGCCTACGACGCGGCGATCCGCCGGGCCCGGAAGGGGCTGGCGGCCGACTGAAAGGGCGAGGCGGCCGCGAGGTCAACCCGGTCCGGGCGGTCTCCCCTGCCGATGGCGGGAGGCCTCTCGGAGTTCCGCCCTGATGGAGTCATGGCGATTGGCCTCGATCGCGTAATGCGCGGGGATGATGATCACCACCGCCGGGATCATGATGATCGGCAGCAATTCCGCCAGCAGTTGCGGGTCGGCGGCGGCGATCAGGCCCAGGATGCAGCCGACCACGGCGATGGACATCATCGCCCGGAGGATCGTGATACGGGGTCTGGGCCGGTGTGACATGGGCCTGATCGCCGCCCGTTTCGCTCGCCTCCGAGGGACATCCCCGCGAGGGATTTCGCGAATCCAGGCCCCGGATTATCGATCTCGGATCGTGATGGACAGATTGTGAGAGATCCGAGATCCGGGGCCTGAAATCGCGTGTCTGTCGGGGGACTGCTTTACCAGATCTGCACCCGTCGGTCGGGGGCGAGCCAGAGCTTGTCGCCTTCCTTGACGTCGAAGGCCCGGTAGAATTCGGGGATGTTGCGGACCACGCCGTTGCAGCGGTATTCGGCCGGCGAGTGCGGGTCGACCGCGATCCGGCGGGCCAGCTCGGCCGGGCGATACTTGGCCCGCCAGACCTGGGCCCAGCCGATGAAGAATCGCTGGTCGCCGGTCAGGCCGTCGAGGGTCGGGCCGCCGCCCTCGCCCGCCGCGATCCGGTAGGCCTTGTGGGCGATGGTCAGGCCGCCGAGGTCGCCGATGTTCTCGCCGATGGTCAGGGCCCCGTTGACGTGCTGGCCCGGGGCGTCGGCCGGCTCGAAGGCGTCGTACTGGGCGATCAGCTTCTTGGCCCGGGCCTCGAACTCCTTGCGGTCGGCGGCGGTCCACCAGTCGTTGAGGTTCCCCTGGCCGTCGTACTTCGACCCCTGGTCGTCGAAGCCGTGGCCGATCTCGTGGCCGATCACGGCGCCGATCCCGCCGTAATTGACCGCGTCGTCGGCGGCCGGGTCGAAGAACGGGGGCTGGAGGATCGCGGCGGGGAAGACGATCTCGTTCATCCCCGGGTTGTAATACGCGTTGACGGTCTGCGGGGTCATCATCCACTCGGCCCGGTCGACCGGCCTGCCGAGCTTGGCGAGCTGGCGGTCGACCTCGAAGGCGGAGGCCCGCCTCAGGTTGCCCACCAGGTCGTCGCGGCGGATCTCCAGCCTCGCGTAGTCGCGCCATCGGTCGGGATAGCCGATCTTGGGCGTGAACCGGGCGAGCTTCTCCAGCGCCTTGCGCCGGGTCTCCGGGCCCATCCATCCCAGCGACTCGATGTCGCGGCGATAGGCCTCGATCAGGTTGGCGACGAGCTGCTGCATCCGGGCCTTGGCCTCGGGCGGGAACCGGCCGGCCACGTAGAGCTTGCCGACCGCCTCGCCCAGCGACCCCTCGACCACGCCGACCCCGCGCTTCCACCGGGGGCGGAGCTCCTGCGAGCCGGTGAGCGTCTTGCCGTAGAAGGCGAAGTTCTCCTCGACGAACGGCCGGCCCAGCATCGGGGCGTAGTCCTTCAGGACCCGCCACTTGAGGTAGGCCTTCCAGGCGGGCAGGTCGACCTGATCCAACGCCGAGGCCATCTCCGTGAGATAGCCCGGCTGGCGGACGACCACCTCGTCGACCGGCTTCCAGCCCGCCGACGCGGACCAGGTCGCCCAGTCGAAGCCGGGGGTCAGCTCGGCGAGGGCCTTCCGGTCCATCTTGTTGTAGGTCAGCGTGTCGTCGCGGCTCTTGACCCGGTCCCAGTGGCCTCCGGCCAGCCGGGCCTCCAGGGCGATCGCCCGGTCGGCCGACCCGTCGGGGTCGGGCAGCCCGGCCAGCCCGAACATCTTCCGGACGTGGACGGCGTAGGCGTCGCGGATCGGCTTGAACTTCTCCAGGCGATAGTACGACTCGTCGGGCAGGCCCAGGCCGCCCTGCGAGAGATAGACGATGTAGCGGTCGGATTGCCGGGCGTCGGTGTCGACCGACAGGCCGAAGGCGCCGTCGACGCCGTCGCGCTGGAGTTCGGCCAGGGTCCGGACCACCCCGGCCTTGTCGGGGATCGCCTCGACCCGGGCGAGGTCGTCGGCGATCGGGGCCAGGCCGAGCCGGTCGGCCCGGGCCTCGTCCATGAAGCTGGCGAACAGGTCGCCGACCTTCTGCCCCTCGGATCCCGGGGGGTTGTCGGCCTTCGCGGCCTGCTCGATGATCGCGCGGAGGTCGGCCTCGGACCGGTCGCGGAGCGTGTAGAAGGCGCCGTCGAGGGGACGGTCGGCGGGGATCGGGGCCTCGGCCAGCCACTTGCCGTTGACGTGGCGGAACAGGTCGTCCTGGGGCCGGACCTTGGGGTCGACGTGGTCCTTCTCGATCCCCGACTTCACGGCCGGGGCCGGCACTCCCCCGGGCCCGGCCGCGGTCAGGCCGAGGCCCGCCGCCAGGCAGCAGGCGCCCACGAGGCCCGGCATCATTCGTCTCGTCACGTCGCGGCTCCTGGGTGGGGGGCGGTCCCTCCCGGCGCACGTCGGCCGGGAGGGCCCGCCCTCGCCCCATTGCATCCGATCGACCGCCGCCGTGCCAGGGCAATCGATCAGTACGCGTCGGCCGAGACCACCTCGCCGCCCTTGCGGGTCGCCAGGGCCCGGAAGGTGGCGATCGGGCGTTTCTCCTTGAGGAACCGGACGCTGCCGTCGGCGAAGCCGAACAGGGCCCCGCCCGGGTGGCGGCTCCAGAACTGGTCGGCGTGCGCCGGCCGGGAGTTGGGCCCGTCGAGCTCGCCGGTGTGGGCGGCGACCAGGGCGTCGCCGGTCTCCGGCATCAGGCCGCCCTCGGCCTGGAGCTCGGTGATCGGCACGGCCGAGCCGGTCACCGCCCCGGTCCAGGTGGCCCGGGCGAGGTTCTGGCTCTTCTCGCCGACGGCCAGCGTCTGGCTGGTCCCGTCGCGGATCTCGGCGATCCGGACCGATCGGTTCCGGAAGAACAGGCCCTCGCCATCGTCGCGGCCGGGCGGGTCGTCGGCCGGGCTGAAGGGGTAGAGGCTGGACGGGTCGCCCTTGCCGAAGCATCCGACGTAGTTGGAGGAGGCCACGTCGCAGATCGGGTGGCCCAGCGACGTGCTGCTGGTGCTGTCGTCGACGACGGTGAATTGCGGCACGAACGAGGCGTCCGACGGGCAGGCGAACGTCCCGATCCCGGTCAGGCGGGCCGTCGAGTTGGCGGGGGCCTCGATCGGCAGGCCGAAGTTGATCGCGTTGGAGGTCGAACCCTGCTCGATCTGGGGGAGGACCATCGCGGCCCATCCCCAGCCCGGCCCGGTGTTCTCGCCGGTGGCGGGGTCGGGGCGCGAGATCCAGCCCGGCGGGAAGGCCCCGATCGCGTCGTGGTAGTTGTGCAGGGCGAGCCCGATCTGTTTGAGGTTGTTGGTGCATTGCGACCGTCGGGCGGCCTCGCGGGCGGCCTGGACCGCGGGCAGGAGCAGGGCGATCATCACGGCGATGATCGCGATCACGACCAGCAATTCGATCAGGGTGAAGGCGCGGCGTCGCATCGGTCTCGGGCTCCAGCCTCGGTGGATGTCGGGTCGGACGCGCGCCGTCGGGCCGCATCGGGGATGCGGGACGCGGGGGCACGCGGGCTCTCGGGCGGTTCGACGTCGATCGGCCGCCGCGCGGGGGGCGCGGGCGGTCGGACCCGGCGATCGGGAACGGTGGCGGGGTCAGGCGACGTCGACGGCTTCCGGGGGCTCATCCGGGCGGGACCCGACCCGGGCCTCGGCGCGATCGGACGAGGGGGGGGCGAGGACCTCGCCGGGTCCGGGTCGCCGGGGACGCTCGACCGCGGGCCGGTCGGCGCGCTCGCCGACCCCCGCGGATGAGGGGGTCATCGGCGGCAGGGCCCCTCCGCACGGGGCCGGATCCAGGCACGGGCCCGAGGGCCCGGTCGACGGGGAGGGCGAAGCGGGACGCGTCCGGGTGGGGGCCGGGTCCGGGGTGGCGGGCCGGTCGTGCTTGCAGCAGCAGGCCGACTTGCAGGCCATCCCGCAGGAGCAGATGTGGCCTCGGTCGCCGACCGTCGAGGCCGGGGCGGGGGAGGGACCGGATCCGATCCCGGCCGCCCCGAGCGCGATCGCCAGCCCGATCCAGGCTCCTCGCGACGGCATCGGGTTGCGGGACGGGGGGGGCATCGGGTCGGGTCCGGTCGGGGATCGCCGGCCTCCTGCCGTGGACCGGGGCCCGCCATCGTGGTCCGGGGCCGGGGCCGCGTCAAGGGGGGAGTCGTCCCGGCCGGCCCGATCCCGCGACCCTCCCGGTGCCCCGAAATCCCGCGAGGCGGCCCCTAGCTTTTCCGGCGATTTCGCGCCTATGCTGGGGCGTGGATGGTCCGACGACCGGGCGAGCGAGGTGGCCCGCGATCGGTCTCCCTTCGCCGTCCCGCCGGTCGATCGGGCGGACCCCCCGACCCTTTCTCCTCGACCCGGAAAGTTTCCAGCGGGTCGACCTTCCCTCGCCCAGGAGACCCACGGTGGGAAAGAAGTTGTACGTCGGGAATCTGACCTATCAGGTCGACAGCTCGCAGCTGGAACAGCTTTTCGCGCAGTTCGGCACCGTCCAGAGCGCCCAGGTGATCCAGGACCGCGACACCGGCCGGAGCAAGGGATTCGGGTTCGTCGAGATGGATTCCGAGGCCGAGGCCCTGGCGGCCATCGACGGGCTCCACGACCACGAGCACGACGGGCGCCGCCTCACCGTCAATGAAGCCAAGCCGCGCGAAGATCGCGGCGGCGGCGGGGGTGGCGGCTACGGCGGGGGCGGCGGCGGCGGCCGGGGCCGGAGCGGCGGGGGTGGCGGCTACGGCGGCGGCGGGGGCGGATATGGCGGGGGCGGCGGTAGCGGCAGCGGTGGCGGCGGCGGTCGCCGGTACTGATCCGGGTCGAGCCACCGGCCCCAGGCCGGTGGCAACCCTCCCCGAGCCGGATCCGGCCGGGGGGGGCTCATCCGACGCGTTATCGTGACAGTTACGGGGCCGGGCGGGGCCGACGGAGATTCCGGGGCCATCCGGATCCCCCCTCCTCGGGCCGGGGCCGGGTTCCATGCGTCGAGTAAGATGGGCCGTCGCCTCGATGTCGGCCTGGATCGGGATCGCCGGCTGCGAGGGCAAGAGCCGGCCGGCGGTGATCAAGGCGCCGACGGACGTCGTGATCGCCCGCCCGAGCGTCCGCGAGGTCACCGACTACGAGGAGTTCACCGGGCACACCGAGGCGGTCCTCAACGTCCAGGTCAGGTCGCGGGTGACCGGTTACCTCGACGGGAAATTCTTCCACGACGGCGACGAGGTCAAGGAGGGCGACCTCCTCTACGAGATCGACCCCCGGACTTACCGGATGGCCCATGACCGGGCCGTGGCCGCGGTCGACCAGGCGCAGGCCCGCCGCAACCGCCTGGACGCCGACCACCGCCGGGCCTCGAACCTGTTCCGGCGCGGGGCGATCGGCCGCCAGGAGTTCGACCTCATCTCCGGCAACTTCGCCGAGGCCGAGGCGGCCGTCCACGTCGCCCTGGCCCGGGCCGACACCGCCCGGCAGGACCTCGATTTCACCCGGATCCACGCCCGGATGGGCGGCCAGCTCGGCCGGACCCTCGTCGACCCCGGCAACCTCGTCCGCCGGAACGACACGGTGCTCACCGACATCGTCGTCGCCGATCGCCTCTACGTCTACTTCGACCTGGACATCGACGCGATCTCCCGGGTCCGCGGGCTGATCGACGAGGGCCGGGTCGGCGCGGCCGGCGGCAAGGATGTCCCGCTCCAGGTCGGGACCTCGGACGAGACGGATTTCCCGTACCGGGGCCTGGTCAACTTCAGCGAGAACAAGCTGGACGCGGCCACCGGCACCCTCCGGGTCCGGGGGACCCTGGACAACCCGGCCCCCCGGATCCTCGGCCCCGGCCTCTTCGTCCGGGTCCGCCTGCCGGTCGGCTCGCCCCACCCGGCCCTGATGGTCGCCGACAAGGCCGTGGGGTCGGACCAGGGGAAGAATTTCGTCTACGTGGTCGACGCCCAGGACGAGGTCGTCTATCGGCAGGTCGAGATCGGCCCGGCCTATGACGGGACGATGCGGGCGATCCGGCGGGGCCTCTCGGCCGACGAGCGGGTCATCGTCGACGGCCGGGAGACCGTCCGCCCCGGGTCCCGGGTCACGCCCCAGGCGCCCTCGGCCGCCCCCCCGGCGAAGACCGCATCCCTCTGATCGGCCGGGGATCGGGCCCCGGGGCGCGCGGATCCGCCGGGACTCCCGGGGAGGCACCCCGCGGGCCGACCTCCGGACCCTCCGACGGCCTCAGCGGGCCCGGCCGATCGCCATCGGGACGTCGAAATGCGACGGGGCGGGCGGTTCCCAGGCCATCGGGGGCACCTTCGAGGGCGCCGGCGAGGGGTTCCGGGGGGCCGGCGCCTCGGTGGGCAAAAACGAACCCAATCGGGCCATCGACGCCCGCATCCCGGCCGACGCCCGGGCGGCCGGCGCCTCGGCCGGCTCGCGACGGAGCAGGCGCAACTCCTGCAACGCCCGGAAGAAGCCCCTTTCGGCCGCCGCCTCGTACCGCCGGGCCAGGCTGGCCTCATCGGACGGGTCGAACGACGCCAGCCGCCCCGCCTCGACCCGGAGCCGCTCCGCCACCTCGGGCCCGACCCCCTCGGGGGCCTCGAAATCCTCCAGCGCCTTGCGGACCCCCGCGGCGACGGCGGCGAACTCGCGGTCGACGCACCGATCCATCCGGACCGACAGGATTGCCATCCGCCGGGCCAGCGCCCGGCCGACCTCGCCCGGGGGATCCAGCTCGTCCTGGAAGGCCCGGGCCAGCTCCTCGACCGCGGCGGCGTCCTCGTCGAGGAGGACGACGCCGGCGCCGGTCAGGCCGTGCTTGAGGGCGTTGGCCCGCGATCGCTCCTTGCCTTCGGGCGTCCTGGGGCCGGTCGACAGTGCGGCGTTCTTCTGGTTGGCCAGAATTTGGGCTTCGCTGGCGGGCATGGGTCGGTCCTCATGCAAGGGTGCGGGGTCGGCGGATGGGATGGCGAGTCCGTCCGATATATTCCGGCCCGGCGGGCGGGGATTATCCGCCTTTCTCCCCGGAGACGGGAAATTCGTCCTTTCCCGGCCCCCGACCCCCGGGGTCGATCCGTCCCGGAGGTCGTCGACCTCGGAAGGACGATCGGCCGGTCGACCTGGCGGGCGAGAACTGACGAGGTCCGGGAGCGGCAGGGCGGCGCGGACGGTCCTCCCGCCGGGTACACTGGACGCCCGGGCCGATGGCGGGCCCCCGAGGTCTGGGAGGCATGGGAGGATCGCCGCGATGAAGCGATGCGTCTTCTTGCTGGCACTGGGATTGGCCGTGGCCCGTCCGTCGAGCGCCCAGGACTATCCGAAGCCGACCCCGGCGGGTGAGAAGGCGCTGGGCGACCTGATCGAGCGATGCGTCGCCGAGGGGGGGTTGAGGCGCATCGAGGGCGTCAAGGCCGGGGCCCCGACCCTGGCCCCCGGCGACGTGCCGAAGCTGAAGGCCGCGGTCGAGGGGTCACGCGCCACACTGACCCCCGCACTGTTCGACGCCCTGATCGCCCGATGGCGTGTGACCGAGGGCGAGCACGAGGCGGCGGTGATCGCCCTGTTGAGGGTCGCGGGCGAGGTCGCGGGCGACGTGAGGGCCGTCGCCTTCGCGACGTTGTTCGAGGCCCTGCGGGGTCGGGACGCCGACGGGGGCATCGCGTTGCTGGAGGATTCGGCCCGTCGGTTCCTGTCGTGCGAGGAACGGGCCTGGGAGGCCGCCTGCTACAACCAGATTGGCTCGATGTTTCAGAAGAGGGCCGCATTTGCGAGGGCCCTGGAGATGTACACCAAGGCGCTGGAGATCCGCCGCGCCGCCCTGGGCGAGCGCCACCCCGACGTCGCCGCCAGCTACAACAACATCGCCAACGTCTATTACGCCCAGGGGGAGTACGCCAAGGCCCTGGAGATGCACCTCAAGGCGCTGGAGATCGGCCGCGCCGCCCTGGGCGAGCGCCACCCCTCCGTCGCCGCCAGCTACCACAACATCGCCGCCGTCCATGGCGACCAGGGGGAGTACGCCCGGGCCCTGGAGATGGACACCAAG
>JAABUK010001225.1_pt1 | contig 49740 bp, 44 predicted proteins | sample 5559141 | NCBI WGS metagenome assembly JAABUK01 (sample SAMN10711869, study PRJNA513367) | rock metagenome | isolation source: Antarctica rocks | place: Antarctica: Victoria Land, Pudding Butte nord | collected 2016-01-03 | reverse complement strand
GGGTTGCCCAGGTTCGGCGTCTGTTTCTTCGCCATCATCCCCGACAGCAGCGTGTTGATCATCGCCTTCGAGTTGCCGGACTGCACGTCCAGGATCGCCTCCGCGGTCGACTTCAGCGACCGCACGTCGGCGTTCGGCAGCATCTTCTGCGCCGCCTGTTCGTCCGTGCTGCCCATCACCACCGCGACCGAGACCGACTTCTTGTCGTAGTCCGACCACTTGTCGCCGGGGTTGAAGCCCCGCCCGTTGATCGCGCATTCCGGCAGTTCGTAGATCGGTCCGAACAGCGTCACCGCCCTGCGCCGCTCGGCCGAGGCGGTCAGCCCAAAATACAGATCCAGCTTGTCCGATTGCAGGTCCAGGATGACTGTCGCGAGCGACGTCTCCACATACTCGGCGCGCAGCGGCTTCTTCATCGCCTCGCTCAGTGCCGCCATGCAGTCATGGCCCATCTGGATCGCGAACCCGACCCATTTCCCGTCCTGCAGGTCGTGGTACGGTCCATGGCTCGGCAGCACCCCGAACCGCACGGTGCCGCGATCCATGATCGCCTGCCAACTGGACGTCGCGGCGAGGGCAGGGGACGCCATCCCGGCCAGCAGCCCGGCCCCGGCCCCGGCCCCGGCGACGAGCACGGCGCGGCGGGAATATTCGATACGGTCGGTCATCAGGTGGCCTCCATCAATGGTTCGGTCGGGGGCTCTATCGCTCAAACCGGGTTTCCAGGCGTTTGGCGAGCATCGTGCTGGGATACAGCACCAGGAAGTAGATCAGCGCCACGACCGTGTAGGTTTCGAGCGGCCGGTACGTCTTCGAGGTCAGGGCGTAGCTGGTGTACATCAGGTCCGGCACGGCAACGACGTACAGCAGCGACGTGTTCTTCAGCTGCAGCACGGACTGGTTGACGAAGGGCGGCACCATCCGCCGCGCCGCCTGCGGTAGGATCACGTGCCGCATCATCCGCCCGTGCCGCAGACCCAACGCCCGGGCCGCGTCCCACTGCCCGCGGTCGATCGAGATCACGCCGCCCCTGAAGATCTCGGCGCAGAACGCCCCCATGTACAGCGTCAGCCCCAGCCCCGCCGCGACCGACGCCGGGATCTTGAACCCGGTCAGGATCGGCAACGCGTAGTAAAACCAAACCATCTGCACCATCAGCGGCGTGCAGCGGAAGAACTGCACGAAGCCGGTCCCGATCCCGCGCAGCCAGGCCCGCGCCGACAGCAGCACCGGCCCCACCAGCAGGCCCAGCGCCAGCCCCGCGAGGGTGGACCCGATCCCGTACAGCAAGGTGGTGCCCAAGGCCCGCAACCAGGTCACCGGGTCGAGCACGCCGGACCAGTCGAACTCATAGTCCAGCGCCGGGGACCCTTTCGATGGGCGGATTTGTTTGGCTGGCGAAGGCTATGTCCCGCCCACTCGCCGTGTCAACGCGCACGACACGCGATGGGGAGTCGACACGCGTTTGCCGTATGAAACATACTCGGGCCGCAACAAGGAGACTGAGTATGGGCGCGAACTTCCTGGTGTCGGGCAACGTACCCGCGATCGTCACCCCGTTTTCCCCCGGCGGCGACCTGCGCATCGACGCCTTTGCCGAGCTGGTGTGCTGGCACCTCGCCCAGGGCGTCGACGGCCTCTGTGTCGCCGGCGACAACGGGGAAAGCTGGTCCCTCTCCCTCTACGAACGCCGCCAACTGGCCGAGACCACGGTCAAGCTCGTCGCCGGTCGCGTCCCGGTCGTCATGGGCGCCAGCGCCACCACCGCCCGGCAGACCATCGCCTATGCCGAGACCGCCGCCGCCGCCGGGGTCGACGCCCTCATGATCGGCCCGCAATCCTACGTCATGAAGGCCACCACCGCCGAGCTGGTGCAGCGCATGCAGGCCATCCACCGCGCCGTGCCACTGCCCGTCGTGCTCTACAACTCGCCCCGTCGCACTGGTATCAGCCTGACGGTCGACACCATGCGCGCCATCGTCTCCGCCGTGAACGTGGTGGCACTGAAGGAGGCGTCGCGCGACTTCTTCTACGTCTCCCACATCCTGCACCACTTCGCCGACGAGCTGGCGGTGCTGGTCGGCCCGGCCCCCTTCATCCTGCCCGGCCTGCAACTCGGCGCCGCCGGCTTCATCTCCAGCGGACCGGAACTGATGGGCGGCCTCGCCTCCAAGCTGATGGGCCTCGCCGCCGCCGGCCCCGCCCCTGACCTGCGCACCACCCAGTACCAGCTCACCCGCGTGTACGAGACGCTGATGGGCCTCGGCACCTGGCCCTCCGCGCTAAAGGCCGGCCACGCCCTGATCGGCCTGGACGCCGGCGTCCCGCGCGAACCGGTCCTGCCGCTCGACCCGGCCGCCACCGCAACTCTGCGGTCCGTCCTGCTGGAATGCGGCGGCCCCGTCACCCAACCCCAGGCTATGGCCGCCGAGTAGCGTCTGCGCCACCGCCCCGGGGGGCGGTTATGGGTCGGCCCTCGCCGCCCCTTAGGCGACGATCGCCCGCGCCGGGTCGAACAGCGGCATCTCCGGTTCCTGGCCCAGGATACGCTGGGCCAGGAGCTTGCCCATGTAAGGCCCGATCGTGAACCCGCCCCGCACGCCACCGATCACATACGCCTCCGGGAATCCCGGCAGCTCGCCCACCAGCGGCAGCGCGTCCTGCGTGTTGCCCTCCAGCCCTAACCAGGTGCGCACCACCCGCGCCTGCCGCAGCGCCGGGATCGCATAGGCGGCCAGGCGCAGGTTGCCGGTCAGGTTCTCCGGGATGATCTCCGTGCCGCCATGCTCCGGGTCCCCCTTGCCCTGCCAGCCGCCGCCGATCACCACCGTCCCGTTCTGCGACTGCTTTAGCGTCAGCAGCCCCGTCGCCACTCCCAGCACCCGCCGCATCACCGGCGGCAGCCGCTCGGTCACCGACACCTGGTTCACCCGGCAGATCAGCGGGATGTTGATGCCGAAGTCGCGCCGCAGCAGCCCTTCTAGCCACATCCCCCCGGCCATCACCACCCGGCGCGCCCGCAACGCCCCCTCGGGCGTATGCACCACGTAGCCGCCCTCCTCCGGCGCCACGCCCTGCACGTCCGTGAACTCCCGCACCGCGACGCCCGCCCGCAGGAGCGCCGCGCGGAACAGGTCGCCCAGGTTGTTCGAGGCCGCGTACCCATCCAGCTCGCACCAGCTCGCCAGCACCGGCTTGTCCGACAGCCCCGGCTCCAGCTCGTGCGCGCGGTTCGGGCCGATCATCTCGATCGGCGCGCCCTGCTGCTGCCGCGCCTCCATCCGCTCGGCCAGCATGGCCGCCTCCTCGGCGGTGAAGGCGACCGTGATCCCGCCCACCTGATGGAACCCGGCATCGACCCCCAGCCACGACGCAGCGTCCCGCCACGCCTCCCATCCTTTGATCGCGTAGGGGATCAGCACGGCCCGCTTGATCTGGATCGCGAGCGTGCCGGCGTTCACGCCCGAGGCCTGCATGCACAGCCCGCCCTTGTCGACGACGGCGACATCCTGCCCGGAAGCGGCCAGGTGCGCCGCCACCGTGCAGCCCATTACCCCGCCGCCCACAACGATTGTATCATGCACCATCCCCGAGCTCCTCAGGCCGGCAGCAGCGGCGGGCGCGGGATGTCCTCGTACGCGAACGTGCCCAATGCCGCGTCAAGCGGGATCGGCCGGATCGGTGCGCGCGCCGTCCACTGGCCGACCTGCTCGCGCGACCGCCCGGTCGCTACCGCCATGATCTCCGCCGCCGGCTCCGCACAGCTGCGGCCCTGGCACGGCCCCATGCCGCAGCGGCTGGTGGACTTCAGCTGGTTCACCGTGCGGGCGCCCCGGGCCGCGACCTCGTCGATGGTGCGCCGCGCTACGTCCTCGCATCGGCACACGACGGTGTCCGGCGTTGCCGCCTCCACCAGCCCCGGCCGCAGCGCCATCATGCGGCTGATCGTCCAGCCGAACCGCGCCGCCCGCGCCAGCCCCCGCCTGGTCGCGGCCGTCGCTGCGGCGAACCGCTCCGCCGACAGCGCCCCCAGGTCGCGCGCCGCCGCCAGCCCCGCCAGCGTGCCGGCCCACTCCGCCGCCGCCGCCCCCGACACCCCCGCACAGTCCCCGGCGACGTACACCCCCGCTGCCGCCCGCCCGTCAGCATCCACCTCCGGCACCCACCCCCCGCGCGCCGCCTCGAAGCGGTGCCGGATCCCCAGCAGCCGCGACAGCTCCGTCGCCGGCACCAGCCCATGCCCGATCGCGAGGCTCCCGGCCGCGATCAGCCGTCGCCCCGGCAGCGGCGCCCAGTCCGCCCCCGCCCGGGCGACCTCGACCGCCTCCACCCAGTCCGTCCCGTGTACGGCCGTGACCGTCGCACCCCGATGCACCGGCACCCCGGCCCGCAGCAGCGCCGCCATCCACCCGACCCCGCGCGCAACCAGGTCCGGCCGGCTCGCGAGGCCCGGCAGGGCGGCCGACCACTCCATCGGTCGCAGCAGGTCGACCACAGCGGCGACCTGGCCGCCCGCCTTCAACACCCCCGCCGCAACCGCGTACAGCAGCGGCCCCACCCCTGCGACGACGATCGGCCCGGGCGGCAGAACCCCGTGCGCCTTCAGCAGGATGGTCGCCGCCGCAAGCCCGATCACGCCGGGCAGGGTGCCGCCCGGGACCGGCATGACCCGTTCCGTCGTGCCCACTGCCAGCACCAGCGCCGGTGCAGCCAGCTCGACCGGCCCATCCGGCCCGAAGCACGCCAGCCGGCCCGGCGCCGCGAACCACGCCCGATGCCCCGACAGCACTGTGGTCCCCGAACCCGCCAGCGCCGCCCGCAGCCGGTCGCCGCGCGCCAGGTCGCCGCCAGCCTTGGCCACCGCGGCGTCGCGTTGGCCGAACGGTGCCCGGTAGACCTGGCCCCCCGGTACCCGCCCCTCATCCACCAGCACGGTCCGCAGCCCCTGCCCACGCAGCGCGAGCGCGGCCCGGATGCCGGCCGGCCCGCCCCCCAGCACGACCGCGTCGGTCATCCCGCGAACTGTCCCGTTTCGCGGGCAAGACGGTCAAGCGCGACCCGTATGCCGGCCCGGACCGCCTCCATGCATGCCAGCACGGGCGCATCGTCCACGTGCACCAGGCACTCCTGGCAGCTGCCCATCAGGCAGAACACGCCCCGTGCGCCGCCCCCGGTCGGGCTATGCCGCAACACCGTATAGCCCGCCACGGCCAGCGCGCCGGCCAGGCTCTCACCCGCCCGACCGGCGACCGTGGTCCCATCGACCGTGAACCTGACGTCGGTTCCAGTCACCGCGCCGACCCGCTGCCACCCCGTGCTCGCCGCCATGGCCCCCTCCTCAAACGTCGAAAACGTTAGCACATAAAACAACTGTTCAACCTTCGGGCGCCGATGCGCTAAGCCTCACCGGCACGAGTTGCAGGGGAATGCGATGCGGTCGAACACACGGGTGGCCTGGTTCAACGGGGCCATCGTTCCGGAACGCGACGTGGTGATCCCCTATCGCGACCGCAGCTGGAAGTCGGGCGACGGCGCCTTCGATATGACCCGCACCTTCGACGGCCGCATCTTCCGCCTCAAGGAGCACGTCGACCGCTTCTACCGCACCCTGCGCTACGTCCAGATCGACCCGGGCCTGTCCCCCGCCGAGATGATCACGGCCACCGAGCAGGTTGTCGCCCGCAACGAGCACCTGCGCGCCGCGCACGGCGACTGGTGGGTCGGCCAGCGCATCAGCCGCGGCGTCGACGCGGTCGGCGACGAGGGCTGGGACCATACCGGCCCCAACTTGGTCATCGACGTCACCCCGCTCCCGCTCGCCACCCGCGCCCGCCAGTACCGCGACGGCGCCGAGGTTATGACCACCACCCTGCGCCGCACCGGCCCCGGCATGCTCAGCCCGCGCGCCAAGATGAACAACTACATGAACATGATCGTCGCCGGGCAGCCGGTAAAGGCCGCCCGCCCCGATGCCTGGCCGCTGCTGCTGGACGAGAATGGCAACCTCGCCGAGGGCTCCGGCAGCAACATTTTCGTCGTCGCCGACGGCGCGCTGCGCACCCCTCGCGAGCGCTATGTCCTGCCCGGCGTCAGCCGCCGCATGACGATGGACCTCGCCGCCAGGCTCGGTATCCCCTGCACCGAGACCGACATCGACCTGTTCGACGCCGCCACCGCCGACGAGATCTTCCTCACCGCCACCAGCCTTTGCATCCTGCCCGTTGCCACCTTCGACGGCGCCCCGATCGGCCCCCGGCCCTGGCCCGGCCCGGGCCCGGTCACCCGACGCCTGATCGACGCCTACGTCGCCGAGGTCGGATGCGACTTCGTCCAGCAATACCTCGACCGCATCCCGGCCTGAACCGGGCAGCACACGTTTCGGGGGAGGTCCGGGACGGCGATGTCGGGCATGTCTTAGAACGCCTTTTCAGGCGCGTTCGACGTTCCAGGGATAGCAGTTCGCGCCCTGGACCACGCCCTTCAGATTGGAGCGGTAGGCCGTGGGCGGAAAGTACTGGCCGAGCGGGATGATCGGTACGCCGGCGAAGGCTTCCTTTTGGATGGCGTCGAACACCTGGTCGAGGTCGGCGTCGGACCCGGCCTGCAGCCAATCCTCGGTGAGCTTCTCGATCCGGGAATTGTCGTACCAGCCGAACCAGCCGGCCTGGCCGAGGCCGCGGATGTAGTAGTTGACCGCCGGGTTGGTGATGGCGACGCCGTTGGTCCAGGTATGGAAAATGTTCCAGCCGCCGGCCTCGGTGGTCGTCTTTTGCGTCCTGCGTTGGCCGACGGTGCCCCAGTCCATGGTTTGCAGGTCGACGTTCATGCCTAGGCGCTTCAGCAAGTCGGCCGTGACCTCGCCCAACGGTGCGATCGAGGGGAAGTCGCCGGGGTTGAGGATGACAATGCGCTCGCCCTGGTAGCCCGCCGCCTTGACCGCGGCACGCGCGCGGTCAAGGTCCGGCTTATCCTTCAAAGGGCCCGTCGTCGCCTCGTGAATGTGCGGCGCGGCGCAGGGGAACATCGCCGCGCAAGTGCGCCATTTCACCGAGTCCCCGTTCACCGCGCGCATGTAGTCGGATTGGTCGATCGCGGACAGCACCGCCTGGCGCAGCGCCGGGTTGTTGAAGGGCGGCGTGGACGAGTTGAAGCGCAGGATTGAGATGTAGCCCAGCGGGTCGCCGGTCGCGACGGTCACCCCGCCGCGCTGCAGGCTGGGGATTAGGTCGGGGAAGGCGTATTCCCACCAGTCCACCTCGTTGTTGCGCAACGCCGCGGCCGCCGTGGCAGCGTCGGGGATGACCTGCCACTCGATCCGCTCGAAATGCGCGCGCTTGCCGCCCGAGGTGAACTGGGCCGGTTCCGGCCGCGGCTGGTAGCCGGGGAAGGCGCGGTAGGCGACCCGGCTACCCGAAACGAACTCATCCTTCAGGAACTGGTAGGGACCGGAGCCTACCATCTCGGTGACCTGGGTGTTGGCATCCGTGCGGGCCAGCCGCTCCGGCATGATAAAGGCGGCGAGCGAGGTCGGCTTGGCCAGCGCGTCCAGCAGGGGCGGGAAGGGGCGGTTGAGGCGGATGCGGATGGTGCGATCGTCCGCGGCCTCCCACGCATCCACGGCGCGCCCCAGCACCTGGCCGAAGCTGTCCCGCTTGCTCCAGCGCGCCAGGCTGGCGGCGCAATCCTGTGCCCGGACGGGCTCGCCGTGATGGAATTTCAGCCCCTCCCGCAGCCGGATCAGCCAGGTCCGGCCATCCTCGGAGACGGTGTGGCCCTCGGCCATCTGCGGCCGGGCCTTGAGGCCGTCGTCCACGCCGTACAGCGTGTCGAACACGTAGTAGCCGTGGCCGGTGGTGACGCTCGCTGTGGTCCAGATCGGGTCGAGCGAGGTCAGGCTGGTCTGCGGCACGAAGCGCAGCACCCGGGCGCGGGCGTCCTGCGCGATGGCGGGCGCGGCGAGCGCGGCGCCGACGCCGGCGAGCAGCTTCCGGCGCGGGATCATTCCGCTGCCTTCGCGTAAGGGTGCGCCTGGTACATCCGCTCGTAGCCGCGGGCGAAGACTCGGCGCACCATGGGCACGAAGCCGTCGAGCGGCACGCTCTGGAACCCGCCGTCGAAGCAGCTCTGGTCGAAGCGGTCGCAGAAATCCATGGTCCGCTCGAAGGCTGGATGGCCCTGGTGGCGGCGACATGCCTCCCGGTCGTACCGCGAATAATCGCGAAAATGCAGCTGGAAGATCGGATGGTTGGCGACCATCCAGTAATTGTCCGGATTGACGAAATTCCTAACAATCTCGCCAGCGATGTCGCCGTGGTTGAACGGATCGAGGAACTCGCCGACATCGTGCAGCAGGGCGCAGACGACGTATTCCTCGTCCATGCCGGCCTGCATCGCCTTGGTCGCGGATTGCAGGGCGTGGGTGTAGCTGTTGACCTGGAAGCCGCTGCTCTGCACCTGCTCCTGGCTGCGCAGCAAGTTCAGAACGTGATCACCGGCCTCGCGCTTGTCCCGCTCCTGGCTGCGGCGAAACGCGATCTCCCACTCCTCGGCGCTGGTGTCTCGGAAGCTGGTGGCAGCGATGACCGCATCCATGTCGGGCCCCTGCAACGTTTGTTGCGTACCAGTAGCTTCTCCAACGCTTCGCGAGTCAACCGCCCAGATACACAATTGGCGCCCAGATACACAATTGGCGCCCAGATACACAATTGGCCAGGTATCTTCAGGCTGCCGCTTCGCCAGGGCTGGTTGGGATGCGCTGCCGGACAGGATTATAGGCATTGCATCCATCTCGTGATCGCATCAGCGTATCCTCCGCTACGACACGCGCGGCGCCATCGGGTCCGCCCATGCAGCAGGAGACCGGCATGAGTTCGCCCTCCCCTTCGATCGAGAGCCCGATCGACCAGCCCTACGTATCCATGCCAGTGAAGGAGGGCCAGTGGAGCAGGGCCTGCGCGAGCTGTTCCACCTCGACCTGCTGGAGGCCGGCATCGATGTCGCCCGCCGCGGCATGACCGCGCTCAGCCTGCCCGTGGGCAAGGCGGAACTGCAGCGCTACGTCGCCGGCAGGGGGCGAGTTCGCGCATGCCCGCGGCGCCCCATTGCGCGACGCGGGGGCGATGTGAGCGGGCGCAGGAGGCTCCGGCCATGCAGGAGGCTCCGGCCATGAGGCTCACGCGCGACGAGATGCGGGGCAAAGCGCAGACGGTGCTCGGCCTCCTCGACCCGGCCGAGCTGGGCTCGACCCTGATGCACGAGCACCTGCTATGGAACATCACGCCGCGCGCCTTGCGCCGGGAGGTCTCGGGCGGACCCGATCCGCGGCAATGGTGGGACCTGCTGAACGCAACTGCCACGGATGTGCGCAACACCACCCAGCGCGACCGCGGCGTCGCCTCCCGCGCTGTGGCCGAGATGGTCGAGCACGGCGGCCGGACCGTTGTCGAGCTGACCATCGGCGGGCTCGAGCCCGACCCGGAAGGTTTGGCGCAAGTGGCGCGGGAAACCGGGGCTCACATCGTCATGGGCTGCGGCCATTACGTGCACGACTACCAGGACCCGGCGAACGCCGGCCGCACGGTGGACAGCTTTGCGCAGGAGATGATCGCCCAGGTGCAGGAGGGCGCCTGGGGCACCGGCGTGCGCGCCGGGATCGTCGGCGAGATCGGCTGCCAGTGGCCCTGGACCGAGCTGGAGAAGACGGTGCTGGCCGGGGCAGTGATCGCCCAGCAGGAGACCGGCGCCACGTTGACCATCCACCCGGCCCGGCACGAGGACCACCCCTGGATGCTGGTCGAGTTCCTGCGCGAGCACGGGGCCGACCTCAGCCGCACCATCATCGACCACATCGACCGCACCATCTTCGACGACGACCGGCTGTTTCGGCTGGCCGACGCTGGCGTGGTGCTGGAGTGGGACCTGTTCGGGCAGGAGAACACCTATTACGGCCACGCGGACATCGACATGCCGAACGACGGGATGCGCCTCAAAGCGATCCGCCGGGCCATCGACCGCGGGCATCTCGGGCAGATCGTGATCAGCCACGACATCTGCCACCTCATCCAGATGACGGAATGGGGCGGCCACGGCTACGCCCACATCCACAAGAAGATGCTGCCGCACATGGCCAAGCGCGGCTTCGCTCAAGCCGAGATCGACGCCATCATGGTCGGGAACCCGCGGCGGCTGCTGACCTTCATCTGAGCGCGCTTAGACGCGTACTGCGCCGAGACGCTGGCGGCTGGCACGGCGCCGGAAGAGCGCCACGGCAGCGAGGGCCAACACTGTCATGCCTATTAGTAAAGTGGGCGTGGTTCAGAATCCGCCTTTTTGGGTTGCACAAGGCGCGGAAACGGCCGGCGCCGGTGAGGGTGCAGAAAATAAACAACACCGAGCCGGACGCAGATGTAATTCGTCGAACAGCCCGCGTTTGCGGAGCAGACCTGTCGGTCCTCGTCATGGGTACGCTTTCTTTCGTCGAGGCCGGTACGACCGGGCGAAAGATAGACTGGAGCGCGGACGTCAGAAGCCCAGCACGATATCCGCGGCCAGGGTCAACACTCCATGGTCACGCCCGTCGTTGAAGGGCCGGGACGCGTTGAGGGCGCGATCATATCTGATCTCTGGCCGCACCATCGCCGTGCCAAAGCGCTCGGGAAGACCGGTCGGCTTGTAGGTCAGGCCGAGCGTGTACTCCGAGTAGGTGGTCGGGCGGGACGCCGTGTAGAGGCGGGCGAAGTCACCTCGTTGAGTATTGACGTAGTCGCGGTTGCTCACCGGATTGGAGACGAAGAAGTTGTTGTTGTCGCGGAACACCTCGGCGCGGCCGTTCAGGGCCAAGCTGCCCGAAACGGCGTAGCTTGCGTAGCCGGCCAGGCCCCACGCCTCGGCTCGGAAGCCCTCCTCACGGACGTAATTGCCTTCTAGGGTGAGGGTCAGCTTGTCGGTCGCCTTATAGGTCACGACCACATCGTTGAAGTAGCGGTTTGCCGAGTTCGCGAACGGGACGGCCTTGGTGGAATTCTCCGGTCCGATATGTGTCAGCCCCAGAACGGTCAGCCGGCCATCCAGCAGGTTCAGCCCGATCCCGGCGATGCCACCGGGCCGATCGTTGTTGTCGCCGAAACTGGTGTTCGTGCCGCTGTCGATACCGAGGTAGAGGTCCACTATGGGAGAGACATGCGCGGTCGCCAGCGCCCCGGTGTGCTTGAACGGCAGGCCGAAGTTGAAGATGTAGCTGTGCGAATAGAACGGATTTGGCTTGGGGTCGATAGCCTCGAATCCGAGCGGCGTCGGGTAGATGCCGACCTTCACGTCCAGCCCGCCGGCGAACACCGGGGCGCGTACGGTCACGTTCGCTTCCAGCAGGTCGAGTTGGTTGCGGTCATGGATGAGCTGGTCGAACACGCCGATCGTGTGGGTGATGCGAGCGTCCGAGCCATACAGCGCTTGCAGTTTGAAGCCGACATCCCAGCCCAGTGCGGCCTTGGGGTCGATCTCGCGGATCACGCCAAAAAGGACCTGGTTCAGCACCGGACGGTTGCTCTTGTCCGTGAACAGTTGGCCGAAATTCGTCTGGATACGGGGATCGGAGGTGTTGCCCACGATGCCCGCCTCGCCCTGGAACAGAAGTTTGACGCCGCTGGTCCAAGCAGCAGAGAACGGTACTGCGGGCGGCGTCGGCGCCGCGTCCTGCGCAGAAGCGGCAGTCGTTGACGCGACACCGAGCAGAGCGAAGGCGAAAACCGATTTGCCAGACAATGGGATGCTCCTTGGATGAGTGCGCTTCATCCTACAGTAACGGGCATAGAGAAGTAATCCGTCGGGACGCCAACTCCCATTAAAATGGTATAGTAGTTCTTGCATTTTCCGGACGACAGGGCCGTTTTATATAACATTTTAATGTCTCGGGTGTGCTTTGCACATAGCGCTTCAACTCTTTCGCCCATATTGTGAGTGCTTCGTCGCGAGCAATGGAAGGCCACCCATGACTGACGTTTTGGTGCTGCTGTTGGGCACTGGCGGGATCCTTCTCATGGTGGCCTATGCCGCGCTGTGCGAGCGGATCTAGCGCCGTGTTCGACCTCATTCTCGGCGGCTGCGTCGCAGCTGGTCTCGTGGTTTACCTGGTTTGGGCGCTGGTGCGCCCCGAAGACTTCTAAGGACAACATCCCATGACATTGATCGGCTGGGCGCAAATCGCGCTCGTGCTGGCGCTTGTGTTCCTGGCGGCCGTGCCGCTGGGCCAGTACATCGCGGCCGTCGTGCAGGGCGGGCGCACCCCGGTTTCGCCGGTCTTGGCCCCGGTGGAGCGCGGCTTCTATCGGCTCGCCGGCATCGAAGCCAGCAGCGGCATGACGTGGAAGACCTACGCGGTCGCGCTGATCACGCTGCAGGCGGTGCATTTCGCGCTACTGTACCTGATGCTGCGCTACCAGGACCTGCTGCCGCTCAATCCACAAGGGCAGTCGGGCCTTGCGCCCAAGCTGGCGTTCAACACCGCGATCTCGTTCGTCACAAATACGAACTGGCAGGCTTATGGCGGCGAGACCACGCTGTCGTACGGCAGCCAGATGTGGGGGTTGACCGTCCATAACTTTCTCTCAGCCGCCACCGGCATCGCCGCAGCAGTGATGGTGTCGCGCGCGTTCGTCTCCGGCGGGCTGAAGGAGCTCGGCAATTTCTGGGTCGATCTGACCCGGATTACGCTGTACGTGCTGCTGCCGATCGTGTTCGTGTACGCGGCATTCCTGATCGCCTCCGGGGTGCCGCAGACGCTGGCGGGCTACGTCGATGCGCAGACTCTGGAGGGCGGCAAGCAAACCATCGCGCTGGGGCCGGTCGCGTTCCAGGAAGCGATCAAGATGCTGGGCACCAATGGCGGCGGCTTCTTCAACGCCAACTCGGCGCATCCGTTCGAAAATCCCACGGCCCTGACCAATGTCGTGGAGACCTGGTCGGAGATCGTGATCCCCTTTGCGCTAACGGTGACCTTCGGGGTGATCGTGGGCGACAAGCGGCAGGGCTTCGCCTTGTTCTGGACGATGGCCATCCTGATGGTCGCGTTCGTGGTGTGCTGCTACGCGGCCGAGGCCGGCGGCAACCCGCTGCTGACCGCGGCGGGGATCGATCCCGCGATGGGCAACATGGAAGGCAAGGAGGTGCGGTTCGGCACGGCCATGTCATCCCTGTTCGCGGTGACCACCACGGCCACCTCGGACGGCGCGGTGATCGCCATGCACGACAGCTTCACGCCGCTGGGCGGCATGATCCCGATGTTCCTGATCCAATTGGGCGAGGTCGTGCCCGGCGGCGTCGGGTCGGGCTTGTACGGGATCGTCGTGTTCGCGCTACTGGCGGTGTTCGTCGCCGGGCTGATGGTGGGGCGCACGCCGGAATACCTGGGCAAGAAGGTGCAAGCGCGTGAGGTCAAGCTGGCGATGCTGGCAGTGCTGATCTTGCCGCTGTGCATCCTGGGCGGCACGTCGCTCTGCCTGGTGCTGGAGAGCGGCGTCGCGTCCCTGTCCAACGCCGGGCCACACGGGCTGAGCGAGATGCTGTACGCCTTCAGCTCGGCCACCGGCAACAATGGCAGCGCGCTTGCCGGGCTGACCGCCGATACGCCGCTGCTGGATTACGGGCTGGGCGCGTGCATGTTGCTGGGGCGCTTCGCCTTCATGGTCCCCATTCTGGCGATCGCCGGGTCGCTGGCTGCCAAGCCGAAGCTGCCGGTCAGTGGCGGCACCTTCCCCACACACGGACCGCTGTTCATCGGCCTGCTGATCGGCGTGATCCTGATCCTGGGCGGCCTGCAGTTCCTGCCGGCCCAATCCCTCGGGCCGTTGGCCGAGCATTTCTCGATGCTCGCCGGCAAGACGTTCTAGGGAACCATCATGGCACAATCCGCTGAATCCATCGCGCTGTTCGATGGCGCGATCCTGCGCCGGGCCGCGGGCGACTCGTTCAAGAAGCTCAACCCCGCCGGGCTTATCCGCAACCCCGTGATCTTTGTCACCGAGATCGTGGCGATGTTGGTCACGGTGCTGGGGGTGAAGGAGCTGGTGACGGGGCAGTCCGCCTGGTTCGCGCTAGCCATCGCGTTCTGGCTTTGGCTGACGGTGCTGTTCGCCACCTTCGCCGAGGCTGTGGCCGAGGGCCGTGGCAGGGCAAGAACCGACAGCCTGCGCCGCGCGCGCAGCGACACGGTCGCAAAGCGCATGATCGGGACCGACCGTGCCCGCACGGTGAACGTGCCGGCGCCCGACCTGAAGAAAGGCGATCTCGTACTCGTGGAAAGCGGCGACCTGGTGCCCAGCGATGGCGAGATCATCGAGGGGGTGGCGAGCGTCAATGAAAGCGCCATCACCGGCGAAAGCGCGCCGGTGATCCGCGAGGCCGGCGGCGACCGCAGCGCGGTGACCGGCGGCACGCAGGTCGTGTCCGATTGGCTGGTCGTGCGGATCACCGCCGAGCCCGGCAACACCTTCATCGACCGCATGATCGCGCTGGTGGAGGGCGCCGAGCGCCGCAAGACTCCGAACGAGATCGCGCTGGATATCCTGCTGGCCGGCCTCACTATCATCTTCCTGATCGCGGTCGTGACGCTTGTTGGCCTCGCGAAGTACTCGGGAACGGAGTTGGGCGTGCCGGTGCTGGCCGCCCTGCTGGTGACGTTGATTCCCACCACGATCGGCGGCCTGCTCTCGGCCATCGGCATCGCCGGCATGGACCGGCTGATCCGCTTCAACGTGGTCGCAACCTCCGGACGCGCGGTGGAGGCCGCGGGCGACGTGGACACGCTGCTGCTGGACAAGACCGGCACGATCACTTTTGGAAATCGTGCGGCGTCCGGGCTGTACCCTGTCCCGGGCATCGACGAGAAAGGCCTCGCGGAATCGGCGGCGCTGGCGTCGCTCGGCGACGATACGCCTGAGGGCCGGTCGATCCTGGCCTATGTACGGGACCGGCATGGGCTCAGTCTACAGGCTCCAGTGGGGTCCACCGTAGTGCCGTTCAGCGCCAACACCCGCCTGTCGGGGCTGGACGCCAGCGGGCGGACCTGGCGCAAGGGCGCTGTGGACAGCGTGCTGGCGCTGGCAGGCGGCACGGTCCCGCAGGCTTTCACGCAGGCGGTCGAGCGCATCTCGCGGTCTGGGGGCACGCCCCTGGCGGTGATGACGGACGGGCGTCTACAGGGCGTCATCGAGTTGAAGGACATCGTCAAGCCCGGCATCCGCGAGCGATTCGAGGCGCTGCGCCGCATGGGCCTTCGCACTGTGATGATCACCGGCGACAACAAGGTGACCGCGGCGGCCATCGCGACCGAGGCCGGGGTGGACGACTTCCTCGCCCAAGCCACGCCGCAGGACAAGCTGGACTACATTCGCCGCGTCCAGGCCGAGGGCCGCCTGGTCGCCATGTGCGGCGATGGAACCAACGACGCGCCCGCCCTGGCCCAGGCCGATGTCGGCGTCGCGATGCAGACCGGGACCCAGGCGGCCCGCGAGGCCGGCAATATGGTGGACCTGGACAGCGATCCCACAAAGCTGATCGAGGTGGTCGAGATCGGCAAGCAGTTGCTGATCACCCGCGGCAGCCTGACCACCTTCAGCATCGCCAACGACGTATCCAAGTACTTCGCGATCCTGCCGGCGATTTTCGTTGCGACCTATCCGGAACTGGGCGCGCTCAACATCATGCGTCTGCACAGCCCGCAAAGCGCCATCCTGTCCGCAGTGATCTTCAACGCGCTGATCATCGTGGCGTTGGTGCCGCTGGCGCTGCGCGGCGTGCGGTTCACCCCGGTTGGCGCGGTGGCGCTGCTGCGGCGGAACCTGCTGATCTATGGGCTGGGCGGCCTGATCGCGCCGTTCATTGGAATCAAGCTGATCGATCTTCTCCTGACCTTGTTAGGAATTGGCTAATGGTCACCCATCTGCGTCCCGCGCTGGTCCTGGTCGTGCTGTTCACCCTGCTGACCGGGCTTGCTTTTCCCCTCGCGTTCGTAGGGGTCGCCTGCACCGTGCTGCCGTTTCAATCGGGAGGCAGCCTGATCGAGCGCGACGGCAAGGTGGTCGGCTCCGCCTTGCTGGGCCAGGTCTTCACCAACGACAAGTACTTCCAAGGCCGCCCCTCGGCGACGACGGACACCGACCCGGCGGACAGCACCAAGACCGTGCCCGCGCCCTACAACGCCGGCAACTCTGGTGCCTCCAACGCCGGGCCGACCGCCAAGTCGTTGATCGACCGCGTGACCGAAGACGTGGGCAAGGCTGGCGCGAAGCCGGTGCCCGGCGACATGGTGACCACGTCGGCGTCCGGCCTCGATCCGCATATCTCGCCGGCGTTCGCGGACCGGCAAGTGGCCCGGGTGGCTGCCGCACGGGGCTTTCCCGAGGCGAGAGTCCGTGGGCTGTTGTCGGACAACACGAGCGGGCGGCTGCTGGGCCTGATCGGCGAGCCCAGGGTGAACGTGCTTGCGCTGAACCTCGCACTCGACGCGGCCAAGCCATAGCCCAGGCCGTGGTCTGGCCCGAGAGTACGGCGTAGCCTTGGCCGATGCCAGCCGAGGATGGACGACCGGACCCGGACGCCTGGCTCGCGGCCGCGGCCAGTGAGGGCCGGGGCCGGCTGAAGATATTCCTGGGCAGCGCCCCTGGCGTGGGCAAGACCTGGGAGATGCTGGTGCAGGCCAAGCGGCGCGCCAAGGAGGGTGCGGACGTGCTGGCCGGCGTCATCGAGACGCATGGCCGCGCCGGGACCGAGGCGGAGCTGCAGGGTGTCCCCGTGCTGCCCTACCGGGACGTGCCCTATCGCGGCCAGGTGCTGAAGGAGTTCGACGTCGAGGCCGCCCTGGGCCGGCGGCCCGGCCTGCTGCTGGTGGACGAGCTGGCGCACACCAACGCGCCCGGCAGCCGCCACGCCAAGCGGTACGAGGACGTGGAAGACCTGCTCGCCGCCGGGTTGGATGTCTGGGCCACCCTGAACGTGCAGCATCTGGAAAGCCTGAACGAGGATGTCGCCCGCATCACCGGCATCCGCGTGTCGGAGACGCTGCCGGACCGCGTGCTGGAAGCGGCCGACGAGATCGAGCTGATCGACGTGCCGCCGACCGAGCTGCGCGCCCGGTTGCGGGAAGGCAAGATCTACCGGGCGGACAACGCCACCCGGGCGCTGGAGGGGTTCTTCAAGGAAGGCAACCTCGCCGCCCTGCGCGAGATCGCGCTGCGCCGGACGGCGGCGCATGTGGACGATGACGTCCGGGACTGGATGCGCCGCGCGGGCGTCGCCGGGCCGTGGCCCGCGGGCGACCGCGTGCTGGCGCTGGTGGGTCCCGACACCGGCAGCGAGGGGGTGGTCCGGCACGCGAAACGGCTGGCGGAGGCGCTGCATGCGCCCTGGACGGCGCTGCACGTGGAGCGGGACAACACGGTGGCCGGCGCGCGGCCCGCCCTGGAGCTGGCCGCACAGCTTGGCGGGGACGTGCAGACCCGGGTCGGCTCGGACCTGGTGGGCACGACGCTCGACCTGGCCCGCGAGAGCAATGTGACCCACCTCGTGATGGGCCGGGCGCCTGCGCCGCTGTGGCGCCGCCTGACGGGCCGGACACTCGGCTACCAGCTTTTGCGCCGCGCCCCGGATTTCGTGCTGCACGTGATCCCGCTGCCGGGGCTGTCAGTGCCCCGGCGCCGGGCCCGGTGTGACGAGGGCTGGGTGGCCTGGGCCGGCGCCGGCGGGCTTGTGGCCGCCGTGACCGGCCTGGGCCTGGCGCTGGGCGATGTCGTGCCGGGCGATGCAATGGGCATGGCCTACCTCGCTTCCGTGGTCGCGGCCGCGAGCCTGGGCGGCTTGCGCGTGGCGCTGGCGGCGGCGACCGCGGCCTTCCTGGCCTGGGACTTCTTCTTCATCCCGCCGCTGTACACACTGACCATCGGCAACCTGCATGATCTCATGGCGCTCGCGCTGTTTGCGGTCATCGCGGTGCTGTCGGGCAGCCTGGCCAGCCGGGTCCGGGCCGAGGGACGCGCGGCGCAGGCGCGCATCGACGGGCTGCGGCGCATCGGCACGTTCAGCCGCAAGCTGGGCGACGCCGCGACCGAGCCGGAGCTGCTGGCCGAGATCGCGCGCCAGGCCGCCGCGACCGCGGGCGATGCGGTGGTGCTGATCGGCTCGGGCGACACGCTTGAGAGCCGGGTTGCGGAGCCGCCGGACGCAGTCCTGGACGAGGGCGCTTGGGCGGCGGCGCGCTGGGCCTGGGCCAAGCAGGAACCGGCGGGTCAGGGCACGGGGACGCTTCCGGGCGCAAGCTGGCGCTTCGCCCCGCTGCGAACCACCCGCGCCCGGTTGGGGGTGCTCGGCACCCGCAGCCCGGCGAAGCTGAATGAGCCGCAAGCCCAGGCGCTGGCCGCCCTGGCCGACCAGGCGGCGGTCGCGTGGGAGCGGGTGCGCCTGGCCGGCGAGAGTGCGCGCAATGCCGCGATGGAAGAGACGCAGCGGCTGCGGACCGCGCTGTTGGCCTCGCTCGGCCATGACCTGCGCACCCCGCTGACCGCGATTCAGGGTGCAGCCGGCACCTTGCGGGCCGGCTGGGCGAAGCTGCACGAGGCCACGCGCGACGACCTGCTGGACACGATCGAGCAGGACGTCGGCCGCATGAACCGCTTCCTGACCAACATCACCGAGCTGACCCGGCTGGAAACCGGGCAGATCAGCCCCGCCCTTGTGCCGGTTTCGTTGCGGGAGGCCGCCGAGGCCGCAGCCTTCCTGGTGGTAGCTTCGCCGCTCGTCTCAATCACCATGAGCGATCCCGAACCCAGCGCCATGGCCGACCCGGTTCTGCTGGAGCAAATCCTGGTGAATGTGCTGGAGAACGCGGTGAAGTATTCCTCGCCGCACAGCCTTATCCAGGTTCGTGGCAGCGTGGTAGGGGCCGAGGCATGCCTGTCGATCGCGGATGAGGGCGTCGGTGTATCCGTTGACGAGTTGCCGCACATCTTCGACAGCTTCTTCCGCGCCAGCCGGGGCGACCGGGTGGTGCCGGGGACCGGCCTGGGCCTGGCAATCGCCCGGGGCCTGGTCGAGGCGATGGGGGGCCGCATCGAGGCGCAAAGCCCCCGCCCCGACCTCCCCATCGGGGGCGCGCCCGGCACCGTGGTTACGATCCGGCTGCCCGCCGTGAAGCCGCTGACGTGACCGGCGCCCGCATCCTCGTCATCGATGACGAGCCGCAAATCCATCGCTTCCTGCGCCCGGCGCTGGAAGCCGCTGGATACAGCGTCGAGCGTGCCGACACCGCGGCGGAGGGCGTGCGTTCCGCCCGGCTGCGGACGCCGGCGGCGATCCTGCTCGACCTCGGCCTGCCCGACCTGGACGGGCAACAGGCGCTGCTTGGGCTGCGCGCTATCACGCACGTGCCGATCCTGGTCGTGTCCGCCCGGGCGCAAAATGACGAGAAGGTGCGGGCGCTGGACGGCGGCGCGGACGACTACATTCAGAAACCGTTCGCGATGCCGGAACTACTGGCCCGCCTGCGTGCATGCTTGCGTCGCGCGCTGGTCGAGGATGGCGTCGTGCAGCCTTGGCGGAATGGACCGATCATGGTGGACCTGCTGCGCCGGGTGGTCCAGGTGAATGGCCAGGCCCTGATGCTGACCCCACGTGAATACGACTTGCTGGCGATGCTGGTGCGCAACGCCGGCCGGGTAATCACGCACCAGCAGCTGCTCAATTCCCTGTGGGGATCGCACCACGCCGAGAACGTCGGATACCTGCGGGTCTATGTCGCCCATTTGCGCCAGAAGCTCGGCCAAGAGGCAAGCAGCCTCATCCGGACAGAAACAGGCATCGGCTACCGCCTGTTGGAGCCGATTCAGGAGCCGCCGCGACAGAATAATGCCGAGTAGGCCGGCCAAACATATCGTCGTCCTCAGTAGCCGCCTGATCGAGTTCGGCCGATTGCCGGCCATAGCTCGGCAACAGCGCGGCGAACGGCGTCCGGAGACCTTCGCCTTCCTGGGTTTCACCCACTCCTGCGGGTGGACCCGAGACGGCCGCTTCATCGTCCAGCACAAGACACAGAGCAAGCGCCTGGCACGCAAGCTGACGGCGCTACGCCAAGAAGCGTGGCGACGGATGCACAAGCCGCTGGTCGAGCAACACCGCTGGTTTTGCGGCGTGCTGCGCGGCCATTACGGCTATTTCGGCATGCCGCACAATTGGCGTTCCCTGAACGGGTTCCTGCAGGAAGTCCGGCGCATCCGGTGCACCTGCCTACGGCGGCGGAGCCAGAAGAACCGGCGTATGGGCTGGGACTGGTTGGAGACTGTGACCGCGTGCCGGCGCTTGCCCCAACCTCACATCACGCATCCCTGGACAGCGTAACCCGTCAGGCCGCCACGGCTCTCTCCACCTGGCGCAGCGCGGCACGCATGGCCGCGACGTAGCGGTTCTGGCCGCGCAGCAGCTCTGTCATCGCGAAGCGGCGGGTCGCGTCGTCGAGGCCGGGCAACTCGGCCGCGACCGCGAGCGTGGGCAGCGGCGGGACGGTGTAGGCCGGGTCGTGGCGGAAACGCGGTTCCCGCGTCGTGTTCACCGGCACCAGGATGCGCGAGAGGGCCTGGATCGCCGCGTTGCGCGCGCCCTCGGGCGCCGTGTCCAGCCCGGACAGCGCGGCCCGCAGGCCAAGGGTCGCCTCGCGCGCCTCCGTCAAGCTGGCGAGGCCTGCCGCGGCGGCCTCGTAGCGGTCGATGGTGGCCAGGAACTCGTCGCAGGTCGCGATCCAGTCGAACGGCAGCACCGCCGGGTTCACCGCCCGCAGGATTGACAGCAGGTAGATGCGGATATCGGTGAGCAGCACGTCGCGGTCGGCGATCTCGATCGTGTCGTTCTCGGTGTGCCAGGCGATGTTGGCGCCGCAGCCGGACACGTCGTACAGGCCCTTCTCCCGCCGCACCGCCTCGGGGATGGTGGAGCTGAGCATGAACCAGCTCGGCAGGCCGATGTTGTTGAAGCTGTAGTCGCCGGCCTGGGGCGGCCGCATGATCGCCACGTCGGCGCCGGGCACCACGTCGCGGATCGACTCTGCGGCCAGCGCGGCGCTCTCGGTGAACGCGCGGGTCTCGTGATAGCTGGTCGCCCAGCGGCAGCCCGGGCTGTCGCAGTTCACCTGGGCGATGCAGTGCTCGTCCAGCTCGTGCGCGAAGCGGTCGGTGAACCAGGTACTGCCGGCATAGCGCCCGGTAGAGTGCCCGGGCCACCATGCCACCTTCACCGACCGGCGCAGGTTCGCGCGGCACGCCCACAGCACGCGCGCCAGCTCCAGCAGGCAGGCGTCGCCGGTCGCGTTGTCGCCCACGCCCACGTCCCAGCTATCGTAGTGGCCGTGCACCAGCAGGAACTTGTCGGGCTCAACGCTCCCGGGGATCGTGGCCACCGGGATGCGCTGCGGGAACCATCCTTCCCGCATCTCGGTCCGGATCGTAGCGACGCCGCCCGCGTGCGCGAGCTGCATCAGGCGCTGCCCATCGGGGTTGTTCACCGCGACGACGGGGATGCGCGGCTTGCGCGGCCGGTCGGTCAGGTCCGGGTTGCCCCAGATGGTGGTGCAGGTGCCCCAGTGGATGTCGACGCCCGGGTTGACCGCGATCAGCCCCGCGCCGCCCCATTCCTCGATCAGCGAGGTCAACGCCGGGTTGCCGAATCCCTGCATGACGACGATGCGCCCGCCGACCTTGGCCCGCACCTCCTCGGTCGAGCGGATGCTGCCGCCGAACAGGGTCGCTATGTCGCGGTTGTAGCTGCGCAGCGCCTTGGGGTTGGCCTGCAGCACCACGAGCTCCGCCGTCAGCCCGGCGGGAACGGACGGGCAGGAGGAGGGCGGCTTGGCGCGGAACGCCACTCCCTCAACCTCGACCCCGGCAGCGAGCGGGACGGACAGGAACAGGTCGGGCTCGTGCACCTCGACCGGGATGTCGTGCGCGCGAAGGCGGCCGGCGATCACGTCGGCCGCCGCGTTCACATCCTCGGGCTGCCAGCGCGGCATGGTGCTGAACTGCTCGACCAGGCCCCAGGGCAGGTCCAGGCTGGCGGCATCCAAGAAGCGGCGCTCGGCGTCGGTGATCGGCATCTTGGGTCCTCTAAGCTGTGGCGCAGTCGATCAGGCGGGCGGCGTCGCGATACGCCGCGGCGACGCGGTGCGGTCACGCAGCAGGGTGGCGATCGCGAAGCCCATCCGCTCCGCCGGCATGCTGTCCAGCGCCTCGCAGGCCGCGAGCGCCGCCAGCGGCGGCACAGTTGGCGTCAACCGGGTCCTCGCGCGGTCTCGCGGCAAAATCGTTGACCAGCCTCCAAGTATGGGCGACGTCGTCGGGCATTGGGCCGGCCCCCAGTTTGCGCTTTAAGACCATGTTTGACCACGATGCTGGAGTCGTCAATCGGCCGGGCGCCGAGTATAGGACATGGCACGCGGCTTGCTTAGCTGATCGTGGGTCAGCGCTTGTCTCGTCGTGAAACGCTGTTTTAGGATGCCGGCAACATCAGGAGGACCGCCTTCGTGACCGCTCCCGACCTCACCCGCCGCGCGCTGCTGGCCGCCCCCGCCCTTGCGCCGATGGCTTCGCTCCCGGCGCTGGCCGCCCCCGGTGATCGCATCCGCAAGATCGTGCTCGTCGGCGCCGCCCAGGCCAGCGACCCGCAGGAGTTCCAGGCCGCCCAGCTCCTCGCAGCAGGTTGGCGCCAGCTCGGCCTTGAGATAGAGGTGCGCGGCCTGCCGCGACCCCAGCTCTCCGCCCTTGTGTGGAACTCGCGGGACAAGTGGGACATGAGCATGTGGCGCATGGTCGGCCGCCCCGAGCGCAGCGACCCGGACGAGTTGACCTATAACCTGTTCAACCCATCGACCGCCGAGGCGGGCTACAACTTCGTCAACTGGATCAGCCCCGAGTATATGAAGGTCGCCGAGGCGCAGCGCGGCGCGATGGACCGCAACCAGCGCCAGGCGCTGCTGCACCAGGCGCAGGACATGGTCGCCGCCGCCCAGCCCTACATCCTGCTCGTCTATCCGAAAAATGTTTTCGCCTTCGACGCGAACGTGCTGAAGCCCGACACGGTGATCGAGCAGCCCGGCATCGGCGTGCGGTCCTTCTGGACTTTCCTGCGGGCGGAGCCGGCCGGCGCCGGGCGCGACATCATCTGCAACGCGGCCGAGGCGCTGGTCGCCTGCAACCCGCTCTACGTCAGCGGCGCGATCGACAGCTGGGTGACGGAGCTGGTCTGGGACCGGCTCATGCGCGTCGGGCCGGACGGCCTGCCGCAGCCCTGGGCGGCGGAGAGCGTGACGCAAGTCGATCCGCTCACGGTCAATTGCGTGATTCGCGCCGGGCAGACCTGGCACGACGGCAAGCCGCTCACGGCCGACGACGTGGTGTTCTCGTTCGAGGCGCCGGCGACGGGCGACAAGTCGCCGATGTACAAGCCTTTCGTCGCCAACGTGGCCAAGGTGGAGGCGACCGGGGACCGCACGGTGCGCTTCACGCTCAAGGCGCCCAGCGCCGCGTTCGAGACCACCACCCTCGCCAAAATCAACCTGATACCGCGCCACGTCTGGGGCCCGATCCTCGCCGACCTCGCGAACAAGCCCCAGAACGCCGAGTCGGTGCAGGCGCCGCAGATCGGCAGTGGGCCCTGGAAGGCGGTCAGCGTGAAGCTGCAGGAGGAGGTCGTGCTGGAAGCCAACCCCGCGCACTGGGAGCGGCCCCGCATGGCCCGCTGGATCCTCCGCGTGGTGACCAACACGGACGCGGCGTTGGGCATGCTGCCGCGCGGCGAGATCAATTTTCTCTCGGATTACCGCGGCGACCCGAAGCTGCTGACCGAGCTCGCCGCCAAAAACCCGAACGTGCGCGTGGTCTCGACCGTGGACATGGGCTTCCGCTTCGCAGCCCCCAACCTGCGCCGCCCGCCCTTCGACGACCCGGCGTTCCGCCGCGCCCTGTCCATGACGGCCAACCGCCCCATGATGGCGCAGGCCGCGTGGAACGGATTTGCCGTGCCCGCCAATTCCACCATCTCGCCCGCGCTGCCGTTCTGGCACAAGCCGGGCATCGACGACGTAAAGCCCGACCTGGCCGGCGCGCGCAAGATGCTGGCCGACGCCGGCTACCAGCTTGTCGGCGGCCGGCTGCACTATCCCGAGGGCAAGAAGGAGACGCTGGCGCCGAACTGAGACGCCATGGCCTACCTCCTCCGCCGCCTCGGGCACATGCTGTTCGTGCTCTGGGCCATCGCGACGATCCTGTTCCTGATGTTCCGGCTGATGCCTGGCGACCCGTCCACCGCCTACATCGACACCACCTTCACGGAGGACCAGCGGCGTCTCGTGCTCGCGCAGTTCGGCCTCGACCGCCCGCTGCCGGAGCAGTACGCGATCTATTTGGGCAACTTGGCACAGGGCGAGCTTGGCCTGTCGTTCCGCCAACGCCGCCCCGTGCTGGGGCTGATCCTGGAGGTGCTGCCCAACACGCTGGTGCTGACGCTCACGGCCCTGGTCGTCGCTTACATCTTCGGCGGGCTCACCGGCGCGTGGCTCGCCTGGCGGCGCGGGTCGCGGACCGAGGCGGTGGCGATCCCGCTGGTGCTGATGACGCGAGCCGCACCCGAGTTCTGGGTCGGCATGGTGCTGATCGCGACGCTTGCTTTCGGCGCGGGCTGGTTCCCCTCCGGCGGCGCCGTGTCCGCGGGCGCCAAGTTCGCCGGTGCCTGGGACCGCATGACCTCGGCCGACTACCTCCATCACCTCGTGCTGCCCGCGATGACGCTCGCGATCTACCTGCAGGGCCTGCCGCTGCTGCTCATGCGCAGCAACATGCTGGAGGTGATGCGCGAGGAGTTCGTGATCATGGCGCGGATGAAGGGCCTACCGGAGCGGTCCATCATGCTTCGCCACGCCGCCCGCAACGCGCTGCTGCCGCTCGTCACCGCGTTCGCCCTGGGCTTCGGCGCCTCGGTTGGCGGCAACGTCGTGATCGAGACCGTGTTCAGCTGGCCCGGCCTGGGCCGCCTGCTGGTCGATGCCGTCGCGGCCAGCGACTACCCCTTGGCGCAGGGCGCGTTCCTGCTGATCGCCGTCGTGCTCGTGCTGATGAATCTGCTGGCCGACCTGCTCTACGGCCTGCTCGACCCGCGCGTGTCCCATGCCGGCTGAGGCAGGCGCCCTCCTTGCCGTGCTCCGCCAGGCGCTGCGCGACCCCTACGCGGTGGCGGGCCTCGCGATTTACGCCGCGTTCGTGCTACTGGCGCTCGCCGCCGGATGGCTCGCGCCGTTCGACCCGACGGAGATCCTGTTCACCCCCGACATGCAGCTTGCGGCCAGCCTGCCACCGAGCGGCGCGCACCTGCTGGGCACGACCAACTTGGGGCGCGACGTGTTCTCTCAGCTGATGCTCGGCACCCGGCCGTCCCTGCTGGTCGGGCTGATGGCGGCCGCCGCGGTTGCGACCATCGGCACGGCGGTGGGGCTGCTCGCCGGCTTCTTCGGCGGCTGGGTGGACCGCGGCTTGATGCGCCTGGCCGACGTCGTGCTCGGCCTGCCGTTCCTGCCCTTCGTCATCGTGCTGTCCGCCCTGCTCGGGCCGTCGCTGCGCAATATCGTGCTGGCGGTGGCGCTGCTGCTCTGGCCCAACGCGGCGCGGGTGATCCGCAGCCAGGTGCTGGTGCTGGCCGGCCGCGGCTACGTCGAGGCCGCCCGGGTCGGCGGCGCCGGGGAGTGGCGCATCCTGCTGCGGCACGTCGCGCCCGGCGTGCTGCCGCTCGCCTTCCTCTACGGCTCCATTGCCGTCGGCTGGGCCATCCTGACCCAGGCTAGCGTCTCCTTTCTCGGCTTCGGCGACAGCGACTTGGTGAGCTGGGGCACCATGCTGCAGGACGCCTATGCCAGCCAGGCGCTCTCCCGCGGCCAGTACTACTGGTTCGTCCCGCCCGGCATCTGCATCGTGCTGGTCGTGCTCGCAGGCTTCCTGGTCAGCCGCGGCTACGAGGACCTGCTGTTCCCCAAGCTCGGCGATCGGGCGTGAAGCTCGCGGTGCGTGATCTGACCGTCGAGTACCGCACGCCGTCCGGCCCGCTGCGGGCGGTGGACCGGGTTGACCTCGCGGTGCCGCAGGGTGCGATGCTCGGGCTGGTGGGCGAGAGCGGCTGTGGCAAATCGACCTTGGCGCGCGCGGTCATGGGCGTGCTGCCGCCGGGCGCGCGGATCGCCGCCGGGCAGGTCGTGCTGGATGGAACCGACCTCGCCGCCTTGGCGCCGGCCGCGCGCCGGCAGCGCCTGTGGCGGGACCTGGCCTTCGTGCCGCAGACGGCGATGAACGCGCTCGACCCGGTGTATCGCCTGCGCGACCAGATGCGCGAGGTGCTGCGCGGACGCGGCGGCCTGTCCCGGCAGGAGGCCGACGCCCGCGCGGCGGCGGGGTTCGCCGAGGTCGGGCTCGATCCGCGCCGGCTGATGGACTACCCGCACCAGTTCAGCGGCGGGATGCGCCAGCGCGCCGGCATCGCGCTCGCGCTGGCCCTGCGCCCCGGCCTGGTGCTGCTGGACGAGCCGGTGACGGCGCTCGACGTGGTGGTGCAGCGCCAGGTGCTGGACCTGCTGCGCGAGTTGTCCGCCTCGCGCCGCCTGTCCGCCGTAGTGGTCACGCACGACATCAGCGTTGTGGCCTACCTATGCCGGGAGGTGGCGGTGATGTATGCGGGCCGCATTGTCGAGCGGGGACCTGCCGATGACGTGCTGGCCCGGCCGGCCCACCCCTATACCATGGGCCTGATGAACGCCTTCCCCGACCTGCAGGGGGACGAGGGCGAGCTGACCAGCATCGGTGGCAGCCCGCCCGCGCTGCTGCATCCGCCGCCGGGCTGCCGCTTCGCGCCGCGCTGCCCGTTTGCGCAGCCGCGCTGCACGGCGGCGGAGCCGCCGGCGATCCCGGTGGCACCGGGTCATGACGCCGCCTGCGTCCGCGCCGCCGAGGCGCCCGCGCTGCGTGCCTTGGCCCGGGAACCCGCCGCGTGGGCGCATTGACCGAGCTGGTGGCGGCCGAGGCGCTGGAGCGGCGCTTCCCCGCGGGGCGGTCGCTGGGCGACGCGCTCGCCGGGCGGCGTCGCACCGTGCGCGCGGTGGACGGCATCGACCTCCGCCTGCGGCGCGGCGAGAGCGTCGGGCTAGTAGGGGAGAGCGGCAGCGGCAAGACCACGATCGGCCGGCTGTTGCTGCGGCTCGACCGCCCGAGCGCCGGGCAGGTCCGCTTCGACAGCGCCGATCTTTCGACCCTGGACCGCGCCGGGCTGCGCCGCTTCCGCGCCCGCGCGCAGCTCGTGTTCCAGAATCCATACGACGCGCTGAACCCCCGCTTCACGATCGGCCGCGCGCTGGCCGAGCCGCTGGCAAGCCTCGGCGTGCCCCGCGCCGAGCACGCCGGACGGGTGGCCGAGGCCCTGCGTCTGGTGCGGCTGGACGGACAGGCCCTGCTGCTCGGCCAACACCCCCATCAGCTCAGCGGCGGGCAGTTGCAGCGCGTGGCGCTGGCCCGCGCCCTGGTGCCGCGCCCCGACTTCCTCGTCGCGGACGAGCCGGTGAGCATGCTCGACGTGAGCGTGCGCGCCGGCGTGCTGAACCTGCTGCGGGACCTGCGCGCCCGGCTGGGGCTGACTGCGCTCTATATCTCCCACGACCTCACGCTCGTGCGCTACGCGTGCGAGCGGACCGTGGTGCTCTACCTCGGTAAGATCGTGGAGGATGGGCCGACCGCCGAGGTGATACGCCGGCCCGCGCACCCCTATACCGTCGCGCTGATCGCCGCGGTGCCGCGGCCCGTGGTGGACCAGCCGCGCGGCCCCCTGCCGCTGCGCGGCGCCATCGGCGATGCGACCAACCCGCCCAGCGGCTGCCGGCTGCGCGACCGCTGCCCCCATGCGTTCGCCCGCTGCGCCGAGCAGGAGCCGCCCTTGCTGGAAGTGGGCCCCGGGCACCGCGCCGCCTGCCACCTGCACGACCGGGCCGCGCCATGACCGGGCCGGAGCACACCATCCAGGCCGGGCGCGCCCGGCCTCCAGCACTGCTGCGACGAATGGAGACGCTCGCATGACCTGCGACCCGGTGACGCTCGAGATCATCCGCGGCGCCATCCGCGCGGCGCAGGCGGAGATGGAGGCGTTGCTGGAGCGCACCGCCATCAGCGCCTTCATCCGCGAGAAGAAGGATTTCTACACCGCGCTGTTCGACGCGGACGGCGCCATGGTGGTCGGCAGCAACGTGCCGGTGTTCGGCGACGTGACCGGCCCCGTGTTCGCCCGCCACCCCATCGAGACGATGCGGCCCGGGGACCTGTATTGGTACAATGACTGCTACGGCAGCCGGGGCGCCGTGTCGCACTCCAACGACCAGGTGTTCCTCGCGCCGGTGTTCCAGGCCGGGCGCCGCTGCGCCTTCGTCATGGGCTGGGCGCACTTCGCCGACATCGGCGGGCTGCATCCCGGCAGCATCAGCCCCGACGCCACCAGCATCTTCCAGGAAGGCATCATCATCCCGCCGACCCGGCTCGTCGCCGAGGGCGTGACCAACGACGCGGCGCTGGAGATCTTCCACCGCAACTCCCGCTACCCCGAGCAGAGCCGCGGCGATACGCGGGCGCTGATGGCCAGCGTCGAGCTGGGCGTGCGCCGCATGGAGATGATCGTCGGCCGGTTCGGCGCCGCCGTGGTGCAGGACGCGCTGGGGCAACTACTCGCGCGGACGGAGCGGCTGGTGCGGGAGCGGCTGCGCGCCACCTTCCCGCCGGGCACCTGGCGCTTCACCGACGCGATCGACTCGGACGGCCACGGCAACGGCCCGTTCCGCATCCGCCTCGCGCTGACCCACACGCCAGAGGGGCGGCTGCTGCTGGACGCGACCGGGACCGACGACCAGGCGCCCGGGCCGGTGAACTTCCTGATGAACCCCGACGTGCCCGGCATGGCGCTGGGCCTGTTCTTTCTCGGCGGCGACCCGGCCCAGGTCTGCAACGCCGGCGGGCCGCGCGCGCTCGACGAGGTCCGGCTGCGCGAGGGCTCCCTGCTGCAGCCGCGCTTCCCCGCCCCGCTCGGCATGCGCGGGCTGACGATGATGCGCGTGCTGGCCGCGCTAAACGGGCTGGTGAACGTCGCGGGCGGGGAGGCGCCGGCCGCGCACGCCGCCTACGTCATCCTACTGCTGCGCGGCACGGCGGACGGCAGGCCGTTCCTCATGTCGGACGGCATTGGCGTCGGCTACGGCGGGCGCGCGACGGCGGACGGGATCGACGCCGTGTACTTCGTCGCGCAGGAGAACTACCCAGTCGAGTTCCTCGAGCAGACCTATCCCGTGCGGCTGCGCGAGTACGGCGTCCACCGGGACAGCGGCGGCGCCGGGCAGCGTCGCGGCGGCTGCGGCGTGGTGCGCGAGTACGAGATACTGGCGGACGAGGCTAGCCTGGCCGTGCGGATCGACGGCGTGGCGAATCCGCCCTGGGGCTTCGCGGGCGGCATGGGCGGCGGGCCAGGGCGCGCGGTGGTGAACCCCGGCGCCCCGGACGAGCGGCTGCTCGCGCCGCTGTCGGACGGCAACCTGCTGCGCCGCGGCGACATCCTGCGGATCGAGACCGGCGGCGGCGGCGGGCACGGCCACCCGCACGACAGGCCCGCCGCGGCCGTCGCAGCGGATGTGGCCGGCGGGTTCGTCTCCGAGGCGGCGGCGCACTCGCTCTACGGCGTGGCGCTGCGGGACGGCGTGGTGGACCCGGCCGGGACGGCTCGGCTGCGCGCCGCGCGCCCGGACGCGGCGCGGTTCCACCGCAAGGAATACGCCGATGCCGCGGAGTAGCCTCTCCGTTGCTGTTGATATCGGCGGCACCTTCACGGACGTAACGGTGCAGGATCCCGGCAACGGCGAGGCGTGGCGTGCCAAGGTGCCGAGCACGCCCGGCGACCCCTCGGTCGCGTTCCTCGCCGGCGTGCAGGCCGCGCTGGCGCTGGCCGGCGCCGACGCGGGTGCCGTGGGCCGCGTGCTGCACGGCACGACCGTCGCGACCAACCTTGTGCTGGAGGGCAAGGGCGCTCGCACCGCGCTCGTCACCACGCGGGGCTTCCGCCATGTCATGGAAATCGGCCGGCAGGACATCCCGCGCCGTGCCAACCTGTACGCCTGGGTCAAGCCGGCCCGCCCTGTCCCGCCGAGCCGTGTGCTGGAGGTGGACGAGCGGCTCGGGCCCGGCGGCGCCGTGCTGCGCCCGCTGGACGAGGCCAGCGTCCATGCCGCCGCGGCAGCGCTGCGCGCGCTGGGCGTCGAGGCCGTCGCGGTTTGCTTGCTGCACTCCTACGCCAACCCCGCCCCCGAGCGGCGCGTGGCGGAGCTGCTGCGTGAGGCCCTGCCCGGCGTCGCCGTGACCGCCTCCGCCGACGTGCTGCCCGTCGTGCGCGAGTACGAGCGCAGCCTGGCCACGGTGCTGAACGCGGCCGTCATGCCGGCCGTGTCCACCTACGTCGAGCGGCTGGAGCGCCGGCTGGGCGAGGCGGGCGTGACGGCGCCGCTGCTGCTGATGAAGTCGAACGGCGGCGTCGCCGGCGCCGGCGCCATCCGCCGCGCCCCGGTTGCGACCCTGCTCAGCGGCCCCGCCGCCGGCGTCGTCGGCGCGCGGCACGTGGCGGCCGCGGCCGGCGTGCAGGACCTCATCACCGTCGATATCGGCGGGACCAGTGCGGATATCTGCCTGATCGCCGGTGGGAGGATCGGACTGACGTCCCAGGGGCATGTCGGCGCGTGGCCGCTGCCGCTGCCGATGGTCGATATGGTGACGATCGGCGCCGGCGGCGGCAGCCTGGCCCGCGTGCGGGACGGCGCGCTGCTGGTCGGCCCGGAATCCGCCGGCGCTGTCCCCGGCCCGGCCTGCTACGGCGCCGGCGGCACCGAACCCACCGTCACCGACGCCCACGTCGTGCTGGGCCACCTGCCGCCGCGGCTGCTCGGCGGGCGGATGGCGCTGGACCCAGCGCTCGCCGAGCAGGCGGTGCGCCGCGGCGTCGCGGAGCCGCTCGGCCTGTCGATGCACCAGGCGGCGCGCGGTATCCTCGCCATCGCCGATAACGCCATGGTGGGCGCGATCCGCGTGGTCTCGGTCGAGCGAGGGCATGACCCTCGGCGCTTCGCCCTGGTGGCGTTCGGCGGCGCCGGGCCGCTGCATGGCTGCGCGCTGGCCGAACTGCTGGGGATCGAGACCGTGCTGCTCCCGGCCGCACCCGGCGTGCTGTGCGCGGAGGGCCTGCTGGCGGCGGACCTGCGCGCCGCCTTCAGCCGCAGCGTGACCGCCGCATCCAGCGTCGAGCCGGTCTTCGCCGAGCTGGAGCGCGAGGCCGAGGCCTGGCTTGCCGAGGAGGGCGTGCCCGAGGCGGCGCGCAGCATCCGCCGGGTCGCGCTGATGCGCTACGCGGGGCAAGGCGGGGAGCTGGCAGTGCCGTGGCCCGGCGACCACCCGGCCGCCGCAGCCGGCTTCGTCGAGGCGCACCAAGCGCTATACGGCTTCACGCTGGATGCGCTCGTCGAGTTGGTGACGGCGCGGACCGAGGCTGTGGGACGATTGCCTGCCCCGGTGCTGCCGAGCCTGCGGCCGGGCGCCGTGCCGGACCCGCTGGATCACGCCACGCTCCACCTCGCCTCGGGCGCCGTCCGCGCCCCGGTGCATGACCGCGCGGCCCTCGGCGCCGGCGCGTGGCTGCAAGGTCCCGCGATCCTGACCCAGTTGGACAGCACGACGCTGGTGCCGCCGGGCTGGTCGGCCGAGGTCGATCGGTCGGGCACGATCAGGCTGCGGCGGTGAGGGTCCGCCACATCTTCCAGCGCTACGTGGCTCTGGCGTCGGTACGGGCGCTGAGGGGCACGCCGGCGGCGCCCGTCCGATCGCCCGCGGCGCGCTCTACCACATGCTGCAGAACCGGCTCTACCGGGGTGAGATCGTGCACAAGGAAGCGGCCTATGCCGGTCAGCACGCGATGATCATCGAAGCCGACCTGTGGTATATCAGTCCTAATACAGCGGTCTTCTCTGGGTAATGTGAGAGGCTGACCGGGAATGATATCGGAACGAGCGTGGGCCGGCCACCATCAGCGGGCTAGCGGGGTGGTTGGTCGGGCAGCGGATGGACCGCCAGAAGCAAAACGAGCGAGTTGCTGGCATTACGGCTCCGATCCGAGTCAGACTCTGAGAGAGGTCTCTCCTAAGTTTCTGCCGCGAGTTAGGGCCGCCCTCGCTGCGTTAGTGCAGGAATGCTCTCAGGCATAAGTCGTTGGCTGCGGTTCCTTTAGGCCGGGGCGATACTCGAAGCGCTTCCCGGCCTGATGGCCGGCTTCGTAAGCGTCTGTGAGCACATACTTCTTTGTTGCCCGGCTTCGAGCGCGTAGGCTCAAACCAAGCCTTGCCACCTCATCGTCTACGATCGACTCTTTCACCACCATCAGATCGCGACCCGAGCCGTTCCGCCGCACCGCTTCGCGCGCCTGCCGGAGGTCATGGAGCTTGGCGCGGATGCCGCTGCCAAGGCCGGTGTGGAACGACGTCGTTGCACTGCGGCGGTCGCGCGAGTGGATGTCGCCGTAGATGTCGCTCGCCCGAAACCGAGCCGTCTCGGTGTCAAATGCCGTGTCGACCAGATCGTAGAGGTAGTGCGCCGCCTCGACGTCCCCCGGCATGCCAAAGAAGATGTGCCGCAGCGTGCCGGCTTGCGTCTTCTCTGCCCAGGCCCGGCAGTCGAAGAACGCGGCGATGGCGGGGACACACTCGTCCACCGGGCCAACCCGGCGCCGGTCCGTGTCGACGCCGATCCCTTCGCAATCTTGCCGGCGAAGATCGAGTTCGCTCATGGACAGGCCGTGACGGTCCAGCAATTCGGCAACCTTACTCGCCGCGGCAAGCGCCTCCTGTTCGGTGCACCCTTGCTCAATCGTCTTGGCGCGAAGCGCCTGGATGCGCCCGATCAGCTTGTCCAGTTCGGCGCTGCTATGCCTGTGCCGGCCGGATGCCGCCATCCTCACGTGCCGGCGCAACTCGTCGAACAAGCTGCGGACCTGTGCCGGCGCCTGCCGCTGAGCGATTGCACGATCGACAGAAGCGGCAACGGCATCCAGTTCCAGCGTGGCGGATACGCCGGCCGTGCCGCGCCGCTGCAAGGTCTCGAGTTGGACGAGGACGATCTGCCGATAAGCCTCGGCCAGACCGTCGCGCTTCGCATCCCGGGCCATCAGCACCGAGATCAACCCATCCAGGATCGAGCTGAGGCCGGTCAGCTCCCGTGCACGCTGAACGTCCTCCGGCCGTGGGGACGCACCGCCCCGCTCCGACCAGGCATACGCGAGCGCATCGAGCTCGCTGTCGTCCGGGCCAAACGGGTGGTCGCCATCCCTGGACGCGCCCGACTGCGGCCGGTCGAAGCCGGGTGTGGGGGGCGTGCCATGCCGGGCAATGCGTCGGTACACCGCCTCGGCACAACGCAGTGCGTTGCCGAGCCCGCTTCCGTCCGATCGCACGAAGCTTTCCGCGATCGCCAAGGCCGCCTTGTCCAAGGGTGTGACCGGGCCGGCGAATACAAACCGTCCTTCGCCAAGGGGGGCCAGTCGTCCGATTACCGTGCTGTCTGCCGTCCCTGCCGAGATATCGTCCTGCAGGAGATGCAGGATCTCGCCGGTAGCAAGGTCCTGCCCGCGGAACACACCCTTACTCACCGGCATCTCGATCTTGAACAGGCGAAACCGCGCCTGCTGCAACGCTTTCAGTGCCACGGTCTCGCATGTGTCAGCGGAGCCCCGGTTCCGGGCCAGCCGGTCAAATGCGGTTGCTCCACTCGCAGAAGGCGTGGCCAGTGCCAGATCGACCGCAAGAGCGATCGCGTCCGAAATGGCCAGCATGCCTGCCGCGCCGCATTCCTGGACGTTGCCTCGTGCGAGCCATTGCCGGGCCATGGACTCAGCTCGGTCGCTCGGCAGGAAACGAAGAGCCTGGAGGGAGAGTCGGCCGATTGCATCACGGATGCTGCGACCATCTCCGGCTCGCTTCGCAGTGCCGGCTTCAAGGCTCTTGCTTGGCTTCGCCCTCATGCGCTCTCGTCCAAATGCTGATCGGAGCCCTGCTATCACGGCCGGCGGAGTCGCCACACTTGTATGCCAGGCTTGGGTTCATCAGAGCGGAGCTTTTCGGCCCGGTTTACCGCCGCATCCAGTTGATGATCGCACCGGCGACGGCGACCGGCTGTTCCGGCAGCATCGCGTGGCCGGCATGCGGGATCAACACGAGCGTCACCCGGCCGGAGCCCAACTCGTCGATCAGCGCGCGAGACTGTTCCCGGGGGATGATCACATCGTCCGCTCCCTGGAGGTCCAGGATGGGCACGGTGCCCCCGGCCGGCACGTACGCCCCGGGCGGAACGGCGGCGGCAGCCTTGAATTCGGCGGACTGGAGCTCGGGATACCAGCCGTTCAGCCAGGCCGAGGGATCGCTGCCCGGCGCAAAGTAGCCAATCTGGAGATACTGCAGCCGCTCCGGCTCGGGCAGCGACAGGTCCGACGCCCGGGCGATGGCCTGCTTGACGGGTTCGCTGAGGAAGGCGCGGCCCGAAGCCGCGACCAGGACCACGCCGCGCACCAGGTCGGGCCGCTCCGTCGCCAGGGTGCGCGCGACGGTATTGCCGTAGGCATGGCCCAGCACAACGGCCGGCGCTGCTGCCGCATGTTCCACCACGGCGGCGATATCGACGGCGAAGTCGTGCAGGGTGGCCACCGCCAGCGGCCCCACGCTGCCGCCGATTCCGCGCGGCTCCGGGCACAGGACGCGGAACCCGGCCGCACCAAGCCGGGCAGCCAGGTCGTCGAAGTCAGCGGCACCACGCCCGAGCGACGGGAGTAGCACGATCGCCGGACCGGTGCCGCGGTCGGTGTATGCGAGGACGACGTCGCCATGGCCTGTTGTTGCTGTGCGGACCGGCTGGGCGGCAGCGAGGGCCGGTCACGCCACCATCAGCAGGCCGATCATGGCGCGCCAGGCTGTCATCACGACGCATCCCGTGCACGCAACGTCTTCTTGTCGATCTTGCCGTTGAACAGGCGCGGCAGGTCGGCGGCGAAGGCCACCACGCGCGGCTTCTTGTAGCTGGCGATCATGGCCCGGCAATGCTCGACCAGTTCGGTCGGATCAGGTCGGTGGCCCTCGCGCAGCACGATCCAGGCCTTCACGCTCTCGCCCCATTCGGGGTCCGGCACCGCCGTCACCGCGGCCTCGTGGACGGCGGGGTGGCTCATCAGCGCATCCTCGACCTCGCGCGAATAGATGTTTTCGCCGCCGGAAATGATCATGTCCTTGAGGCGATCCGCGACGAACAGGAACCCGGCCTCATTGAGGAAGCCGACGTCGCCGGTCCGGAACCAGCCATCCCGCACGGCGGACAGCGTCAGGCCCGAGCGGCTCCAATATCCCGACATGAGGCCGGGACCCCGTACCAGGATCTCGCCGAGCTCCTCGGTGTCGCAATCGGATCCGTCGGGCCGGACGGTACGGATGTCCACGCCAAAGAAGGGTTGCCCCGCGGAGCTGAGGCGGCGCGCTTCGGCAGCCGTCCCGTCGGGACGATGCTGCCCGGCCTTCAGCACGGTGACTGCGATGCATTCGGTCATGCCATAGACCTGCAGGAATACGGGCCCGAACGCGTCGAGCGCCCGCCGCAGCAACGGTAGCGCCATGGGGGCCGAAGCATAGTGCACGCACCGCAGCCGCGAGGTGTCGGTCGCCGGCAGGCTGGGATGATCGAGCAGCCGGGCGATCATGGTGGGGGCCAGGTGTGCCGCGGTCACGCGGCCGGCCGCGAGGGCTGCGAGCACGGCGGCGGCATCGAAGCTGCGATGCAGGATAGTGACGGCGCCCAGGAACCAGAAGGCCATCTGCTCGATTTTGCCGCCGATGTGGAACAGCGGCATCACGATCAGCAGCCGGTCGTCGGGGCGGGCGTCACCCTCCCAGGCGATCGCCGTCGCGGCGCCGAGCAGGGCGCGGTGGCTGAGCATGACGCCCTTGGCCAAGCCGGTGGTGCCGCTGGTGTAGATCAGGCTTTCGATGTCTTCGGGCGACACCGCGGCGGCGGGCCGGGTGCCGGAATGAGCGGTGATGAGCGCATCGTAGGTCTTCGCGCCCTCGACGGCTCCATCCAGGGCGATCCAGTGCGGCATCGGAAAGCTGTCGCGGAGCCGGGCCGCGGCCTCCCGCGAGGGCTCGTCGAAGATCAGCACCTCCGGCTCGCAGTCCGCCAGGATGCGAAGCAACTCGGGCACGGCTAGGCGCCAGTTCAGGTTCACGGTGATCAGCCCGGCGGCCCCGCACGCGGCGAACACCTCGAAATACTCGGGCCGGTTCTGCGACAGGATCGCCACGCGGGACTGCCGGGCAAGGCCGAGGCCGAGCAGGGCATGGGAGAACGCGAAGGACCGGGCGGCAAATTCGGCATGGGTGCGGACAGTCCCCTCGAACTCGAAGGCGGGGTCGGCGCCGCGGAGGCGAGCGTTGCGCTCGAGCACGTCGGCCGTGGTGCGGATGCCCGTCATGCCGCAGCTGCCGGCGGCAGGCGGAGCATGGCCGTGGCGATGCCATCCTGGACCACGGTGCCGTCGTGCCGGACCAGGCTGAGGCGGCGGTCGACCAGATATCGCGTGCCGTCCGAGGTAACGCGGGTCGAGAGGAACTCGACCTCGACATGCACGGTGTCGCCGATGAGCAGGGGCTTATGGAACGACCATTCCTTGAGCGAGAGGGCCCCGACCATCTCGTCAGCGAACTCCACGGCCCCGGATTGCATGCCCATGGCAAGCGCGATGCCGAGCGTGCCGTGCATCAGCCGCTGCCCGGCCGGCGTCGCGCGGGCGTATTCTGCGTCGGCATGGATGGGGTGCCAATCGCCGCACAGCATCATGAACATGCCGTGGTCCGCCTCGGTGAGGGTGCGGCCGGCGCTGCCATAGCGGGCGCCGGGGACGATGTCGGGGAAGCTGACGGAAGCGGCCATGGCTCAGCCTTTCTTCAGCCCGGCGACCATGTCCGGCAGAAGCGGGCAGGCGCCCTCGGCCATGGAGCGGAACGCGACATCGCCGGGGATGGTGCTGACCAGATCGTAATAGTCCCAGGGTCCCTTGGAGTCGGCGGGCGACTTCACCCGGAAGACATAGTTGTCATGAATGCCGCGGCCATCGGCGCGGACGGACCCCTGGCCGAACGCGTCGTCGTCGCTCGGCATGGACTTCATCTGGCGGATGATCTGCGCACCGCTGGCGGCGGAGCCGACGGCATGGACGGCCCTGAGATAGTCGAGCACGACGCCGTAGACGCCGGCCTGCATCATGGTGGGCTCGCGCCCGTTGCTGCGCGCGGACCACTTGGCGGCGAAGCGGCGGGTGCGGTCGTTGAGGTTCCAGTAGAAGGTCTCGGTCACCAGTAAGCCTTGCGCGGCATCGAGGCCGATCGCGTGGACATCGGTGATGAGCATGGACAGGCCGGCGAGGGTCTGCTTGGCCGTTAGACCGAATTCGCGGGCCTGCTTGGCGCATCGCCCGGTGTCGTCGCCACCATTGGCCAAGGCGACGACGGCTGCGCCCGAGGCCTGGGCCGACAGCACGTAGGAGGAGAAGTCGGTGGTGTTCAGCGGATGCCGGACCGCGCCCAGCACCTTGCCGCCGAGGCGCTCGAGACTGCGGGTCATCTCGTCCTGCAGGCTCTGGCCAAAGGCGTAGTCGGCGGTGATGAAGAAGCAGGTGGTCTTGCCAGCCTTGAACAGAGACTGCGTAAGGGCGGTGGTTTGGGCGTAGGTGTCGTAGGTCCATTGAACCGTGTTGGACGAGCACTGGGCGCCGGTGAGCAGTGTGGTGCCGCCTGCCGAAACCAGGCAGGCCTTGTCCTTCTCGCGGGCCAGGGTGCTCACGGCGAGAGCGACGGCGGAGTTGCCGAGATCGACGGCGGCGTCGACGCCGCCGCGGTCGAACCAGTCGCGGACGATGCCGACGCCGACGTCGGGCTTGTTCTGGTGGTCGGCGGAGATGACCTCCACCGGCCGGCCGGTGGCGGCGGTAAACTCTCCAGCCGCGATCTGGGCGGCGCGGCTGGAGCCGGGACCGCTGCTGTCGGAGAAGACGCCGCTTTGGTCGTTGAGAACCCCGATGCGGACGGGCTTGGCGCTCTGTCCCCGCCCGGGTCCGACGATGGCGGTGGCCAATGGCAGCGACAGCGCCAGGCGGCGTGTGAGCTTGTACATCGTGTTCCCCCTTGCGGCCTCGATGGCCCTCGCCGGTTATCCGGCTTGATCGCGCGGCTTATCTGGATGGCATCAGCGAACGGAGTCGTGGGTTTCCAGGCCAGGTTTGAACTTGCCTTGCAGGAAGTCGCCGATGCCCTCCTTCTTGAAGGCGTCCCCTTGCTTGTTGATGAGTTCCTGTTCCTTCGCGAACGAGTAGGCCATCGCGGCGTCCCAACTCATCTCGAGCGAGAGATGGTAGGCTTCCTTGGTCGCGGCCATCGCGTGGGGGTCCTTGGCGGCGAGTTCGCGCGCCAGCGCCATGGTCTCGGCCTTGAGGTCGGCGTTCGGCACGGCAAGGTTGATCAGGCCGATCTTCTCGGCGGTGCGGCCATCGAAGGGGCGGCCGGTCATGCCGTACCAGAGGGCGTCGCGGGGGCGGAGCAGGTTGGCGAGGCTCTTGCTGACAGGGCCGCCGGGGAACAGCTTAAAGTTGATTTCCGAGAGCCCTAACGTGACGTCCTCGCCGGCTATCGCCAGATCGCAGCCCTCCACGATGGAGAAGGCGCCGCCGAAACAGAAGCCGTTGATCATGGCGATGGTCGGCTTGGGGTAATGGCGCAAGGTCCGTGCCCGCCATTCGACGGCCATGCGCCAGGCCTTCTCGTATTCGGTCGGCGTGTCCTTCAGCGCGATGAAGAACTCCTTTAGGTCCATCCCTGCGCAGAAGAAGTCCCCCGCGCCGGTGATGACCAGGCAACGGACGTCGTCATCGTCCCGCAGCCGTGCGAGGACATGCGTCATCTCGCGGTGCACCGTGGGGCTCATCGCGTTGCGCTTCGCCGGGCGGTTGAGCGTGATGGTGGCCACCTTGTCCGCGATGTCGACGAGCAGGGTTTCATAGTCCGCGCGCTGCTGTGGCAGGTCATGGGGCATCGTTGCCGCTCTCCCTTCTGCTTGCATTCCGGTCTTGTCGTCGTGCCGGCCGAGGAAAGACTTTGAGCGGGCGCCGACGGACAAGCTAATCAGCGTCGGTGATATTAGGTATTCAGCAAATGGATATAGAAAAGCTCGACCTGAACCTGCTGCGGGTGATGCAGGCCATCGACCAGGAGGGCAGCGTCACCCGCGGCGCGCAGCGCCTTGGGCTGTCGCAGCCTGCTGTGAGCAACGCGTTGGGGCGGTTGCGGACGATGCTGGAAGACCCGCTGTTCGTGCGCAGCAGAAGCGGCGTGAAGGCCACCCCGCGGGCTCGCAGGGTGGTGTCGGCGCTGGATGCGGCTATGGGACTCATCCGGCAAGGCCTGCGCGAGGGAGTGGCGTTCGACCCCGAGACGGCGCGGCAGTCCTTCGCGCTGCTGGTGTCGGACCTCGGCGAGCTCGTGTTCCTGCCGCAGTTGATGCAGCGCGTGCAACAGGACGCGCCCGGCGTTTCGGTCAACGTGGCCCAACTCGCGCGGGTGGGGTACGCGGAAGCGCTCGAGGCGGGCTTGGCGGATCTCGCGGTCGGCTACCTGGTTGCCCCGCGCAGCAGCCTGCGCTCGCGCCGGCTGTTCTCGGAGGTGTTCGTCTGCATGGTGCGGTCGGACCACCCGGCCGCGGGCGTCCCGTTGACCCTGGAAGGCTACCTGGCGCTATCGCATGTGGCGGTCGCGCGCCGGGGCGGGCAGGAGGGAAAGATCACGGCGGCGCTGAACGCGCTGGGCGTCGAACGGCGCGTTGCGTTGACCATTCCCCATTTCGCGGCGGCCCCCGGCGTCGTGGCGGCATCGGACCTAGTGGTGACGGTTCCGCGCAAGATGGTGGACTTGTATGCCAATATCGGCGTGATCGGGTTGCCGGTCCCGTTTGCCGTGCCGGGTTTGGAGTTGGCCCTCTACTGGCATGAACGATCGCAGGATGACCCGGCGAACCGCTGGCTTCGCGGCGTCTTCGTCGAACTCTTTTCGGACAACGCACCAACCCGGAAGCAGGCCCGGCCGGGTGCCGTGGGCAGGGTCAGATCATGAGCGCGCCGAAGAACGCCGACGGCGTTGTCAGGTTGGCGCGCGTGGTCGGCCGGGGGAGCCGACTTGGAATGGCAAGCTCCAACTCCTACCGCGGCTTCCGCTACCCGGCCGAGGTGTCCAGCACGCGGTGAGCGTGAACACGACCTGGAAATAGCCGACCGGCAGCAGGTCGGCCTCGCGCGCCGCCAGCCACTCCCTTGCCGCCGCGCCCTGGCACTTGGGGCAGTGCCGGTTACGGCAGCTGTTGTAGGCGATGCGGCGGTGGCCGCACGCCTCGCCGCCCTCGATAGGGCCGCCGAGGGCGGCGGGTGGCCTCCTTCACACCTCGGCCGGGCTGTCCATCGCCGGCATGGCGTCCTCGTTCATCACGACGCTGCCCGATGAGCCTTTCGCACCTACAATCCCAGCACGACCCGCACGCCGTCCTCGATCGCGCGCAGATCGGCCATCGCTAATGGTCCCACGCGCCGGGTCAGACGACCCTTGTCCACAGCCCGAACCTGGTCGCACACCGCGACGCTTCCCACGCCAGCCGAGGCCGTCGCCACCACGATGGGCGGTCGCGGCGTCGGCCCGGTGGACAACGGCACGACTACTACGGTGCGCCGCGCCAGGTTCAAGGCGTCAGCTGTCAGCACCACGGCTGGCCGCATCTTGCGGATTTCACTGCCACGCGTGGGACCGAGGTCCACCCACCATACCTCGCCCCGCCGCACGCTGACGGGGGGTATGACCGGCTGGCTCACCCGCGCGGTGCCGTGAGGGTTTCTGCTTCCACCCCGTCACCGATGGTGCCATCCCACTCCGCCATTTCGGCCATGAGTCGCTCGTCCTGCTCGACCTCCAGCGCGACTCTATACAGCGGATCATCCTCACCGCCCTCGGGGGCCAGGGCCTGCTCCAGCAAGCCCTGTACGAACGCACTGCGTCCCCGTGCTGGCACCTGGTGTTTAAGCCGACGCGCCAACTCTTCCGGAATCCGCACGAGGAGCTGTTGTGTGGCCATCCTCACATTCCTCCCATTGCAGTACTCGCTATCACTATCAATAGCATTCTGCACGGGTGAAGGCGAGCGGCACCGTTCTCTTATCCTCCGGTCGCCCAACTTCGGCCCTCGGCGGGTGTCTTCAGCCCGACGGTGACGAGCATCTGGAGACGATCCCCTTGGATATGGTTTCTGATCGTTCTCTGGCCCTCACGGAAGTTCCTTTCAGCGGTGGTGGTTGCACCGATCTGGCGCCGGTCGTTAGGCTGTCCAAAACGGGAGGAAGCGAGATGAAGCATTGTGCATTGATAGCCGTTGCGGCGTGCTTTGTCGCAGCGGCGGCCCAGGCAGATGACCTCCGCGTCCGCGGGATCGGCAGCTACCATGTGGGTGGTCGTGAGGTGACACTCTCCGGCCTGCCGACGCAGGAGATCAGCTTCACGGCCGGCATGGCGCCGGTGAAAGTTGATCCGAATGGGCAGTTCGAGGCGTTCCAGATGTATGTGCAATACGTGCGTCTGGCCGAGCCAAAGGCGCGCTATCCGCTAATGATGTGGCACGGCGGTGGGCTTACGGGAGTCACGTGGGAAACGAAGCCGGACGGCAAGCCCGGTTGGCAAAGCTACTTCCTCAGCCAGGGCCATGACGTCTATGTGTCGGATGCAGTCGAACGCGGCCGAGCGTCCTGGGCGCGCTACCCCGAGATCAACCCCTCGCCACCCTTCTTCCGGCCCAAACAGGAAGCTTGGGAGCTGTTCCGCATCGGCCCGGTCGGTTCATGGGCGACGAAAACTGCTTTTCCTGGCACACAGTTCCCGACAGCTTCGTTTGATCAGTTTATGAAGCAGGGCGTGCCGCGTTTCGCCACCAGCGACAAGGAGATCCAGGCGGCGTACGACGCCTATGTGCAGAAGGCGTGCCCGTGCGTGATCATCGTGCACAGCCAAGGCGGCAATTTCGCAATGACTGCCGCGCTGCACGCGCCCGACAAGGTCAAGGCGATCATTGCCGTCGAGCCATCTGGCGCACCGCCCTCTACGACAGATGTTTCAACTCTGAAGGGAGTGCCCCACCTGTTCATCTGGGGCGACCACCTGGCCGAGCATCCGGCCTGGCCGAAGTTCCAGGGCGCGGTTGCCGCATATCGGGAAACACTGGCCAAGGCCGGCGTTCCGGCAGACTGGGTGTGGCTGCCGGAGCGCGGCATCACCGGCAACACCCACATGCTGATGATGGAGGGGAACAGCGACCAAGTTGCCGCGCTGATCCAGAACTGGATGGAGCAACACGCGCTGATGAAATAGGGCGATTATCGCGGGGTGCTGATGTCGATCGCGTGGATCAATCCATCAGCATGCCGCCATTCACATCCAGGAACTCGCCCGTTATGTAGCTGGCCTGTCGGGAGCAAAGGAAGGCGACCGCCGGGGCCACGTCTTCGGGTGTGCCGCGCCGGCCCAGCGGGATGGCCATGCCGGGCATCGGCTTGGTGTCCTTGGGGTGGCCGACGGCATCGTTGAAATCGGTGAGTGCGATCGAGCCTGGCAGGACGGCGTTCACAGTCACCCTGTACTCGCCGAGTTCCTTGGCCATGATCTTCGTCAGGGCGCCCAGCGCCGCTTTCGACGCCGCATATGAAAGCACGTCCGTCCGCCCGATCATCTTTACCACCAGCGAGGCACGTTTGCTGCGCCAGCGCTTCGTCCAGGTCGGCGACTGCGACAACGGCCCCTTCGGCCGCAAGCGACTCCGCGATGGCCCGTCCGATGCCCTTGCCTCCGCCGGTCACCACCGCCAGCTGTCCCGCATATCCGAAGTCCATGTCCGGCGCTCCTTTGATCAGCCCTTCACGCCGCCCGCGGCCAGGTTGGCAACGAACGCGCGCTGGACCAGAATGAACCGCACTGCGGGCGGCAGCGTCGAAATCGTCGCCACGGCCATCACATGCTGCCACGAGGTCGAGTAGTCGCCGGTGAACGACGCCAGGCCGACCGAGATCATCCAAAGCCCGCTGTCCGAGATCAGCGTGCGGGCAAAGAAATACTCATCCCACGCCGAGATGAAGGCGAACACAGCCACCGCGGCGATGCCCGGGGCGGCCAGGGGCGCCGCAACACGCGGCCAGTGTGGGGCAGCGTCCACTCATTGGTGGCGAACGAGAACTCGCCCGAGATGCCCTGTGCCAAGGCAGGCGACGCCAGGGTGGATGCCGCTGCGGCGCTAAGACACAGGGCGGTCCTGCGACTGAGACCAGCGCCGTGCGACGGCTGCAGCCACGTAGTCGTTGTTGTCGGCGTTGTCCGTGATCCCAGCGCAGATCAGAACGGCTTGCGACACTCCGTTCTGGTCCATTTCCCACAAAAGCTGCTCGACAGCGCCGCGGGACTCCGGATCGGGCACCGGCGGCTGATAGGGCCAGCGCGGCCAGGCGTGGCAATGGCCGTCCAGGATCATTCCGGCCCTGCCCACTGATGGTTCCGGCCACGCACTTGCGACTCTCTCCAGCTATGGTACGAAGGCGACTGTGTTAGCGCTCGCTCGTCGATGCAAGGACGCCGGTTGGCCATGATGACGGGTGCGCCGCCAGCACGCAGTTCCCGCAGCAGCGGGCATGTGCGGATTGAGGACGTGGCCCGGTCCGCCGGCGTGTCGGCGCAGACGGTTTCACGCCATCTGCGCAACCCCGGCCAGGTTAGCCCGCTGACAGCGGCGCGGATCAGTTCCGCGATCGAGGCGACCGGCTATATGCCGAACCTGCTGGCGGGGGCGCTGGCGTCGAACCGCAGCCGGGTCGTGGCGATCCTGGTGCCGACGATCGCCAATCCGGTGCACGCCGCGCCGGTCCAGGGATTGTCGGACGTGATGAGGGCGAGCGGTTACGAGGTGCTCGTTGGAACCACCAGCTATGACCCCGGGACGGAGCAGGCCCTGGTGGCCGCATTTCTGGGCCGGCGGGTGGACGGCATCGTGCTGACCGGGGCTGCGACCGCGCCTGAAACGGCGCAGATGCTTGCCCGGTCCCGCGTGCCGACCGTTCAGCTTTGGGAGTTGCCCGCGCGCCCCGTGGACATGGCGGTGGGCCTGGACAACACCGCGGTGGGCGTGACCGTGGCGGCGCACCTAGCCAGCCGCGGCTACCGCCGGCTCGCGGTGGTCCGGCACGCCGCCGCGTCCGACACCCGATCGGCGGCGCGGGCAACCGGGTTCATCGAGGAGACCCGGCGCCTCGGCCTTCCCTCGCCGTTGCTCCTCACTGCCGACAAGCCGGCCGAGATGGCGCAGGCGCCGGCCCTGCTGGCCGAACTCCGCGGTGCGCAGGCGGTGTTCTGCGTGGGCGACCAGCTTGCGATCGGGCTGGTGTTGGCCTGCCAGAGGTTGGGCATCAGCGTGCCGAGCGACCTCGCCGTCGTGGGCGTGGGCGACAGCGACCTTGCAAGCCTTATCACGCCCCCGCTGACCACGGTGCGCATCCCGCGCTACGGCCTGGGGCGCGCGGCCGCGGAGTTGCTGCTTGGCCGCTTCACGGGCCAAGAAGACGTCCCCACGGTGATCGATGTCGGCTTCGAGTTGGTCATTCGGGGCTCAAGCTGACACGCTTTACAGGCTAGAGTTCAAGCCTCATGTTAGCGCTAGCAGAAAGCCAGCAAAGCTGGCAGCGGGCAAAAAGCCAGCAAAGCTGGCAGCGGTGGGAGACGAAACATGGCGAAAGCGGCATTCCGAGTCGCGGTGGCAGCAGGCGTTCTGAACCTAGCTTCGGCCGCCACAGCGCAGGATCTTGGCCCGGTGCCGCGCAGCCGCACCATGATCACCCAGGGCTGGGACCCCTACAACCAGGTGCCGTCGCCCTTGAACCTCAGCCCGTACAGCGGCGTGCTGCTGCATCAGCGCAACAGCCTGCACTACACGGTCAACGAACAGCTGTTCTACACCAACCACGTCAGCAACGAACTTATCCCCTGGCAGGCGGCCAGCTACGCCTACAACCCGGCCTTCACCGAGATCACCATCAAATTGCGCGAGGGGGTGGCCTGGGCTGACGGGAAGCCGTTCACCGCGGCCGACGTGGTGTTCACGCTCGGCATGCTCCGGGCGGCCGCACCCGGGATGGCGCTGTCGTCGTCGATCAAGGAGTGGGTCGCGTCCGAGACGGCGCCGGACCCGCTGACCGTCCGGATCACGCTGACCAAACCCGGGCCGCGCTGGGTGCGGGACATGCTGGCAACCGGGCAAACCACACGGTTCGTCGTCGTGCCGAAGCATATCTGGGAAGGCAAGGACGCTGCCGGCTTCGGCGCCTTCGACCTGGCGCAGGGATGGCCGGTCGGCACCGGACCCTACAAGGTGGTGCGCAGCGATTCCGGCGCGATCGTGTTCGACCGGCGGGACCAATGGTGGGCCGTGGCCGCCGGGCTGGTCCCTGCCATGCCCGCGCCCGAGCGGATCATCTATCGCCCCGCCACCGCGGAGGCTTGGCCGCAGCTGTTCACCAACAACGACATCGACATGGGCCATGCGATCCCGGTGGGCGCGCTCGAAGCGGCCAAGGCGCGCAATCCCCGGATTGAGTCCTGGAACACCTCCGGCCCCGTCTGGGGGACGACGGCGGGCTGCACGTTGCGCCTGGCCTATAACGTGCAGGCTGCGCCCTTCGACACCGTGGATGTCCGCCAGGCCGTCGCGGCCCTGGTGGACCGGCAGCAGATCGTGGACCTTGCGTTCGAAGGCTCGGCCCCGCCGGCCGCGGCGCCGTTCTCGTCGTTTGAGGGGATGAAGGCCTACACCAAGCAGCTGCAAGACGTGCTGCCGGCGTCGGCGGCGCGCCCCGACAAGGCCAAGGCGGAAGCGCTGCTCACCGGGCGCGGCTACAAGCGCGGCGCCGACGGCAAGTGGCGCACGCCGGACGGCACACCCTGGACGGTCAACATCCTGACCCAGGCGTCCGACCCGATCGGGCCCGTGCTCGCCCGGCAGTTGCAGGTGGGAGGCATCGATGCGGTGTTTCGCCCGACGCAGGACACCGCCTATTTCGACGCGCTGACCTCCGGCAACTACGCGATGGCAGTGGCCTCCCATTGCGGCAGCCTGTACGACCCCTGGCAGACGCTGGAGCATTTCCACAGCAAGTATTCCGGCGCGCCCGGCGCGCGGCTGGCCAACATTCGCGCCATCACCCGCTACGCCAACCCCGAGATGGACGCGGTGCTGAACAAGATGGAGGCGATGCAGCCCTCGCCCACCGACGCCTCCTATATGGCGCTAATCCGGCAGGCGGCCGTCATCCTGTTCCGCGACATGCCGCAGGTAACCCTGGCTGAGGAGTTCCACCCCATCACCTGGAATACCACCTACTGGACCGGCTGGCCGAATGCCAAGGACCCGTATGTCGCGCCGTTCCAGGCCTGGGAGGGGTTTGCGTTGGTCATCCACCATCTGAAGCCGCGCCAGTAACGATCGCGCCAGTAACGATGTTGACCATTCGGTCCGTCCAGGGCTTCGCGATCCGCAGCGATCTGACCGGCGGCGTCCCAACGACCACGCCCCGCCGCCCCGCCTGGACGGCGGACTCCGAGGTCGCCGGGCCGATGTCGCTCTATCCGCGCTACAAGCGGCTGCGGGCGGTGTGGCGGCCAAGCTGGCCCGCGGTCGGCTGCCTGGTCACCGCCAGCGATGGGACCTGGGGCTTTGGCGTCAGCCGCTACGGGGCGCCGGTCATCGACGTGATCAACGGCCATCTCGGCCCGCTGCTGGTCGACGAACCCGCGCTGGCGACCGAGCGGTTGTGGGACATGATGGCGCGCATGGCCTCGCCCTATGGCGCGTCCGGGCTGGGCGCCTACGCGATCAGCGCGATCGATCTCGCGCTGTGGGACCTGAAGGGCAAGGTGCTGGGCCGCCCGGTGTGGGAGCTGATCGGCGGCCCGTCGCGCGATGCTGTGACTTGCTACGCCACGGGCGGCAACACCGACTGGCACATGGAGCTGGGCTTCCCCGCCACCAAGCTGCCGTTGGCGCACGGCCCGGCGGATGGCCCGGCCGGGCTAGACGCCAACGAAGCCCAGGTCTCCGCCGCCCGCGCGCTGGTGGGCCCGCGGGTCGAGCTGATGCTGGATTGCTGGATGGCGCTGGACGTCGAGTACACGGTGCGCCTGGCAGAACGCCTGCGCCCCTACGGGCTGCGCTGGATCGAGGACTGCCTAAACCCGGACGACCACGCCGGCTGGGATGTGCTGCGCGCCCGGCTGCCGGGCCAAGGGCTGGCGACCGGCGAGCACTGGTACACTCCGGCGCCCTTCGCCCAGGCGGCGGCCCGGCGCAGCGTGGACGTGCTACAGCCGGATATCGGCTGGGTGGGCGGCCTGACCGCCGGCCTGAAGATCGCCCATATCGCGGAACCCGTGGGCATCGCCGTCATCCCGCACGCCGGCATGAACACCCCCTATGGCCAGCATTTCGGCTACGCCATGCCCGGCAGCACCTGGGGCGAGCTGTTCATCGGCACGCCGCCCGGCGTGCCGCTGGCAGAGACCCGCTTGTTCCCCGGCATGGCGGTCCCCGCGAAGGGGCAGCTTGTCCCCAGCAACGAGCCGGGTTTCGGATTGGGCGTCACGCTGGATGACCTCGACGGCATGCGGGCCTGAACTATGACCGCCTATTTGCTGCGCCGGCTGGGTCTGATGCTGCTGGTGATCCTGCTGGCGATCACGCTGAACTTCCTCATCCCACGCGCCATGCCTGGCGACCCCGTGGAATTGCAGTTGCAGCAGCTCTCCGCCGGCGGCGGCCAGGTGGGCGATATCGGCGCGATGGCCGCAGCGATGCGCGAACGCCTGGGCCTGGACCAGCCGCTTTGGCGGCAATACCTCGCCTTTCTGGGCAACACCGCCCGGCTGGACCTGGGCGTATCGATCGCCCACTACCCCGAGCGGGTGGCGGATACGATCCGCGCCGGGCTGCCCTGGACCATTGGCCTGCTGGGCGTGTCCACGCTGATCAGCTTTGTCCTGGGCACTCTGCTCGGAGGCCTGCTGGCTTGGCCCGGCACGGGCCAGCTGGTGCGCTGGGCCGGCCCGCCTGTCATCGTGCTGTCCGCAGTGCCGTACTTCATACTGGGCGTGATCCTGCTGGCAGTTTTCGGCCTGGCCTGGCCGGTGTTGCCCGTGGCGGGCGGCTACCCGTTCAGCCATCTTCCGGAATGGGACTGGACCACGGCCGGTCTGGTCGGCGCACACGCGGTATTGCCCGCGGCCTCGATCGTGCTGGCCTCGATGGGCGCATGGGCCGTGGCGATGCGCGGCACGCTGGTGGGGGTGCTGGGCGAGGACTACGTTCTGCTGGCCGAAGCCAAGGGGTTGCGCCCGTGCCGGGTGTTCCTGGCCTATGGCATGCGGAACGCCATGCTGCCGCAACTGACGCATTTGGCGTTGACGCTCAGCCATGTGGTGTCCGGCGCGATCCTGGTCGAGGTGATTTTCGCCTATCCCGGCATCGGCTACCGGCTGTATCAGGCGATCCAGGCCAAGGACGTGTTCGTGGTCCAGGGCATCGTGCTGCTGCTGTCGATTTCGATCGCGGTGGCGATGGTGACGCTGGACTTGGTCTATCCGCTCATCGACCCGCGCATCGCCCGCCGATGAGGCTGGCCTTGCGGCAACCTTTGCTGCTGGCGGGCCTGGCCGGGTTGGCGCTGCTGGTTTTGCTGGCCGTGGCGGGACCGTTCTTCATCGACATGGAGCTGGCGGCGATCGGCTCGGTGCGCCCGCGCCAGCCGCCGGGCGGCGCCTACAGGCTGGGCACCGACACGCAGGGGAGGGACGTGCTGGCCGCCCTGGTGCAGGCGCTGCCGCGCACCTTGTCGATCGGTCTCGTTGCGGGTTTGCTGGGCCTGGGCGTCGGCGGGCTGCTGGGGATCGTCGCCGGATACTTCCGGGGCGCCGCCGACGCCGTGATCCGCACCGCGGCCGACGTGGCTATGACCATCCCGTCCATTGCCGTCCTGGTGCTGGTCGCCACCAACGTGCGGTCCATGACGGTGGCCCTGATGGCCGTCATCGTCGCCGGGCTGGCTTGGATGTATCCGACTCGCACCATCCGCGCGCAGACGCTGTCGCTGCGGGAGCGGCCGTATATCGATGTGGCGCGGCTGAATGGCATCGGCGGGCTGCGGCTGGTGCTGACCGAGATCCTGCCGAACCTCGCGCCCTACCTCGCCGCCAGCTTCGTCACCGCTGTCAGCAGCGCGATGCTGGCGACCGTGGGTCTAGAGGCGTTGGGCCTGGGTCCGCAAAACGAGCTGACCCTGGGGATGATGATCTATTGGGCCCAGTACTACCGTCCAGTTTGGCGGCGGGCTTGGCCGGCCCGTCACCACCGCCTTGCACGACGTCAGCCTGCGCCTGCCGGATGGCACGCCTAGCATTGTCGCGGTGGTGGGCGAAAGCGGCAG